>Ga0310811_10003445_pt1 | contig 19879 bp, 20 predicted proteins | sample YCmetagenome_FD_207642 | JGI IMG/M metagenome (GOLD analysis project Ga0310811, IMG submission 207642) | Soil microbial communities from experimental microcosm in Duke University, North Carolina, United States - YC | ecosystem: Engineered > Artificial ecosystem > Soil microcosm > Unclassified ...
CGAGCATCGCCAACAAGATTTCGCGTGGCGGCTCTCGTGTCTACCTTCAGTTGTTTGGGATTGGGATCATAGAGTGGCGGATTTTATCCGTCCTCGCGCACAATCCGAAATCGACGGCCAACGTGATCTGCAACACCATAGATCTCGACAAGGCGGCCGCCAGCCGAAGCATCCAGGTTCTGGAACAATTGGGGTATGTAGCCACCGCAACCGATCCGGGTGACGGCCGCAAACGCTCGGTCTCGTTGACTCCCGCCGGGCAAGCCCTGCACGACCGGGCGATCAAGGTGGCGCTGCAGCGCGAGCAGCAGCTACTGGTCGGGTTCGACGATCACGAGCGTGAGGTGCTCCTCGGCCTGCTGCGGCGGATGCACGCCAATGCGGTGGAGATGGACTCCTTCGACTATGCGACGCTCGACCCGGCGCCGGCGATCAGCCAGCCCGCCCGCGCCCGTCGCAAGCACGACGCCCACGCGGCTTAGCCAACCCCTCCCGCTCCTTACGAACCCGCCCCGGCCACGTCGAACACCAGGGTGGTCTGGACGCCCCCGCCGGCGCGAGCCCAGTCAACCCGCCAGCCGCCGGCCTGGCGCTCGGCGCGGAAGGCCGCGCGGCCCAGGGGGGCGGCCCGCGAAACCATCACCGCCGCCTGCGCCGGCGCGGCGCCGTCCATCTCGACCCGCAACCGGCGCTGGCCGGGCTCGAGCGGCCGGCTGGCCCCCAAGACCGCGAACCGGCCGCGGGCGTCGGCCTGGTCGAGCCCGGCCTGGATACCGTCGATGCTCAGCCGCACCCGCGCGCCGGCCGGGCTGACCCCCGCCACCGCTGCGCCGCCGCCCTCGTCATAGTCCAGCGCCGTCAAACTCAACCCCCGCGAGGGTCCCTCCAGCGGAAGGGCCGCGACCCCCGCCCGCGCCAGCAGGGCTGGGGGACCGGGAAGCGGCAGGGCCAGGACCGCGCCCTCGGCGCGCACCACCCGCTCGCCGATCCTGGCGGACAGGGCGTACATGGCCGGAGCGGCGGCGGGCGCGGGAACCGACAGAGACCACATCCCCCGGCCGTCGGCCTTGGCCCCCGCGGAGCTACCATCCGGAGAAGCCAGAAGAACCTCCGCCCCCGCCGGCGCGCGGCCGCTCAGCACCAGGCGTCCCGCCTGGCGCGCGGCCCCGACCAGTTCGGGTGGCGCGACATAGCCGGTGTCGGCCTGTACCGGCCCATCGCCCGCGGCGGCCGGCGCGCCGGGCGCCGGACCGCAGGCGGCCAGGACGGCGGCGAGGAGGAACGGGGCGAGGTGGAGGACGGTGCGGGTCATGGGCCGGCTTGTTTTAACCCGATGCGACATGATCTTTGCTAGACCAAGTGGACGCGCAACCGCGCTTGTCTGCGCCTCCGAAAGGATTGTTCGCATGCTGCAGGCCCCGCCGGCCGAAAAACTGCGCTCGGTCTGCCTGTTCTGCGGTTCGTCGAGCGCGGTCGACCCCGCCTACCTGCAAGCCGCCGCCGACTTCGGCGCCGCCCTGGCGGCCGAGGACATCAAGCTGGTCTACGGCGGCGGCGGCGTCGGGCTGATGGGCGCCGCGGCCAAGGCGGCCCACGGCGCCGGCGGTCGGGTGCTAGGGGTGATGCCGGAGTTCCTGCGTCGCCGCGAGCTGCTCTACGACGAGGTCGAGACCGTGGTCGTGCGCAACATGCACGAGCGCAAGCGGATCATGTTCGACCAGTCCGACGCCTTCGCCGTGTTCCCGGGCGGCATCGGCACCCTGGAAGAGGTGGTCGAGCTGATCTCCTGGCGCCGCCTGCAGCTGCACCGCAAGCCGATCGTGTTCCTGAACCTGAAGGGGTTCTGGGAGCCGTTCTTCGCCCTGATCGACCATACCGTGCGAGAAGACCTCTCCCCGCCCTGGCTGGCGAGGGTGTGGGGCAAGGCCGCCACGGTGGCCGAGGTCCTGCCCCTGATGCGCCAGATGGTCGCCCACGCCCCCGAGGACGAGGGCGAGGTGGCGGCGAAGGCTTAGATCGCAAGATATTCCCCCGCGCTCTTGTGCGTGGGGAAGTGCCCCGGGGCCAGCCGGGGGTTGGGGGCTTTGGGGCGCGGCCGTCAACCGCCATTTCCCCCTCCACCACCCTTCGGGCGGTCCCCCTCCCCGTTTCGCAGGGAGGAACTAGGAGGCTACGGCAACCGCCCGAACGCCGCTTGGCCGCGCAGGGTCCGGGCCTTGTCCAGAGCGTGGGACTCGGCGGCTTTCCAATAGGCTGAATCGAAGCGCTCGACCGCGGCGCGGCGGCGCTGCGCGGCGTAAGCCAGCATCAGGGCGTGCATGGCCCGAAGGCTCTGGACGCAGTGGGCGGGATCGCCCGGCAGGACGGGGGACGACTCGGCGCGGGCGCCCAGGAAGGCGACGGCGGGCGAGGGAATCCAATGCAGCATTACGGCGCTCGACTGCGACCTGCGGGCTCCAACGCTGTCTGCGCTGAAAACCGGGCCTGGAAGCAAGCGCCGTTCTGGCGGGGTCACATCGTTAAGAGGCGACCCGGCAAAATGTTCCCACAGGCTGTGGACTAAATTTAGGCGGTCTCCCCCGCCAACCGCTTCAGCGCCCGCTCGCGGCCGATCAGGGGCAACAGGGACGCCATGTCGGGGCCGTGGTCGAGGCCGGTCAGGGCCTGGCGCAGGGGCATGAACAGGCCCCTGCCCTTGGCGCCGGTCTCCTGCTTGACCGCGTCGGCCCAGGCGCCCCAAGCGCCGACGTCGAGGGTCTCGGGCAGGAGGGCGGCGGCGCGGGCCAGGAAAGCCGGGTCTTCGGCGGTCGAGGTCACCGGGCCGCGGACCACCCGGGCCCAGTCGGCGACGTCGCCGAAGACCTTGAGATTGGCGCGCACCGCGACCCAGAAGGCCTCGCCCAGGTCCGCGCCCAGGGCCGCCAGCCGAGCCTGCGCGTCGGCATAGTCCATGGCGTGCAGCACCGCGGCGTTCAGCCGGGCCAGGTCGGCGATGTCGTAGCGGGCCGGCGCCCGGCCGAGCTTGCCCAGGTCGAAGCCCTCGACCAGGGCCTGCAGCGAGGCGCCCGCCTCGATCGCCTCGGCGGCGCCCAGCTTGGCCATGTGGCTGACCACCGCCAGCGGCTCATAGCCCTGCTCGCGCAGGTCCTGGATCGACAGGGAGCCCAGCCGCTTCGACAGGGCCCCGCCTTCGGCGTCGGTGAGCAGGGAGAAGTGGGCGAAGCCGGGCACGGGGGCGCCCAGGGCCTCGAACAGCTCGATCTGTACGCCGGTGTTGGTGACGTGGTCCTCGCCGCGGATAACGTGGGTGATCCCCATCTCGATGTCGTCGACCACCGACGGCAGGGTGTAGAGGAAGGCGCCGTCCTCGCGGATCAGCACCGGGTCGGACAGGGAGTGGGTGTCTACCTGGTTGTCGCCGCGGATGGCGTCGGCCCATCCGACCCGCTTGCCGTCGAGGCGGAAGCGCCAATGCGGCTTGCGGCCCTCGGCCTCCAGCGCCGCGCGCTCGCCTTCGGTCAGTTTCAGGGCCGCACGGTCATAGACCGGGGGCTGGCCACGGGAGAGCTGCACCTTGCGGCGGCGGTCGAGCTCCTCCTGGGTCTCATAGGCCGGATACAGCCGACCATCCGCCTTCAGCCGCTCGGCGGCGGCGCGGTAGAAGTCGAAGCGGGCGGACTGATTGTGGCGCTCGTCCCAGGTCAGGCCGAGCCAGGCCAGGTCGGTCTCGATGCCGCGCTCGTACTCAGCGGTCGAGCGGGCGAGGTCGGTGTCGTCGATGCGCAGGACGAAGGCCCCGCCCTGGCTGCGGGCGAACAGCCAGTTCGTCACCGCCGCACGGACGTTGCCGACGTGAATCCGCCCCGTGGGGGACGGAGCGAAGCGGACCTTGACGGTCATGGAACGGCCTCTCTCGCGAAGCGGCGTAGGTCGGACGCGAGCGGGGACGTGTCAAGGGCGGTCGAAGCCGCCGTGGTCGGCAGGCCCGAAAGCGCCGCAGAGGCGGATGCCTACTTCATCGCCATCACCTGGCCGCGGAGTTCGCCGCCGGGATGGGCCATGGAATGGACATTGACGTACCACTTGCCGGCGACCAGGTCGGCGATCTGGGCGTCGGTGAGGGTGGCGGTCCCTTTGATCGGGCTGGCCGCGGGCGACAGGGGAACGGTGGGGCCGGCGTTGGCGCCGGGCGCGGCCGGGCCGTGGAAGTGGGCGGCGGTCGCCGGTCCGGTCAGACCGGAATAGGTGATGTCATAGGTGAAGGCCTTGGTGGCCGTGTCCAGGGTGGCCATGGCCATCCCCGTACCCTTCTCCGTGTTGGCCGGGACCTCGGAGGCCCCGTTCAGCATGGCGTGGAACTTCAGGGTTTCGGCGTGGGCCGACCCGGCGGCGAGAGCGGCGATGGCGGCGGCGAAGAGCAGGCTGCGCATGGGGTGATCCTCCAACGGCCTAAGGGCGCGGGAAGGAAATCCCCCAACGGAGGCTGTGTAAAGCTTGGCCGCGGAAGAGTCCGTCAGTCGTCGCGGTGGACGCGCTCGCGGCGCTCGTGGCGCTCCTGAGCCTCGAGGCTCAGGGTCGCGATCGGCCGGGCCTCCAGGCGGGCCAGTCCGATCGGCTCCCCGGTCTCCTCGCAATAGCCGTACGACGCGTCGTCGATCCGACGCAGGGCCTCGTCGATCTTGGAGATCAGCTTGCGCTGGCGGTCACGAGTGCGAAGTTCGAGCGCCCGGTCGGTCTCCGACGAAGCTCTGTCGGCCAAATCCGGGTGATTTTCGGTTTCGGTCTGCAAATGGGACAGCGTTTCCCGGGATTCCCGCAGGATATCGTCCTTCCATCCCAAAAGTTTGCGACGGAAATACTCAAGCTGTCGCTCGTTCATGAAGGGCTCATCCTCGCGAGGACGATAATCCTCAGGAAGAGCAACTGCTTCATCTTCGACGACTGATGTGGCCGTCTGCATACGACGCCCTCACGCTCGTTTAATATTACGCGCTCCCTACCAGCGCGACGTGCTTATAGCCAGCTTGTCTGACTCGTTCAATGAACCTCGCGTGAAGATAGAGCGGCGCAAGGTCGCGGCGGGTCAGGCGGCGGCGCGGGCCATCTCCTGTTTGGCGAGTTCGACGGCGGCCCGGGTCTCGATTTCGTCCAACACCCCCTCCAGCCGGGGGTCGTCGGTGGCGGCGCGGGCCTCGCCCACCGAACCCCGCAACCGTTCCAGCGCCGCTCCCGACACCTCGCCGTCGAGCAGGGCCAGTTTGACCGCGTCGAGCATGTCCAGCACCCGGCCGGCGCGCAGCACCGCGCGCTTGCGGCGCTCCAGAGGACCGCCGGCTTCCTGTAAGGCCAACAGGGCGTCGAGGGAGGAGACGCCGCTGGCCGCCGCGGTCATGGCGGCGGGGGCGGCCTCACGGGCGGCGTCCACGCCGGTCGGCGAAAAGCCGCCGCCGTCGCCGCGCTTGGAAGCGCCCGGCCCCCCGACCGGCCCGCCAGACCTGGGCCCGCTCACCTTCATCGACGTTCACGCGCGTTAACCATGACGGCAAGATTCACCCCACGACCCTTGGCGAAGGGTTAACGGCCCCGGCAGATTCTGCCCAGGCGGCGGGGCCACACTTTCGCGTTCATGCAGTCAATTGATCAGAAAGGATTTTTTTTCCGATCCGACTGGCACGATCATCGCATCGGCCTTCGCGCCAGAGCCGCGTCCCGCGGCATCGTGCATTGTCGAGGCGCGTCCGTACCGATGGCTTTCCCGCGCATCCTCCTCGCTCTCGGCCTCGGCCTGACGGCCCTGACCCTGGCCGTTCAACCGGCCTGCGCACGCTCGCGGATCAAGGACATCGTCAGCTTCGAGGGCGTGCGCGAGAACCAACTGGTCGGCTACGGCCTGGTGGTGGGGCTGGCCGGGACCGGCGATTCCCTGCGCAACGCGCCCTTCACCAAACAGAGCCTCGAATCGATGCTGGAGCGGCTGGGGGTGCAGACCCGCGGCGCGGCGGTGGACACCAAGAACGTGGCCGCGGTGATGGTCACAGCCCGCCTGCCCGGCTTCGCGGCGTCCGGCTCGCAGATCGACGCCTCGGTCTCCGCGCTCGGCGACGCCAAGAGCCTGCTCGGCGGCACGCTCCTGGTCACCCCCCTGCTCGGCGCCGACGGGGAAGCCTATGCGGTGGCGCAAGGCACGGTGCAGACCGGCTCGGTCTCGGCCTCGGGCGCTTCGGGCTCGTCGGTCACCCGCGGCGTGCCGACCTCGGGGCGGATCGCCGCCGGGGCGGTGGTCGAGCGCGAGCTGGGCTTCCAGCTGGCCAACCTCGGGCAGATGCGCCTGACCCTGCGCAATCCTGACTTCACCACAGCGCGCCGCATCGCCGAGGCGATCAACGCCAGCTTCCCCGGCTCGGCCAGCGCCGACAACCCCACCATCGTCACCGTGCGCACGCCCCCCGGGGCCAACCAGATCGGCTTCATCACCACCCTGGAGCAGCTCGAGGTCGAGCCCGACGCCCCGGCCAAGGTGGTGATCGACGAAGTCGCCGGGGTGGTGGTGATGGGCTCGGACGTGCGCATCTCCACCGTGGCCATCGCCCAGGGCAACCTGACCATCACCGTCCAGGAGACCCCGCAGGTCAGCCAGCCCGCCCCGTTCAGCCAGGGTCAGACCAAGGTCGTGCCCCAGAGCACGGTCAGCGTCGACGAGGAACAGGGCAAGAAGCTGATCGTCCTGAACTCGGGGGCGTCCCTGGCCTCGCTGGTGGCCGGGCTGAACGCCCTGGGGGTCAACCCGCGCGACATGATCTCCATCCTCCAGACCATCAAGGCCGCAGGCGCCCTGCAGGCCGACATTCAGGTGATGTGACCATGGACGCCGACCTGACCGCCCCGATGACCAAACTGCCGGATGTGCCGGCCCTGCCCGCGGCCACGACCGAGCAGCGCGCCAAGATCGCCAAGGTGGCCAAGGACTTCGAGGCCTCGTTCCTGCAGGTGATGATGGGCCAGATGTTCGACACCGTCTCCACCTCCAGCTTCGGCGGCGGCGAGGGCGAGGCGGCGTTCAAGTCCTTCCTCACCGATTCCTTCTCCAAGGAGATGGCCGCCCACGGCGGGATCGGCCTGACCCACCAGCTCACCCGCGAGATGCTGAAGATGCAGGGGCTCAGCGAGCCGACACCGAGCCAGGGAGCCCCGGCATGATCGCCGCCGCCGACACCGACGACCGCGTGGCCCAGCTCACCGGCCTGACCGAGCGGCTCACCAAGCTGCTGGCCGCCGAGGCCGCCGCCTTCGAGGCCCGCCGGCCGCAGGACACCGCCCCCTCGGCCGAGGAGACCATCCGGCTGGCCAACCTCTACCGCCACGAATCGGTGCGGATCAAAGCCGACCCCTCGTTGGTCGCCGGGACCAGTCCGGCGGCGCACAAGCGGCTGATGCAGGCGACCCAGACCTTCGAGGCCGTGCTGGCCCGCCACGGCCGCGCCCTGGCCGCGGCCAAGACGGTCACCGAGGGCCTGGTCCAGGCCATAGCCGAGGAGGTCGCCGCCACCCGCAGCGCCCGCTCCCCCTACGGCGCCAACGCCCGCGCCCCGGCGGCGGACGCCTCGGCCATCACCCTCAACAGGCGGGCCTAGCGGCCCGCGCTCTACAAGCCGAGCCCAAGACCTCGCGGGTCCCGACGCACACACTATCGCCGCCGCGCCAACCAAGGCTAAGCTCGCGAACATCATCGAGGGGGAAAACCGATGCCGCAGTGGATAGCCGCCGTCCTGGACAGCCGAATCGTCTCGCGCCTGGCGCGGGTGGTCCTGACCTTCATGTTCTGGTCCAGCGGGATCGCCAAGATCCTGGACTGGAACTCGGGCATCGGCGACATGACCCACTTCCATCTCAATCCCCCCGTCCTCTTCAACGTGGCGACCATCGTCGTGCAGTTGGGGGGCTCGGCCCTGCTGATCTGGGGTCGCTGGGCCTGGCTTGGAGCCGGCGCGCTGGCGGTCTTCACCGTGCTCACCATCCCCATCGCCCACGATTTCTGGGCCATGACCGGGCCGCGGCGGATGGGCGAGATGTACGTCGCCGTCGAGCACATCTCGATCTGCGGCGCCCTGGTGCTGGCGGCGATCGTCTGCCGCAAGGAAGAGGCGCGGCTCTAGGCCCCGCCGCCGAAGTTCCCCAAATGTTCTTGCTGAATCGGCGGCTCTGCGTACTACATAAGGCGGCTGCCACCGCCCGGTGAGCGCTTCCTCGAGCGACCTGCCCCGATGCCTGTGACCAACAGCTATATCCGCGTCCGCGGCGCCCGCGAGCACAACCTCAAGGGGGTCGACGTCGACATCCCCCGCGAGCAGCTGGTGGTGCTCACCGGCCTGTCCGGCTCGGGCAAGTCGAGCCTGGCCTTCGACACCATCTACGCCGAGGGCCAGCGCCGCTATGTCGAGAGCCTGTCGGCCTATGCGCGCCAGTTCCTGGAGCTGATGGGCAAGCCCGACGTGGACCTGATCGAAGGCCTGTCGCCGGCCATCTCCATCGAGCAGAAGACCACCTCGAAGAACCCGCGGTCCACCGTGGGTACGGTCACCGAAATCCACGACTACATGCGCCTGCTGTGGGCGCGGGTGGGCGTGCCCTATTCCCCCGCCACGGGCCTGCCTATCGAAAGCCAGACCGTCAGTCAGATGGTCGACAAGATCACCGTCCTGCCCGAGGGGACGCGCCTGTACCTGCTGGCCCCCGTCGTGCGCGGCCGCAAGGGCGAGTACCGCAAGGAGATCGCCGACTGGCAGCGCCAGGGCTACCAGCGCCTGAAGATCGACGGCGAGTTCTACCCCATCGAGGACGCGCCCAAGCTGGAGAAGACCTTCAAGCACGACATCGACGTCGTGGTGGACCGGATCGTGGTCAAGCCGGGGCTGGAGCAGCGGCTGGCCGACAGCATCGAACAGGCCCTGCGCCTGGCCGACGGCATCGCCACCGCCGAATGGGCCGCGGCGGAAGACGGCGAGACCGAGCCGCGCCGAATCCTGTTCTCCGAGAAGTTCGCCTGCCCGGTCTCGGGCTTCACCATCAGCGAGATCGAGCCGCGGCTGTTCTCGTTCAACAACCCCTTCGGCGCCTGCCCGGCCTGCGACGGTCTGGGCATGAAGCTGAAGTTCGACGCCGACATGGTCGTCCCCGACAAGGACAAGACCCTGCACAAGGGCGCCGTCGCCCCGTGGAGCCGGGGCCCGTCGCCGCTCTACACCCAGACCCTGCAGGCCCTGGCCCGACACTACGGCTTCTCGATGGACAAGCCCTGGCGCGACCTGCCCGAGGCCGCCCGGAAGGTGGTGCTGTACGGCACCGGCTCGGAGAAGGTGAAGTTCACCTACGACGACCAGGCGCGAAAGTACGAGGTCTCCAAGGTGTTCGAAGGCGTGCTGCCCAACCTGGAGCGGCGCTGGCGCGAGACCGACAGCGCCTGGGTGCGCGAGGAGCTGGGCCGCTACCAGTCCGACACCCCTTGCGAGGTCTGCCTCGGCGCGAGGCTGAAGCCGGAGGCCCTGGCGGTCAAGGTCGGCGAGCGCTCCATCGCCGAAGTCTCGGTGCTGTCGATCCGCCACGCGCGCGAATGGTTCGAGGCGCTGGACGCCGGCCTGACGCCCAAGCAGGCCGAAATCGCCCGCCGCATCCTCAAGGAGATCAACGACCGACTGCGGTTCCTCAACGACGTCGGCCTGGAGTACCTGAACCTCGCCCGCGCCTCGGGCACCCTGTCGGGGGGCGAGAGCCAGCGCATCCGCCTGGCCAGCCAGATCGGCTCGGGCCTGACCGGCGTGCTCTACGTCCTCGACGAGCCGTCGATCGGCTTGCACCAGCGCGACAACACCCGCCTGCTGGAGAGCCTGAAGGGCCTGCGCGACCTCGGCAATTCGGTGCTGGTGGTGGAGCACGACGAGGAGGCGATCATGACCGCCGACCACGTCATCGACATGGGTCCGGCCGCGGGCATCCACGGCGGCGAGATCATCGCCCAGGGCCTGCCGGCCGACATCATGGCCGAGCCGCGCAGCCTGACCGGCCAGTACCTGCTCGGGACCCGCGAAATCCCCATCCCGGAGGCCCGCCGGCCGATCAACCGCAAGAAGATGCTGCGGGTGTTGGGGGCGCGCGGCAACAACCTGAAGAACGTTGACGGAGAAATCCCCGCCGGGGTGTTCACCTGCATCACCGGCGTCTCGGGCGGGGGCAAGTCCACCTTCACCATCGAGACCCTGTACAAGGCCGCGGCGCGGCGGCTGAACAACGCCTCGGACGCGCCGGCCCCCCACGACCGCATCGAGGGGCTGGAGCTGTTCGACAAGGTCATCGACATCGACCAGTCGCCGATCGGGCGCACCCCGCGGTCGAACCCGGCGACCTATACCGGCGCCTTCCAGCCGATCCGCGACTGGTTCGCGGGCCTGCCGGAGTCCAAGACCCGCGGCTACGGGCCGGGGCGGTTCAGCTTCAACGTCAAGGGCGGCCGCTGCGAGGCCTGCCAGGGCGACGGGCTGATCAAGATCGAGATGCACTTCCTGCCCGACGTCTACGTCACCTGCGACGTCTGCAAGGGCAAGCGCTACAACCGCGAGACGCTGGAGATCCTGTTCCGCGGCAAGTCGATCTCCGACGTGCTCGACATGACGGTCGAGGAGGCCGCCGACTTCTTCAAGGCCGTGCCGCCCATCCGCGACAAGATGGAGACGCTCAAACGGGTGGGCCTGGGCTACGTCAAGGTCGGCCAGTCGGCGACGACGCTGTCAGGCGGCGAGGCCCAGCGGGTCAAGCTGTCGAAGGAGCTGTCGCGGCGGGCGACCGGGCGGACCCTCTACATCCTCGACGAACCGACCACCGGCCTGCACTTCGAGGACACCCGTAAGCTGCTCGAGGTGCTGCACGAGCTGGTCGACCAGGGCAATACGGTGGTGGTGATCGAGCACAACCTGGACGTGGTTAAGACCGCCGACTGGCTGCTCGACTTCGGCCCCGAGGGCGGCGACGGAGGCGGGGTGATCGTGGCCACCGGCACGCCCGAACAGGTGGCCGCCGACAAGGATAGCTGGACCGGCCGCTACCTCAGGGTGGTGCTGGAGCGCCACGAACAGCGCCGCCGCGACCGGGTGGCGGGGCTCAAGAAGAAGCGGGCGTAGCGGAGTAGCGTCCTACCTCAGCGCGAGGACCCGCCGCGTCAGTCTGGGATGGCTGCGGAAAATTTCGCTGATGAAGCCGAAGATCGGGGGAACCATGGCTTCCTGCGCCATGAAGGCCTCGCAGTTCATCTGCTGGTTCAGCCGCGCGCAACCGCAGCCGAGCATCTGCAGCGCGCCCCGGGAGATTTCACGGCTTTCGGCGAGGTGCGCGCCGATGCTGTCGCAGGTGTATTCCCGCGCCCGCGAGTAGGCGGGCTGGAGGAAGGGGATGACATAGGCGGGCAGCTTTATAATGTTCGTCACCGGGTCGAGGTGCCCCGCCGCATGATGCCCCAGCTCATGTCCGATCACGAACCGCACCTGCTGATCGTCATTGCAGTCGACTAGGCCCGAGGTCAGGAAGACGTATCGTCCGCCAAGTAGCCGGCGCGCGAAAGCGTTGATCAGGCCATTGGAGTTGAAGAGGAAGGTTTTGGGCGCCTGCTTCATCCCCAGGGCCCTGGCGCCATCGAGCACCATGGCGTGGAGTTCGGGCAACTGGTTGGACCCAAGCAGGATCATGTTGCCGAACGCCGTGGCCCGGTAGACGGCGCTCGATATCCAGTAGAAGGCGACGAAAGCCAGGGCGTAGAAGCCGTACACCAGGACGGCGGTCTTCGCCCGCGAGCTGCCCCCGGTCAGGGCGTACCACACTCCCCAAGCAATGAACGCCCAAAGGACGGCGCCGAGGACCAGCATGGCCCCGCCATAAATCTTCTCTCTCGGCTTCCTGAGCTTATCGGCCAAATTCGACACGTCACCCCCTTCGCTCGGTCGCGTGCGGCCGCATGGACCAGCTCTCCCCCTCACGCAGGCCGGATAGTTTCATAGGCTGAGGCGCGCGAGAAGAGCCTGCGCCGCCCCCGGACGAGGCGCGCTAGGCCTTTTCCTCCGGCGGTCGCAGGCCGCGGAACAGGTAGGCGACCAGGCCGACCCCGAGGGGCAGCTGTAGATAGGCCACCACCAGGCCGGGGAGCAGGCCCACGATCAGGGCGCCGGGCATGGCGATCTGCAGGGCGCCTTCGGGGCCGGTGGGGTGGCCGGTCTGGCGCACCACCACGGCGAGCACCAGGGCGGTCACGATCGACGGCAGGCTGACCAGCAAGGTGGCCAGCAGGACTGGCCATGCCTGGCCCTTGGTCAGCCGCCAAGTCTCGAACACCGAGATCCGCTTGCGCGACACCGTGGCGGCCGGGGCCAGGCTGATGCGGACGGCGGCGTAGATCATGCCGACCATGAAGGCGATCATCAGCAGGCCCAGCACCGTGGTGGCGCCGGGGCCAAGGGCGGCGAGCAGGGCCTCGGGCGTGGCCCCCTCCTTCACCGCCCCGCTGACGCCGGAGACGACGAGCACCAGCATGGCGACGAAGATGACCATCAGCAGCGCGATGACATAGGCGAACAGGACCAGCAGGGCGACGCCCAGCAGCCGCCACTCGGGCCTGCCCCACTGGAAGCCCTGCGGGCCGGGCCGGAACTCCGGGTCGTCCGGATGCTCGTCGGCGAAGGCCAGGCGCATCAGGGCGGCGTAGGCCATGGCCGTGGCGACGAGGTAGATCACCTCGCCGATCCCGCGCAGGCCGACATTGCCCGAGAGTTCGCCGGCGGCGTTGAGGGTCCCGCCCACCGCCACGGCCGTCAGGACCCCCGTCACCCGCCGCCAGTGCAGGCGGCGGAATTCGAGCGCGGCGCGCGCCGACTGCAGGATGGGGACCTTGGACATGGCTTCTCCGGGGCCGGGCGGAGGGGCCCGACAAATAGCGTCTTAACCTGCCAAAGGCTCCGGTTCGAGCCGGGACTCCGGTTTGCGGCCGAAGGCCATCCGCACGGTGAGCCAACGGCGCCGTTCGCGCCCGTCGCGGTACAGATAGCCCAGCACTCCCACCGTCAGGGGCGCGTGGACGAAGGCGGCGATCAGGCCAACGACCAGGCCGCCGACGACGGCGTCGGGCAGCGGCCAGCGGTTGAGCGCACCCACCACCGGGTCCTGCAATTCCAGGGAATCGACCAGGGCGATCAGGGCCGCCGCCAGCAGGGTCGGGGCCTGGGCCAGGGTCAGGGACGCCAGGACGATCGGGACCCGGCCACGGCCGAGGTCCCAGGCCTCCCGCAGCACCAGCCGGCGCTTGCCCACGGTGGCGGCTGGGGCGAAGGCCACGCGGGCGCAGGCCCAGACGAAGCCCAGCAGGGCCGCCAGCCAGACTCCGGCGACGACCAGGAACGAGACCTGGACCGAGCCGAGCGGGCCGAGGGCGACCTGGCCGGCGCCGTGGAACAGGACGAAGACGATGGCCGAGACCGCCACGACCGGCAGCCAGATCAGGGCGACGGCGGCGAGGAAGGCGATGGTCAGGACGATCAGCCGGATTTCGGACGAACCGAACTGCACGCCCGCGGGCCCCAATCCCCGGCCGGCCGCGCCGCCCAGTTCCAGCCGGTACAGCCCGGCCCACAGGGGCGCGGCCGTGACCAGGACGGTCCACCAGCCGATCCGTCCCAGGTCGGCGGCGTCGGCGGGGGACATCCGCCCGCGCAGGGAGACGAACAGCAGGGCCACGCCGAAGGCGCCGAGGAGCTGGACGCCCCACAGCCGGTGCGCCGCCTCGCGGGCGAACACGGCGGCGGACGCCGACGCGTCCTCGACCATATGTCCGGGCCTGGACATGGAATGCATCCTCTCCCCCATCGCGATGCGGCGCGCGGGCCCGTCCCACAACGGGTCGCACAAACCGAGTTCGCGCGGCCCTCGCAAGGGTCGAGCCGGACGGGTAAGGAGGGCCATGAGCAGCCCCATACACGTCATCGGCGCCGGCCTGGCCGGTTCGGAAGCGGCCTGGCAGATCGCGCAGGCCGGCGTGCCGGTGGTGCTGCACGAGATGCGCCCCGTCGTCGCCACCGCGGCCCACCACACCGGGGGTTTCGCCGAGCTGGTCTGCTCCAACTCGTTCCGCTCCGACGACTGGGAGCACAACGCTGTGGGCCTGCTGCACGCCGAGATGCGCGCCTGCTCGTCGCTGATCATGGCCGCCGGCGACGAACACCAGGTGCCGGCCGGCGGCGCCCTGGCGGTGGACCGCGACGGCTTCTCCCAGGCCGTCACCGCCCGGCTGGAGGCCGAGGTGGCGGGCCTGCCGCCGGCCGACTGGGAGCGGGTGGTGGTGGCCACCGGCCCCCTCACCTCGCCTGCGCTCACCGCCGCCATCCTGGACCTGACCGGCGAAGAGAGCCTCGCCTTCTTCGACGCCATCGCCCCGATCGTCGAAGCCGACTCGATCGACATGGACATCGCCTGGCGCCAGTCGCGCTACGACAAGCCGGGGCCCGGCGGCGACGCGGCCGCCTACATCAACTGTCCGATGGACAAGGCCCAATACGAGGCCTTCGTCCAAGCCCTGCTGGACGGGCCCAAGGGCGAGTTCAAGGACTGGGAGAAGGACACCCCCTATTTCGACGGCTGCCTGCCGATCGAGGTGATGGCCGAGCGGGGGCGCGAGACGCTGCGGTTCGGGCCGATGAAGCCGGTGGGCCTGACCAATCCGCACCGGCCCGATGAGCGGGCCTATGCGGTGGTGCAGCTGCGCCAGGACAACGCCCTGGGCACGCTCTACAATCTGGTCGGGTTCCAGACCAAGCTGAAGCACGGCGCCCAGGTGGAGGTGTTCCGCACCATCCCGGGACTGGAAAACGCCCAGTTCGCCCGGCTGGGCGGCCTGCACCGCAATACCTTCATCAATTCGCCGCGGCTGCTCGACGCCTCGCTGCGGCTGAAGGTGCAGCCGCGCCTGCGCTTCGCCGGCCAGATCACCGGGGTCGAGGGCTATATCGAGAGCGCGGCGGTGGGCCTGCTGGCCGGCCGTTTCGCTGCGGTCGAGGCCCTGGGGCGGACCCTGGAGCCGCCGCCGCCGAGCACGGCGCTGGGCGCCCTGATCGGCCACATCACCGGCGGCCACCTCGAGGGTGGGAAGGGCAGCTTCCAGCCGATGAACATCAACTACGGCCTGCTGCCGCCGCTGGAAGGCCCGAAGAAGGCCGAGGACGGCCGCAAGCTGTCGCCCACCGAGCGCGGCCGGGCGAAGAAGCGGATCATGTCGGTGCGGGCGCTCGCCGATTTGGAGGCGTGGTTGGCGCAGTAGCTCCGGCGTCGGTGCGCGGCCTCGTCCTTCGACGGACTTCAGGGAGGCCGAGCGACAGGGGCGGTGCGGCCGCAGAAAGCCCCGTAGAAAGCTTCATCCTGAGCTTTTCAAAGGACGGGTTTCGGCCCTGGGCGTTAGAGGCGTCCCCTCAACACCGCCGCCACCAGCCGGACGCGTTTCTCCAGCTCGCCCGGCCTGGAGCCGTGGGCGTACTGGCGGGCCAGGGTGGCGTAGGCGACCGCCGGGAACGAAGCCACCGGCAGTCCGCGCAACTCCTCCTCGGCCTCGTCCAACGCGGCTTCGACCCGGTGGGCGACGTGGGCCGAGATGTCGGCGTCGTCCGCGTCGGCCCAGGCCAGCGGGGTCCAACGGCGACCCTGGGCGGCCCACGCGGGACCGGACCGCCCCAATCCGGCCCAGCCCCAGGCGCGCGCGGCCCCGCGCACCATGGCCGACTCGGCGGCCGGGTCGAGCAGGCGGGCGCACGCAGCCATCAGGCTCCCGGCTGTGGCGTCGATATAGGCGACCAGGGCGTCCTCGTCGGCGAAGGGCGCGGGCTCGAGGTCAGGGGCGCGGGCCTCGACCATGGCTTCCAGCAGGGTCGCCTCCAGTCCGGGCAGACTGCTCAGGGCGGCCAACACCGGATGGGCTTCGCGGCGGCCGGCCGCGATCCCCTCGCGCCACCAGGCCAGGCGGATTTCACCCAGCATAGGGGTCGAGACGGTCTCGGCCACTCGGGCCAGCTCGTAGTTGAGGGCGTACAGCGCCGACAGGTCCTCGCGGCGCCGTCCGGCGAAACGGGCGGCGAGCCAACGGTCGGGGTCCACCCGCCGGACCAGGGCGTCGAGGGTTTCGGTCATGCGCTTACAAAAGTCCGGGGCGCTCACGAAAAAGGCCCGCCGCGAGGGCGGGCCTTTCCCAAGGTGGGTGGGCGGGGCTCAGCCGAACAGGGTCTGGTTCATGGCCATGGTGGTGAGCATCGGCAGGGACAGCAGGGTGTTGGTGCGCGAGAACAGGGTGGCCAACCGGGCGGCCTTGGCCTTGGCGTCGGCGTCCGCGTCGACCAGGCCGAGCGCGATCTTCTGGTTCGGCCAGATGAACACCCAGACGTTGATGAACATGATCGTGGCCAGCCACATGCCGACGCCGATCATGCTGTAGGAAATGTCCACCGCCCGGTCGTAGCCGCCGTAGAAGCCCAGGGTGATGGTCTCCATGAAGAAGTTGGTCTTGGTGAAGCTGCGCAGCAGGGCCAGGACGATGCCGGCCACCCAGGTCGCCAGGGCGGCGTAGCGGAACCAGAACAGGGCCTCGGGCGCGATGTACTTGGAGATCGCCGGCTTCAGCTCGGCGGGGATGTCCGGCATCTTCCGAATCTGGACGAAGTTGAAATAATACAGCAGGCCGATCCACAGGATGCCGAAGCTGACGTGGACCCAGCGCACGGTCGCTTCCCAGAAGGTGACGCCGAAGCCGGCATGGACGCCATAGCCGACCACGAAGAGGATCGCGATCGCGATGCTCAGGATCATGGTGTTGCGGAAATTCAGAAGCAGACCAGCCATAGCTCGCCCCCCATGGGTGTGTCCCGGGCCCCGCCCGTAATGCGCGCGGAGCATAGGTCGGTCGGGGGGGCGTAGCAATTCGCGAGTTCCGCGTGGCGCGGGCTGACGCGCCCCCCCACTCCGCTCGCTTCGCGAGTCGCCCTCCCCTCCGGGGGGAGGGAAAGAAAAGACGCGCTTACCCTCTACCCTCCCCCTGGAGGGGAGGGCGACGGGGCGTCAGCCCCGCGGGATGGGGGCAGGTGTCCGGATGCGTCTCAGACCGCGATCAGCGCCGCGGCCACCCGGCGGCCTTCCTGGGCCATGACGTTGTAGAGACGGACGGCCGAGGGGGTGTCCATCACCTCCAGCCCGACGCGGGCGGCGGCCAGGGCCTCGCGCACCGCCCGCGGGGGCGGCGCCATGGCCGGGCCCAGGCCCAGGAGCACGAACTCCACCACGGCGGGGCCGACCGCCAGCACGGCGTCGAAATGCACCGGCGTCAGCTCGGCCAGGCTGGCCACGGGCCAGGGCCCGACACGGTCGTCGAGGATCAGGATCGAGCCCTGGTGGCGCTGCTCCGCCACGCGGAAGCCGCCGCCGCCATAGGCTTCGATGGCCGGAGGGCGGCGCATCGGTTCAGGGCCGCTGGGTGGCGGACTTGATCGGGGCGGCGGGCTCATCGCCTCGGTTGACGCCCCACAGCAGGATCACCGGCAGGGCGACGTAGATCGACGAATAGGTGCCGACGACGATGCCGAAGCACATGGCGAAGACCAGGGGGAACAGCGAAGGCCCGCCCAGGAACAGGGCGCCTACCAGGGCCAGGATGGCGGTGGTGCCGGTGATCAGGGTCCGCGACAGCCGCTCGTTCTCGGACAGGTTGATGACCTCGCGCAGGGGCTTCTTGCGGAACTTGCCCAGGTTCTCGCGCAACCGGTCGAAGGTGATCACCTTCTCGTTCATCGAATAGCCGATCACCGTCAGCAGGGCGGCGATGGAGGTCATCGAGAACTCGATCTGCAGGGCCGACAATATGCCCAGAGTCAGGATCACGTCGTGGGCGATGGCGATCACCGCCCCCAGGCCGAACTGCAGCTGGAAGCGGAACCAGATGTAGACCAGCATCAGGGCGATGGCGATCGCCAGGGCCTTGAAGCCGGAGACGAACAACTCGCCGGAGACCTTGGGGCCGACCACGCTGACGTTGGTGAACTGGATGCCCGGGACCAGTTGGGCCAGGCGCTGGCGCACGGCGTTCACGGCGTCGACGGCGTTGGTCCCCTCCTCCGGCTTGAAGCGCAGCAGGGCCGAATCGGGGGCGCCGAAGCCCTGGACCTGGGGATCGTGCACCCCGATCTTGAGCAGGTCGGCGCGCAGGGCGCCCAACGGGGCGGGCCCTTGCGTCTTGACCTCGATCATGGTGCCGCCGGCGAAGTCGATGCCGAGGTTCAGCCCGTGGGTGGCGAAGGAGAAAATCGACCCCAGCACCGCCAGGGTCGACAGGATGGCGGCGAAGGGCGCCAGCTTGACGAAGTCGAAGTGGGTGTGGCTGGGCAGGTAGCGGATCAGCGGCCAACGCATGGGTGTCGTCCTCAGATCGGGAGGGTTTTCGGCCGGGCGGCCTTGAACCACCAGCCGATCAGCACCTGGGTGATCAGGAGCGCGGTGAACAGGGAGGTCAGCACGCCCACGCCCAGGGTCCAGGCGAAGCCCTTCACCGGGCCGGAGCCGAGGCCGAACATGATCACCGCCGAAATCAGCGTGGTGACGTTGGCGTCGAAGATCGAGACCATGGCCAGCTTGTAGCCCTTGTCGATCGAGGCCAGGGGCGCGTGCCCGTCCCGAGTCTCGTCGCGCATCCGCTCATAGATCAGCACATTGGCGTCGACGGCCACGGCCAGGGTCAGGATCAGGCCGGCGATCCCCGGCAAGGTCAGGGTGGCCTGGGTCACGGTCAGCACCGCCACCAACAGCAGGATGTTGATCAGCAGGGCGACGGCCGCGAACACTCCGAACAGGCCGTAGGCGAAGATGATGAAGACGAAGATGCCCACCGCCCCGATGGCCAGCGAGATGGTGCCGGCGCGCACGGCGTCGGCCCCCAGCTCGGCGCCGACGGTGCGCTGCTCCTCGACCTTCAGCTTGGCCGGCAGGGCGCCGGCCTTCAGCAGCAGGGCCAGCTCGTTGGCCGATTCCGGCGTGAAGTTGCCTGTGATCTGGCCCGAACCGCCGGTGATGGCCGACTGGATGGTGGGAGCGGAGATGACCTTGTCGTCCAGCACGATGGCGAAACGCTTGCCGATGTTGGCGCTGGAGGCGTCGCCGAAGCGGCGCGCGCCCTGGCCGTTGAAGGCGAAGGACACCGCCGAGCGGTTGGACTGGTCGAAGGACGGGAAGGCGTTGGTCAGCATCTCCCCGGAGACCAGCACCCGGCGCTGGACCAGGAGCTCGGTCTCATAGCCATCCACCGACTGCAGCAGGACGGAGGACGGCGGGATGCGACCGGCGGCGACGTCCTCGGGCGGCGTCGTCTCATCGACCATCTGGAACGTCAGCTTGGCGGTCTGGCCGATGATGCGACGCAGCTTCTCCGGATCGCTCTCGCCCGGGGCCTGGACCACGATGCGGTTGATCCCCTGGCGGACGATGGTCGGTTCCTTGGTGCCCAGGCTGTCGATCCGGCGGCGAATGACCTCGATGGAGCGGGTCACCGCCTCGGCGGCGGCCGCGGTGTCGGCCTCGGCCACCCGTTTCAGGGTGATGTCCTGGCCGTTGCGGCCGATGATCAGGTCGCGGCCGCCGGCCGCGCCGGCCAGAGGCTGGGCCAGCTTACCCAGGGCGTTGAAGGCCGTCTGCGCCTGGGCCGGGTCGGTGATGTGGACCTGGACGGCGCCGTTCACCGCGCCGAGGCCGGTAAAGGCGATACCGGCTGTCTGCAGGTCGCGGCGGACCTCCTCGACCAGGTTGACCAGTGTCTCGCGCTTGAGGTCGTCGG
>Ga0310811_10003447_pt1 | contig 19871 bp, 20 predicted proteins | sample YCmetagenome_FD_207642 | JGI IMG/M metagenome (GOLD analysis project Ga0310811, IMG submission 207642) | Soil microbial communities from experimental microcosm in Duke University, North Carolina, United States - YC | ecosystem: Engineered > Artificial ecosystem > Soil microcosm > Unclassified ...
CGTAACCCTTGATCCTGACGTAAGGTCAGGATTGACACTGTCTCCATGAGTTACCGCGTCGCCGAATTTGCCAACCTGACGCGCGTCACAGTCCGCGCCCTCCAGCACTACGACCGCCTCGGCCTCCTGCGACCCTCTCGTACAGAGTCCGGCCATCGTGTGTATGTCGAGTCCGATCAGGCGCGCGTCCGCCACATCCTCGCTCTTCGAGCGGTTGGCATGTCGTTGCAACAGATCAGCGATGCGCTCGACGCGCCTGCGTCACGTCTGGCCGAACTCTTTCAGGTGCAGCGCACCAGGCTCGAGCGGTCTCGAACAGGCATCGAGGAGGCGCTTGGCGCCCTGCAGCAGGTCGAGGCCGCATTCGGGAATGCGGGACCCGGGCCGCTGGACAGACTCGCCTCGGCAGTGGAGATGCAGGACGTCCTGGAATCGATGCGCACGTATTTCACGGACGAGGCATGGACGAAATGGGGCCGTCACTATTTCCACGCCTGGCCATCGGCTGCGTGGCGAGCAGCGTTCCGCGACATCGAAGCCGCGCTCGACGAGGATCCAGCGAGCGAACGTGCGCAGCAGCTCCTCGACCGATTCATAGTGCTGTGGGACTCGGACATCGGATCGGACACATTGCTGGCACGGGCGGTCCGTGACGGGTACGGCAAGGCCTGGAATGCTCGCGACCGCTGGCCGCGCGAACTGCAGCGCCGATACGCGGAATTCCGGATCGCCGAAATCGCGCGGTTCCTCGGAGCGGCCAGCATGGAGTCGTGGCGCCGTCGCGGCCTCGTCCACACCTACACGACCGGCCGCCGGTCGATGGCCTAGCGTCTAGCTCACCCCACACGGGCGCAGAAACCGCGGTCGTGATTAGATTCTGAAGTGCATCCACGTGTCCTGGCCGTGCTGGGGCCGACTGCTTCGGGGAAGAGCGCGCTGAGTCTGGCGCTGGCCGAGCGCTATCGCGGCGAGATCATCAACTGTGATTCGACGGCCGTCTATCGCGGATTTGACATCGGCACCGACAAGCTGGGGGCCGAACAGCAACGCGGCATTCCTCACCATCTGATTGATATCGCCGACCCGATCGAGGTGTACACCGCCGCCCAGTTCGCACACGACGCCGAGCGTGTGATTCGCGACATCCACCGCCGCGGCCGGTTGCCGATTCTCGTGGGCGGCACGGGCTTCTACTACCGCGCGTTGACGCGCGGCCTCTTTCCCGGCCCTGGAGCGGACGAGGCCCTGCGCGCCCGTCTCGACAAGGTTGCCGAGCGGAAGGGGCCGGAGCGACTTCACCGGATGCTGCAGCGGGTTGACTCGCAGTCCGCGGCCCGCATCATGCCGCGCGACCGTAAACGCCTGATCCGGGCGCTCGAGGTCTACTACGCCACCGGGCGCGCGCTGACGAGCCATTTCGGCGAGACGCGCTCGTTGATCGCCGATTGCGAGGTCATCTCGATCGGGTTGAAGCTGCCGGCGGTGCTCACGGCGGAACGCGTCGCGCGTCGGGTGGAGGAGCAGTTCGCCCGGGGCATTGTCGACGAGGTCCGTGGTCTGCTCGAACACGGGGTGCCGCCGGACGCGCGTCCCTTCGGTGGTCTCGTCTATCGACAGGTGATGGACATGCTGCGCGGCGTGCGCGGCGAAACGGAGACGCGCAGTCTGATCGTGCAGGAGAACCGTCGCTACGCGCGTCGCCAGTTGATCTGGTTCCGCAAAGAGCCTACGCTTATCTGGTTCGACGGCCCTGGTGAACTGACGGCCACATTCGAGCGCGTGGTCGAAGCGCTTGCGGCACGTGGCATTCTCGAGGAGACGGTCCCTGATGGCCCAGGTCACTGAAGTCCGGTCAGCCACGTCGGCGCAGTCCGCAATCCAGGATGTCTTTCTCAACTTCGCCCGGCGCGATCGTCTGTCGGTCAAGATTTATCTGATGGACGGCCGTCAGCTCGAAGCGCGCATCAAGAACTTCGACAAGTTCGCAGTCGTCGTCGAGGCGGACGGACAGGATCAGCTGATTTTCAAGCACGCGATTGCCACGATCGAGACGCCTCGCGCGGTCGCGAACTATTTCTCGTCGAATTCCTTACCCTGATTCACCCCTTTTCCCGCGTCATCCTCATCGTGCTCGACAGCGTCGGCTGCGGCGAACTGCCCGACGCGGCCGCCTATGGCGATGAGGGTAGCGACACGCTGGGAAATATCGCACAGCAGGTTGCGCTCAGAGTGCCGCGCCTCCGTGCGCTCGGGCTCGATCGCGTGAGCGCCATCGGCACGGCGCCGCCCGGCGCCGGCGTCACTGCCGATCCCGGCGCCCAGCGCGCCGCCGCTGATCTGCGGCGCGGTGCCTACGGCCGAATGGCTGAAGCGTCGTCCGGAAAGGACTCCGTCACCGGACACTGGGAGATGATGGGTATCGTCCTGGATCGGCCGTTCCCGACGTTTCCGAACGGCTTTCCAGCCGAGGTGATTGCCGAGTTTGAGCGGCGCATCGGTCGCGGCACGATAGGCAACGTCGTGGCGTCGGGGACAGAGATCATTCAGCAGCTCGGCACCGAGCACGTCCGTACGGGACACCCGATTGTCTATACGTCAGCCGACAGCGTGTTTCAGATTGCGGCGCATGAAGACGTGATTCCGATTGCCGAGCAGTACAGGATCTGCAAAATTGCATTCGAGATGGTCGGGCGGGGCATGGGCGTGGGCCGGGTGATCGCCCGCCCGTTCGTCGGCGTGCCTGGTGCGTTCACACGCACCGCGAACCGCCATGACTACGCGCTCGAGCCCTTCGGTGAGACGCTGCTCGACCTGCTCACGGGAGCAGGAGTGCCCGTCGTGGCGGTGGGCAAGACGGCCGATCTGTTTGCCGGTCGTGGGATTCAGCGGAGCCTGCCGACCAGCAGCGATGAAAGCGGCGTCGAGACCATTGCGAAGGTGATGGGCGAGACGAATAGCGGTCTGATCTTCGGGAATCTGGTTGATTTCGACACGTTATACGGCCATCGCAACGACGTCCCTGGATACGCGGCCAACCTTGAGCGTTTCGACGGGAACCTTCCACAGATACTTCAGCGGATTGAAGAGAACGACCTATTGGTCCTTACCGCGGACCATGGAAACGACCCGACCACCCCGAGCACCGATCACTCGCGCGAGCACGTGCCGCTGCTCGTGAGCGGCCCACGCGTTCGCAGTGACGTGGATCTGGGGACGCGGCGCACGTTCGCCGACCTTGGCCAGACGCTGGCGGAGAACTTCGGAATTGGCCCGCTGGCGCACGGCACCAGTTTTCTGGCGTCTTTAGTAGGTCCGGCTAACGCCGGAGACGATTTTCGTGCTGTCCGCCTTCAGGCGGACGAGAACGAATCGTGAGCATGTCCAGCATTCGTGAGGCGCTCGAGCAACGCGAGATAGAGACGCTGGCGCCCCAGGCGGCCCGGAGCGCGGCGTCACGCGGCCGGCTGCATCCCGAGCCTGAAGATGACGTGCGTCCGGCGTTTCAGCACGATCGGGACCGCATCATCCACAGCAAGGCGTTCCGTCGGCTCAAACACAAGACCCAGGTCTTTTTCGCGCCGGCCGGCGACCATTACCGCACCCGGCTCACGCACTCGCTCGAGGTCTCCCAGATCGCGCGGACGATCGCCAAGGTGCTGCAGCTGCATGAAGAACTGACGGAGTCGATCGCGCTGGGGCACGACCTTGGCCATACGCCATTCGGCCATGCCGGCGAGAAGGTGCTCGATTCGCTTGTCCCGGGTGGCTTTCGCCACTATGAGCAGAGCCTTCGAATCGTCGACGTGCTCGAGAACGATGGCCGTGGTCTGAACCTCACCTGGGAGGTTCGCGACGGCATCGGACGGCACTCCAAGGGCAAGCGAGGGTCACCGGTCGGTCTCGATCCCGACAAGCGGGCGGCGACGCTCGAGGGCCAGATCATGCGGGTGGCTGACCTCATCGCCTATGTCAATCACGACATCGACGATGCGGTTCGCGCCGGCGTGCTGACCGAAAAGGACTTGCCGCGTGGCGCGGTTGCGGTCCTCGGGTCATCGTCCTCCGCCCGCATCGCCTGTATGGTCAAGGATGTCGTGATTGAGACTCAGGCCGGCCAGCTGTCCGAGATCCGCATGAGTGAGCCCGTGCTCGATGCCACCCTCGCCATGCGAGCCTTCCTGTTCGATGCGGTGTACGAGAATGAGACGGCGACGGCCGAGTTCCGGAAGGCGGCGGACATCCTCGGCGGGCTCTGGGGGAAGCTTCGCGAGCGTCCTGAGGAGTTTCTGGACCGCCGCATCCTGGAGCACGAGGGGCTCGACGTTGCGGCGCGCGATTTTCTCGCTGGCATGACCGACCGGTACGCGGTCAACCTGTTCGAGCAGCTCTATATCCCGAAGCCCTGGATCGGGCCTATCCGCAGCGAGTAACGATATAATCGTTGGTCTGGCCTGTCGGGGAATTGCCCTGCAGTGCCGGCAGTAATGCAGCTGGATCTCACCCGGTATCGACAGCCCGAAGCGCATTTTTCCCGATCCTTTCAGCCCCAGGAAGTGGCCCAGGACGGGGATGCGTACAGGATTGTGGCGCCAGTCCAACTGGACTTCGACATCCAGAAGGACAAGGACAAGTTCCGGCTGGTCGGAACCGCCGGGACGGAGCTGGAGCTGCTGTGCAGCCGGTGCCTGGAGGGGTTCCGGCTCCCGGTGAACGCCACCTTCGATCTTCGGTTTCTTCCTGCCACCGAGATGGCGGACGAGAACGAACGGGAAGTTCAGGACGAGGACCTGGACACGAGCTACTACCGGGACGACCAGATCGACCTGAACGAGCTGCTGCGCGAGCAGTTTTACCTTGCGTTGCCGATGAAGCCGCTGTGCCGCGACGACTGCAAGGGGTTGTGCCCGCAGTGTGGGACCAACTGGAATAACGGCACGTGCACATGCACGACCGAGTGGGAGGATCCCCGGCTCGCCGCCTTGAAGGGGCTGGTCAAAGGGGAATCGTAGGAATGCCAAATCCAAAACGCCGACATTCGAAGACGCGCACCGCCAAGCGGCGCACTCATGACGCTCTCACCCCTGCGACGACGGGCATGTGTCCGCAGTGCCACGAGCCGAAGGCTCCGCACCGGATCTGTCCGCACTGCGGGTTCTACAAGGGCCGCGCCGTACGACCTGTAAACGAAGAGTAGAGTTCACGCTGCGGTGATTCGCATTGCGGTCGACGCAATGGGTGGTGATCATTCGCCCGACACCATGGTCGATGGGGCGGTCGCTGCCGCGCGTCACCTGGACGCCGAGATCCTTCTCGTCGGAGCGGCTGATCGCGTCGAGGCGGCCCTGGTTCCGCACGGCCATGCCGGTCGTCAGCGTGTCCGTGTGATCGATGCCCCTGATGTTGTCGAGATGACCGAAGCCCCGGCCGCGGCGCTGCGGCGGAAGCCGCGGGCATCGATTCGGGTTGCCGCCGAGTGCGTGGCGCGCGGTGACGCCGTGGCCCTCGTCAGCGCGGGTCATACGGGCGCATCGGTGATGGCCTCCTACTCCGCGTTCGGGACGCTGGCGGGGGTCGATCGCCCCGCGCTCGCCACCACGATTCCGACGCGTCGCACCCCGGCCGTCCTGTTGGACGCCGGAGCGAGCGTCGAGTGCCGGCCGCAGCATCTCGTGCAGTTCGCGATCATGGGCGGCGTCTTCGCACGCGTCGGGCTGGGCGTGACACGGCCTCGCATCGGCCTCTTGTCGATTGGCGAAGAAGCCAACAAGGGCAACGAGCTCACGCGCGAAGCGCATCGGCTCCTGAAGCAGTCACCGGTTCATTTCGTGGGCAACGTCGAGGGGCGCGAAATCTACAGCGGTGTCGCGGACGTGATCGTGTGCGACGGGTTCACCGGGAACATCGTGCTGAAGACGAGCGAGGGATTGGTGGAAACCGTGGAATCGCTGTTGGGAGACGAACTGCAGGGCACGTTCTCCAGCCAGGTTGGCTACCTGCTGGCCCGCCGTGCGTTCCGCCGCTTCCGGCGCCGCGTGGATTATTCGGAGTACGGAGGGGCGCTGCTCCTCGGCGTCGCCGGTCTGTCCATCGTCTGCCACGGACGGTCGTCTGCGAAAGCCGTTCGCAACGCGATCGCTATGGCCTACCGGTTTGCCACGGACGACTTCATCCATCGCGTCGAGCGAGAAATCGCCTCGGCGGCCGCCTCGTGATCGCCTTCATCTTCCCCGGTCAGGGTTCACAGAGGGTCGGGATGGGCCGCGAGCTGGCCGAGGCGTATCCGATCGCACGACATACGTTCGACGAGGCAGACGCGGCGTTTCGCCGCGAGGGTGCGGAACCCGTGCCGCTGAGCAACCTGTGCTTTCAGGGTCCGGAGGATCAGCTCACGCTCACTGAAGTCACGCAGCCGGCGATCCTGACGGTCAGCACCGCTGCGGCGCGCGTGCTCGGCGAGCACGGCCTCCGGCCCGCGTTCGTCGCCGGTCACAGCCTGGGCGAGTACTCAGCCAACGTCGCTGCCGGCACAATCGACTTTGGCGATGCCGTGGCGCTTGTTCGCAGGCGGGGGCGGTACATGCAGGAGGCCGTGCCGGTGGGAACCGGGGCGATGGCGGCGATTCTCGGAGGCGACCTGGCACTCGTGACCAGGGCGTGCGAGGAAGCTGCCGCCGGAGAAGTCGTCAGCCCGGCAAATATCAACGGGCCGGAGCAGATCGTGATTGCGGGCACGGCTGGTGCCGTGCAGCGTGCCGGTGAGCGTGCGAAGGCGCTCGGGGCCAGGCGGGCCGTACCACTGGCGGTCAGCGCGCCATTTCACTGTGCACTGATGAAGCCGGCCGAGGATCGCCTTGCGCCGGAACTGCGCTCGCTGACGGTGAAGACTCCGAGTGTCCCCGTGGTGGCCAACGTTGATGGCGCGGCGAAACGCGATGCGAGGGGCGCAATCGAGGCGCTGGTGCACCAGGTGTCGCTGCCGGTGCGGTGGGAGGCAGTGGTGCAGCGCCTTGCGTCTGAAGGCGTTACTACGTATGTTGAGGTGGGCCCGGGAACGGTGCTGAGCGGTCTCGTCAAGAAGATCCACCCGGGCGCACAGGTCCTGTCCTTTGGATCGCCCGCGGATCTGGCCGCGGTCGTCGCTGCATGTTCGACTTAAGCGGAAAGATTGCGATCGTGACGGGCGCCTCCCGCGGCATCGGCCGCGCGATCGCGCAGACACTGGCGGCTCGCGGCGCGGTGGTGGTTGCTGCGGCCCGCGACGACAACGCTGCGGAGACAGTCGCGGAGATCCATGGTGCGGGGGGGAAGGCCGAGGTCGCGTCGGTAGACGTTACCGAGGCGGCGTCGGTCGACGCGATGGTGGCCGGGGTATTGGCGCGGCACGGGCGTATCGACATTCTCGTGAACAACGCCGGCATCGCACGCGATCAGCTGATGCTGCGAATGAAGCGCGACGACTGGGATCAGGTGGTTGCGACGAATCTCACGTCGGCGTTCAGCTGCGTGCAGGCGGTGCTGAAGCCGATGGTCAAGCAGCGTGCTGGCCGGATTATCAGCATCAGCTCGGTTGTCGGCCAGATGGGAAACGCGGGGCAGGTGAACTATGCGGCGTCGAAAGCGGGGTTGATCGGATTCAGCAAGGCGCTCGCCCGTGAGGTCGCCTCCCGCAATGTGACGGTCAACGTCGTGGCTCCCGGGTTGATCGACGCCGGCATGGCCAAGGCGATTACGGACAAGGCGCAGGTGGACTGGGCAGCAGCCATTCCACTGGGACGGCCCGGCACATCAGGTGAGGTGGCCGCGGCAGTGTGTTTCCTGGCCTCGGATGAGGCAGCGTATATTACAGGGCAGGTGCTCGCCGTCAACGGCGGCATGTACATGTGATTTGGTTGGTGGAACGTGGTTGGGGGGTCGTGGGCATCGCGACTACCAGCTGCCAACTACCAACTACCAACCACCGACCGGAGGACAGATGGCAGTCGCAGACAAGGTGAAGAGCATCATCGTGGAGCAGCTGGGCGTGGACGAGGAGGAAGTGACGCCGGACGCGTCGTTCGTCGACGACCTTGGCGCCGACTCTCTCGACACGGTGGAGCTCGTCATGGCGTTCGAGGAGGAGTTCGGGATCGAGATTCCGGACGAGGATGCCGAGAAGATCACCCGCGTGAAGGAAGCCATCGAGTACATCGAGGCGCACGGTAAAGGAAAGAAGTAGTCCCACCGGCGGGTCCTCGAATGGAGCAGCCGTGAACAGGCGGGTTGTCATCACCGGTATCGGACTGGTGTCGGCCCTCGGCCTCGGCACCCGCGAGACGTGGGCGGCGCTGCTGGCGGGCCAGAGCGGGGTGACGCGCGTCACCCGCTTTGACGTCAGCGGCTACGCGGCGCAGATCGCGGCCGAAGTCAACGGCTTCGACCCGCTCAACTGGATTGAGAAGAAGGACATCAAGAAGATGGACCTCTTCATCCAGTACGCGATCGCGGCCGCGCAGTTCGCGATGGACGACTCGAAGCTGACGATCACGGCTGAGAACGGTCCGGAGGTCGGCGCGTTCATCGGCTCCGGCATCGGCGGATTCATCACCATCGAACGCGAGCACGAAGCGCTGCTCAAGGGCGGACCGCGCAAGGTGTCGCCCTTCTTCATTCCGTCGGCCATCATCAATCTGGCATCAGGGCAGGTGTCGATTCGCTTTGGCGCGAAGGGGCCGAATCTCGCGACGTGCACAGCCTGTTCGGCGTCCGCGCATGCCGTCGGCGAGTCCTACGAGATCATCAAACGCGGCGATGCGAACGCGATGATCGCCGGAGGCTCCGAGGCGGCGATCACGCCGATGAGCCTCGGCGGATTCGCGCAGCTCCGCGCGCTCTCCACCCGCAACGACGAGCCGGGCCGAGCCAGCCGGCCATTCGACAAGGATCGCGACGGCTTCATCATCGGCGAAGGTGCCGGCGTGCTGATTCTCGAGGAGCTCGAGCACGCGACGCAGCGCGGCGCGACGATCTACGCGGAGATCGTCGGTTACGGATCGACGTCCGATGCGTACCACATGACCGCGCCGTCAGAAGACGGCGACGGCGCCAGGCGTGCGATGGCGATGGCCGTCCGCAAGGCCGGGATCAGACCCGATCAGGTCGACTACATCAACGCCCATGGCACGTCCACGCCCTACAACGACAAGCTCGAGACGCTGGCCATCAAGAACTGCTTCGGCGATCACGCACGGAAGCTCGCCATCTCGTCGACGAAGTCGATGACCGGGCATCTGCTCGGCGGCGCCGGCGGCCTCGAGGCTGGCATCTCGGCGCTGGCGGTGTCTACCGACGAGGTGCCGCCGACGATTAACCTCGACAACCCCGATCCCGAGTGCGATCTCGATTACGTGCCGCATACGAGTCGGAAGATGCCAGTCCGCTACGCGCTGTCGAACTCGTTCGGTTTCGGCGGCACGAACGCTGCATTGCTCTTCAAGAAGTACGAGGGGTAGCTACGAAGATCGCCGTCTGTATCAAGCAGGTTCCGACCCGCGAGTGGCAGCCGCGGCTCAACGACGACAAGACCTGGATCCGCGAGCAGGACGTCAGCTACGAGATGAACGAGCCGGACGCCTACGCGCTCGAGGAAGCGCTGCGACTGCGCGAGCGGCACGGCGGGGAAGTGGTGGTCTGCTGCGCCGGTCCGGCGCGTGTCCAGCAGGTGATTCGCGAGGCGCTCGCGCGCGGCGCCGATCGCGCGATTCATGTCCAAGACGACCGGCTGGCCGCGGCGGACGCGTTCATGACGGCTGACGCGCTGGCCGCAGCGATGGGCGACGAGAAGTTCGATCTCGTGCTCACGGGTCTGCAGTCGGACGATCTTGGCCAGGCGCAGACGGGCGTCATCCTGGCCGAGCGGCTGGGCAGCCCGCATTCCACGATCATCATGGAGGTCCAGGCCGAGGGAGACGCGCTTCGCGTGAAGCGCGAGCTCGAAGGCGGCTGGTTCCAGTGGATCACCATGCCGCTGCCAGCGGTGCTCACCATCCAGAGCGGGATCAACCAGCTTCGCTATGCCACGCTGAAGGGGATCATGGCGGCGAAGAAGAAGGAGATCCGGACAGCGGCCATGCCGCCGGATCTTCAGCCGACGCAGCAGATCGTCAGCCTCGCCGTGCCGACGCGCGCCAAGACGACGCACATGATCGAAGGCTCCGCTGGTGAGGCGGCGAAGGACCTGGTGCGTCTCCTGCGCGAGGAGGCGCGGGTCCTGTGATCCTCGTCATCGCTGAGCAGCGCGACGGCAGGCTGAATCGCGCGTCGTGGGAAGCGGTGGCGGCCGCGCAGGCCATGGCCGGACCGTTGCCGGTGAAGGTTGCGGTCCTGGGAAGCGCCGTCGCTTCGATTGCGTCCGAGATCGCCGGAGCGCAGGTCGCGGAAGTGTTCGCCGCTGAAGACCCGGCACTGAGCTTGTACACGCCGGACGGGTACGCGATCGCGGTTCGCGCCGTCGTCGATGCGACGACACCGACCTTCGTGCTGATGCCACACACGTATCAGACACGCGATTGCGCCCCGAGCATCGCCGCCCGGCTGCGGAAAGCGCTCATCACCGACGTCACAGGAATCTCCGGCACCGGCGCGGACGCGACGTTCACCCGTCCGATGTTCCAGGGAAAACTGGCGGCGCAGGTGAAACCGCTGGGGGAACCGCCGTTCTTCGTGACGTTGCAGATCGGCGCGTTCCGCGCGGATGCCGTGCAGAAGGGCGGTCACGCACCGATCACCCCCGTTCCGGTACACCTGGATGCCGCGCAGGTTCGGCAGAAGCCGGAGCCGCCGTTTCAGGAGGCGAAGCAGGCCGTCGATCTCAGTCAGGCCGAGCGGATCGTCGCCGTCGGTCGCGGTATCAAGTCGCAGGAGAACATCGCGATCGCGGAGAAGCTGGCGAAGGCGATGGGTGCCGAACTCGCTGCCTCGCGTCCGATCTGCGACAACGGGTGGCTGCCGATGGAACGCCAGATCGGCAGCTCGGGACAGACTGTCGCGCCGAAGCTGTACCTGGCGCTCGGGATCTCGGGGGCCATCCAGCATCTCGTCGGCATGAAGGGCGCCCGCACGATCGTCGCGATCAACAAGGACGCCGATGCGCCGATCTTCGAAGTCGCGGACTACGGCCTCGTCGGCGATCTGTTCGAGATCGTGCCGGCCATGCTCGCCGAGCTGGAGAAGGCGTAACCACCAAGAGCGCGAAGAAATACGGAGACCGCGAAGAGAAACTATTATTGGTTTGTGATCGTCGTGTGCGTCGCGTCTTTCGCGGTTAAGACTCAGTGACACGCGAGACCCTCGAAGTCGACGTCCTCATCGTCGGCGGCGGCCCTGCCGGGATGTCGGCGGCCCTTCGTCTGGCGCAGCTGCAGAAGCAGCAGCCGGGCGAGCCGCTCTCCATTGCCGTTCTCGAAAAGTCGCGCGAGCCCGCCGCGCACCTGTTGTCGGGTGCGGTGCTCGATCCATCGACGCTGCGCGATCTGATTCCTGACTACGAGCAGAAGGGCGCCCCGCTCGCGGTTCCGGTGCACACGGATCACGTTTATTTCCTGACATCGCAGCGGAAGATCGCGTTTCCCATCATCCCGCCACCGCTGCAGAACCACGGCAACGTCATCATCTCGCTCAACGCGTTCGGACAATGGCTGGCGCAGCAGGTCGAGGCGGAAGGGGTGGACGTGTTCACCGGGTTCGCCGGACAGGAGGTGCTGATGGAGGGTCAGCGCGTCGTTGGCGTCAGGACCGGCGATCGCGGGATCGGCCGGCATGGGGAGCAGAAGCCGACGTTCGAGCCAGGTGTGGATGTCCTCGCCAAGGTCACGATCTTCTGTGATGGTGTGCGAGGCAACCTGACCAAGGAACTGCTTCGTCGTCTGCCGCTCGGCACCGGCCGCCAGCCGCAGCAGTTTGCGGTGGGGCTGAAGGAACTGTGGGAGATTCCCGCTGGGCGTATCGCGCCGGGCACCGTGATGCACACGATGGGCTACCCGCTGCGGTCTGAGGAGTTCGGCGGCGGATTCGTTTACGCGATGGCCGAACGCCAGCTCTCCATCGGCTTCGTCGTCGGACTCGATTATCAGGACCCGCTGTTTGATCCGCACATGGCGTTCAACCGGTTCAAGCAGCACCCGCTGATCGCAGGACTGCTCGACGCCGGCTCGCTCGTGCGCTACGGTGCCAAGGCGTTGCCTGAGGGCGGGTGGAACACGATTCCGCAGCCGTACATGGACGGCGCACTGATCGCCGGCGATGCCGGAGGATTCCTGAACTCGCTGCGCCTCAAGGGCATTCATCTGGCGATGCGAACGGGAATGCTGGCGGCGGAGTCGGCGTTCGAGGCGGTTCGGGCGGGCGACAGCTCTGCCTCGAGCCTGGCGAGCTATCAGAGACGGATCGATGCGAGCCCGGTGCGCGCCGAGCTCTATCCGGTTCGCAACGTGCACCAGGCATTCAGCCACGGACTCCTCGCGGGGCTCGCGTTCTCAGGCGTGTCGCTGCTCACGCGCGGTTGGTGGCCGACCGATGTGCATGGTGATGCCGGTCACGAACGGATGCACCGCATCAACGCGTCGACGAGCGGCGCACCAGATCTGCGACCGAGCAACGACACCGCGATCGACAGGCGTCTGACCTTCGACAAGGTCACGAACGTGCACTATTCCGGCGCCGCGCACGACGAGGATCAGCCGCCGCATCTGCTTGTCCACACCGAGGTGTGCAGCTCGATCTGCGGACCGGAATACGGGCATCCGTGCACTCGGTTCTGCCCGGCAAACGTTTATGAAATTGCCCGCGAATCCGATGGCACGCCCAGGCTGCAAATCAACGCCTCGAACTGCGTCCACTGCAAGACGTGCGACATCATGGATCCGTATCAGGTCATCACCTGGGTGCCACCTGAAGGTGGCGGGGGCCCGCAGTACAACGGAATGTGATGCCGGAAGACTGGCAGGCGTCACCCCTGAAGCGACTGCAGATTGCCGCGATTGCCGGCCTCGGGTATCCGCTGATTAACGCGCTCGGTCACACACTGCGCTGGCGTGTTGAAGGGATGCATCACCTTGACGCGATTACCGCGTCCGGCCGGCAGCCGGTGATGGCCTTCTGGCATGGCCGAATCCTGCCCGCGACCTTCTACTTCCGCGGTCGCGGCATCGTTGTCATCACCAGCGAGAACTTCGACGGGGAATGGATCGCGCGGATCATCGAGCGATTCGGCTACGGCACGGCGCGTGGGTCGTCAACGCGGGGCGGCCGCAAGGCGATGGTGCAGCTCGTGCGCGCGATGAAGGCCGGAAAACCTGCGGGATTCACGCTCGACGGCCCGCGCGGTCCCGCGCGCGTGGCGCAGCCGGGCGCCGTCTGGCTTGCCGGCGCGACCGGCAATCCGATTTTGCCGTTTCACCTCGAGGCGGCGAGCGCCTGGACGCTCCGCAGCTGGGATCGGACGCAAATCCCCAAGCCGCTGACCAACGTCGCTCTCGTGATCGGCGAGCCGATCGAGGTGCCCCACGACGCCATGGACGATGTTCGTGAACAGGTGCGGCTGACGCTCGAAGCCAGGCTGGCTTCGCTCGAGCAACGTGCTTCAGACCTGGTCAAGTCCGCCTGACAGCCAGGATCTTTCGACCCTGGAGTACCGCTTCAGTGATCAACAGCGGCACGGCCCAACAGCCCCAGGCGGCCATCGCCGCCGCCGCGCCGGCGTCCGCGATGCCGCTGCTTTGCAGCAACGGAAACACGGCGCGGAAGCTGACGAATCCCGTGGTGACCACGTAACTGCGGATCATCCATTCCTTGTGCTGATCGTAGAGCTGCCGTTTGATCGCAGCGAACGCCAGCCCTGTTGTCACCAGCCATGCGGTTGCCAGCCCGGCCAGACCGGCGCCGAACACCACACCGACGTCGGTGTGAAATGCCAGGTAGTAGGCGGCGGCGGAACTGAACAGCACCGCCAGCATGTAGACGAGGCCAAGCCGCCGATGAATCTCCGGCCTCTGGTCGCTCACGCCAAGCCAGAGCTGCACGGGTCCGGACAGCAGTGCCACGATCCCCAGTGAGATGTGGGCCAGGAGCCACCAGCGTCGCGGCCAGTAGCCCTTGAACTGGGACTGGTCCAGAGCGAAATAGGGCACCGCCGCCTGGACGATGAAGAGCACGCCGGCGAGGAAGACCAGGACCAGAACGATCAGGGCCGTCCGATGCGAACGAGCTGGTGACGGTCCGGAGACAGGTCGATCAAGCGTGACAGCCATGGATGCGCATTTTGCCACACCGTGGTAGTTTCTCACCGTGAAGCCTGCCTCGCTTCGTTCCCTTCGGCTTTCCGGCCTGGTTGCCGCGCTGTCCGTGGCGTCGGTGGTCGCGCAGGATCGCGCCGCGCGCACCCTCGACGTGTATGTCATCGACGTGGAAGGTGGCAACGCCACGCTGTTCGTGGCGCTGTCGCGGGAGTCGCTGCTCATTGATACCGGCAACGGGGGGCCGGCGGCGATGCGCGACGCGGATCGCATCATGGGGGCGGTCAAGGATGCGGGTCTCACGCAAATCGACCATCTGATTACTACCCACTACCACGCCGATCACTTCGGCGCGATGGCGGAGATCGCCGGCCGCATCCCAATCCGGGAGTTCATCGATCACGGTCCCAGCGTTGAAAAGAACGCAGCCACTGACGCGTTTCTGCAGAACGTCTATCCGCCGCTGTTTGCGAAGGGGCGTCACACAGTCGTGCAGCCCGGACATCGTTTCTCACTCGGCGATGTCGAGGTCCGGATTGTGGAGGCCGCCGGCAAGCCAATCACCGCGGCGGTTCCGGGCGCCGGCCGGCCCAATCCGTACTGCGCGTCCACGCAGCCACAGGATCCGGACCCGGGAGAGAACGCGCAATCCGTCGGGTCGCACTTCAGCTTCGGACGCTTCCGCGCTCTGCATATGGGCGATCTCACCTGGAACAAGGAAATCGAGCTGATGTGCCCGGCGAACCGTCTCGGCGACATCGATCTGTTCGTCGTCTCGCACCATGGCCAGGCGATTTCGAATTCGCCGGTTCTCGTCCACGCGATTCAACCGCGCGTCGCGGTGATCAACAACGGCACGCGTAAAGGCGGGCAGCCGGACGCGATGAAGGTGCTGTTCGGCGCACCGCGGCTCGAGGCGATCTGGCAGCTGCACTTTTCGCAGTTGAGCGGGCAGTACACGGTGCCCGGAACGTTCATCGCCAACGGCGTGGACGAGCAGCCACCGGCGCTGCCAATCGCACCGATGACGCCACCGGCACGCGGCGCGGCGGGAGCGACGGCCCCGCCTGTCCACAACGGTCAGGCGTACTGGATCAAGGTGTCTGCCCCTCAGGACGGGTCGTTTACGGTGACCAACGCCCGTAACGGGTTCTCGAAAACGTACGCTGCGGCACGGTAGCCGTGGCTGCTGCGACAGGACCATGAGCCGCATCACGCTGAAGGTCAACGGCGCATCGCACACGGTCGACGTCGATCCGGCGACACCATTGCTCTACGTGCTCAGCGACGACCTGCAGTTGAATGGTCCGAAGTTCGGCTGCGGACTCGGGCAGTGTGGCTGCTGCACCGTGATCATCAAGGGACAGGCTGTCCGATCGTGCATTACCGCCGTCTCCACCGTGAACGGCGCCGAGGTCACCTCGCTCGAGGGGCTTGGACGCCTGGAACAGCCGCACCCGATTCAGCAGGCGTTCGTTGACGAGCAGGCCGTTCAGTGTGGCTTTTGCCTGAGCGGCGTGATTCTCACCGCCAAGGCGTATCTGGATCGAAATCCCAAGGCGAGTGAGGAGGAGATCAGGAACGCCATGTCGGGCGTGCTGTGCAGGTGCGGCGCGAACACACGGATGCTCAAGGCGATCGGTCGATACGCGCGAGGGCTGAAGGCATGAAGCGGCGCCAGTTCATCGTGAGCTCGGGTGCACTGGTCGTCAGTTTCGGGGCGGCGCGACTGGCGGAGAACCTGGGTCTCGGTTCACTTGCCTCCGCGCAGCGGCTGAACGGTGCCGGAAGCCGGCAGCTTGACGGATGGCTGGCGATCAAGGCCGACGGCAGCGTCACGGCATTCACCGGCAAGTGTGAACTCGGGCACGGCTTGTACACCGCACAGACACAGCTCATCGCCGAGGAGCTCTGCGTTCCGTTCAACAGGGTGACCCTGGTGCAGTGCGACACCGAGCTGACGCCGGATCAAGGGACGACGTCAGGGGCGCAGTCGCACCCGACCAATTTCAATAACGCCGATCTCGCGCTGGCCGGCGCGACGGCGCGCGAAGCACTCGTGGCCCTGGCGGCCGAACGCCTGGGTGTTCAAGCCACTCAGCTCACCATCAAGGACGGTGTGCTCAGCGTCACCAGCAATTCAGCGAGGCGTGTCAGCTACGCTGAGCTGATCGGCGGCCGCACGTTTAACCTGACGCTCAACCCGAACGCGAAACGGAAGTCTCCAGCGGACTGGACAGTCCTCGGCACACCGGTGCCGCGTGTCGAAATCCCTGCGATGGTCGCCGGGCGTTTCGAGTATGTCCACAATGTGCGCGTACCGCGCATGCTGCACGGCCGCGTCGTACGACCACCATCGGCGAACGCGACAGTGGCGAGCGTGGATCGCCGTTCGGTCGAAGGCATGGACGGCGTGGTAAGCGTGGTCGTGAAGAAGAACTTCGTGGGCGTCGTGGCGGAGAAGCCCTGGCAGGCAGTCCAGGCCGCGGCGAAGCTGAACGTCTCGTGGACGCCAGGCGCTGCATTGCCGCCGCAACGCGATCTTCATGCGAGCCTGCGCAGCGCCACGGCGACGCGCGATACGCGGATGGTTGACTCCGGCAACGTCGACGCCGCGTTGGCGGGTGCAGGAACCGTCGTCCGTGCGACCTACCTGTATCCGTATCAGATGCACGGATCGGTGGGGACTGCCTGCGCCGTCGCCGATGTGCAAGGGGACAAGGCGACGATCTGGGCCGCGTCACAAGCGGTCTGGCCGCTCCGCAGTTCGACGGCGCAGGTCCTGGGAATCCGGCCGGAGAGCGTCCACGTCATCTTCAAGCAGGGACCTGGCTGCTACGGCATCAACGGCGCGGACACGGTTGCGTATGATGCCGCGCTGCTGTCCCAGGCAGTCGGTCGGCCGGTTCGTGTGCAGTTGATGCGCGCCGACGAAATGGCCTGGGAGAACTACGGCGTCGCCTACCTGGTCGAGCAGCGCGCCGCGATCGATCCGAACGGCCTGATCGCCGCCTGGGATTACGAATCGTGGGCGCCGACCCGTGGCGGCCGACCCGGCGCCAATGCGCCTGGCAATCTCGTCACCGGTACGCTGGCGGGGTTTGAGCCAGCCGCGTTTCAACCGCGGACGCCCGCGCCGGCGGCAACGGCGTTTGCGAACAACAACAACGCGGTGCCAAGTTATGTGACCGGCTCTGTGAATGGTCGCGCTGGTGGAACGGGCAGGATCCAGGCCGAGCGCGTTGTCACGCATGGAGTGAGGTCCACGTTCTTCACCGGTCCCCTCCGGTCTCCCGAGCGGTTGCAGAATACCTTCGCGCACGAGTCGTTCATCGACGAAGTTGCCGCAGCACTGAGGGTCGATCCGCTCGAGTACCGCTTGAAGCATCTGAGCGACCCGCGCCTGATCGACGTCGTCAACGCCGTCGGAAAAGCTGCCAACTGGCAGCGCCGACCGTCACCGATGCAGCCGATACGCCGCAACGGTGTCGCGAGTGGACGAGGGATGTCGTGTGTCCTCTACGAAGGCGACAATGGCTATTGCGCGATGGTGGCGGAGGTCGACGTTGGACTGGACTCCGGCGTCATCTCCATCCGCCGTCTCGTCATCGCGAACGATTCCGGGCCCATTTCCAATCCCGACGGCCTCCGCAACCAGTTGGAAGGTGGCGCGATTCAGGGGATCAGCCGAACGCTGCTGGAAGAGGTGACCTGGGACGACCAGAAGATCACGTCGGTCGATTGGCGCACATATAAACCGCTGTTCCTGAGCAGCCAGGTGCCGGCGATCGACATCGTGTTGATCAATCGTCCCGACATGCCGGCCATGGGCGCCGGCGAAACCGCGGTGACTGTCATGGCTGGCGCGATCGGCAATGCGGTGTTCGACGCGACCGGCGCCAGACTGCGACAGATTCCGTTCACGCCGGAGCGCGTGACGTCCGCGCTCGCGGCGCGGGCGTAACGGTCGATGGCGCTGGCGATCGTCGCATCCCCGCGGTTCGCGGATCATCTGACACCGCCGGGTCACCCGGAGCGCGTCGAGCGGCATGCGGTGATGCAGGTGGTCGCTGCTGAATTCCGCGAACGCGGCGGGACGATTCTCGATCCGAGGTCCGCGACCGCTCAGGAACTCGCCCGCATCCACGACGAGGACTACATCACGCTTGTCCGCGAAACGGCGGGTCGCGCGACGGCACTCGATCCGGATACGTTTACGTCGCCCGACACCTGCGAGGTGGCGGTGCTCGCCGCGGGTGCCGTACTGACAGGCGTCGACCACGTCCTCGACGGACCATCAGGAACGCGCGCGCTCGCGCTGGTGCGGCCGCCGGGACATCATGCCGAGCGGAACCGGGCGATGGGCTTTTGTGTCTTCAACAACATCGCAATTGCTGCCGCGCATGCCCGCGCCCGTGGCCTTGCGCGCGTCGCGATCGTCGACTACGACGTGCATCACGGCAACGGCACGCAGTGGAGCTTCTACGGCGATCCGTCGGTGCTGTTCGTGTCTTCACATCAGTTTCCTTACTATCCCGGCACCGGCGCGCCCGATGAGATCGGCACGGGCGCCGGCGTCGGCTTCACTGTGAACCTGCCGCTGGCGGCGGGGGCGACGGATGCCGATTATGAACGCGTCTACGATGCGATCACCTGGCCAATCCTGAGAGCGTTCAGCCCTCAGCTGATTCTGGTCTCGGCGGGATTCGATGCGTATAAGGACGATCCGCTCGCGGGCATGCGTCTCGAGGCCGACTGCTTCGGACGGCTGACCTCGCGGATCGCTGCCATCGCCGACGAGTGCTGTGGCGGACGGGTCGTTGCCGTGACTGAGGGCGGATATCACCTGAAGGGGATGGCCGATTCGCTGCGTGCGGTCATCGCAGCGCTCGACGACGCACCCGTCCTGGCAGCGATGCCCGGCGCCGGCGCGCCGAGAGGGGAGGCCACGATCGCGGCCGTGAAGCCGCATCTCGCGAGGTACTGGCCTTTATAATGAGATCGACCTACCTTCGCGATGCCCGACTACAAACCTCAGGATCTCGACAAGAAGTGGCAGCAGCGCTGGGCCCAGTCACGCGCCTTTGAAGTAGAGGCCGATCCGGCCCGTCCAAAGTTCTACTGTCTCGAGATGTTCGCGTACCCGTCCGGGCACGCGCACGTCGGCCACGTTCGCAACTACATCATCGGCGACGTCATGGCGCGCACGAAGCGGATGCGCGGCTACAACGTCCTGCATCCGTTCGGGTGGGACGCGTTCGGCCTGCCCGCAGAGAATGCGGCCATCAAGAGCGGAATCCATCCGGAAGAGTCCACGCGCGCGAACATCGCGCACATGAAGGGCCAGCTTCAGCGCCTGGGCATCAGCTACGCGTGGGAACGCGAGCTGGCGACCTGCGACCCCGAGTATTACAAGTGGAACCAGTGGCTGTTCATCCGCATGTTCGAGCGCGGGCTGGCGTATCGGCGGCGCTCGTCGGTGAACTGGTGTCCAAGCTGCAAGACCGTGCTGGCTAACGAGCAGGTGGTGGACGGCGGCTGCTGGCGCTGCGGCACTCCGGTTGAGACGCGCGACCTCGAGCAGTGGTTCTTCCGCATCACCGC
>Ga0310811_10003449_pt1 | contig 19870 bp, 18 predicted proteins | sample YCmetagenome_FD_207642 | JGI IMG/M metagenome (GOLD analysis project Ga0310811, IMG submission 207642) | Soil microbial communities from experimental microcosm in Duke University, North Carolina, United States - YC | ecosystem: Engineered > Artificial ecosystem > Soil microcosm > Unclassified ...
GTGTCGTCGAGGTCGACGTCACCAGGGTCGCCATCCTGCGGCAGCGGGCCAAGGCGGCGTTCGAGGCCCGCGAAGGGGTGAAGCTGTCGTTCCTGCCGTTCTTCGTCAAGGCGACGGTGGAGACCCTGAAGCTGTACCCGAACATCAACGCCTCGATCGACGGCGAGAAGGCCGAGGTGACCTACCACGACTCCGAGCACATCGGTATCGCGGTGGACACCGAGCGGGGCCTGCTGGTGCCGGTGCTGCACAACGCCGGCGACCTGAGCCTGGCCGGGATCTCGCGTCAGATCGCCGACCTCGCCGAGCGCACCCGCACCAACAAGATCAACCCGGACGAGCTCTCAGGTGGCACGTTCACGATCACCAACATCGGTTCCCGGGGCGCGTTGACCGACACGCCCATCATCAACCAGCCCCAGGTGGCGATCCTGGGTACCGGTGCGGTGGTCAAGCGCCCGGTCGTGGTGACCGACTCGTTGGGACAGGACAGCATCGCGATCCGGTCGATCGCGGCGCTGGTGCTGACCTACGACCACCGGCTGGTCGACGGGGCCGATGCCGCCCGTTTCCTCAGCTCGGTCAAGGCACGCATGGAGGCCGCCCAGTTCGAGTCCGACCTGGGCCTCTAGCACCGCTCCGGCCGGTCAGGAGTCGGCGGCGAGGCCGTCGGCGGCGAACCCGGGTAGCAGCGCCGCTACCCGGGCGAGCCGCTCGAGCCACCACCGCGCCTTGTCCGGGTCGGGGTGGGCGTAACGCTCCAGCAGGTCATCGTCCGGGACGGGCGGCGTGCGAGGCACCGGAAGGTACCCGGCGACCGGGCGGGCAGGATCGGCGACCAGGTCTCCGGCCAGCAGCGACCCGGTGCCGAGCCCGCAGGCCAGCTCCAACCCGGGCAGAGCCCCGGCCAGCGCGAGCTGGGCGGCCATGCCGACCGAGGTCTCCAGCGCCGAGGAGATCACACACGGCAGACCCGCCCCGGCGGCCACCCGCAGAGCCCGCCGGACACCACCCAACGGCGTGCACTTCAGCACCGCCACGTCGGCCGCGCCGGCCAGGGCCACCCGCGCCGGGTCGGAGGCGCGCCGGATCGACTCGTCGGCCGCCACCGGCACCCCGATGCGCCTGCGTACCTCGGCGAGCTCGGCGACGGTCGCGCAGGGCTGTTCGACGTACTGCAGGCCACCGGCGGCGGCGTCCAGCTCCGGCGCCCGGACCACCGCCGTGGGCACGTCCCAGCGGCCGTTGACGTCGACCCGGATCGACCCGAGCGGTCCGAGCGCGTCCCGGACGGCGACCACCCTGGCCAGGTCCTCGGGGTGCGAGGCCGGATGGTCGGCGACCTTGATCTTGGCGGTGGTGCAGCCGCTGGCCGTGACCAGCCGATGGGCCGCGTCGGGGTCCACCGCCGGCACGGTCGCGTTCACCGGCACCCGATCGCGCAGGGGTTCCGGCCATCCGAGGGCGGCCTGCTCGACGGCGGTGGCCAGCCAGCCGACCGCCTCCGCGTCGTCGTACTCGGTGAACGGGCAGAACTCGGCCCAGCCGCGTCGCCCGGGGAAGATCACACCCTCCCGGACGGTGATCCCGCGGAACCTGGTGCGCATCGGGATCGCGTAGACCCGGGCGGCCCTCAGGTCCACCTCGGCGAGCACGGCGTCGATCGGTCGCGAGTCCATCGGCGGGCAGCGTAATCGTCGGGGGTGACCGCCCTCGGGCGGAGTCTCCGGTGGCCGATCCGGCTCCCGACCGGCGTGACCGTCGGGACCTCGGGTCGCGCGCGCCGGGTGGGTGAGCGAACATCTCCGATATGCGCGTGTTGATCGCAGGATCGTCCGGCCTCATCGGTACCAGCCTGGTTCCCGAACTGCGTCAGCGGGACCACGACGTGCTGCGGCTGGTCCGCCGGACGCCGAGGGCACCTGACGAGCGCAGCTGGGATCCACCGGCCGGCCAGATCCAGGACGGTGCGCTGGACGGCGTGGACGCGATCGTGAACCTGTGCGGCGTCGGGATCGCCGACCGCCGGTGGAGCGGAGCCCGCAAGCAGCTCATCAAGGACAGCCGGGTCGAGCCCACCGAGGTGCTGGCCGCCGCGGCCGCGGCCCACGGGGTCCCTTCCTTGCTGAACGCGTCCGGGATCAACTACTACGGCGACACCGGTGACCGCGAGGTGGACGAGAGCGCTCCGGTCGGCACCGGTTTCCTGGCCGAGGTGTGCCGCGACTGGGAGGCCGCCGCCCGCTCATCCGCCGGGGCCGGCACCAGGGTGGTGCTGATGCGGACCGGTCCGGTGCTGTCCCGCTCCGGAGGGATGATCGGCAAGCTGAAGCCGCTGTTCAAGCTGATGCTCGGTGGGCGGATCGGGTCCGGTCGCCAGTTCTTCCCCTGGATCTCGTTGGACGACCAGGTCGGGGCGATCAGGTTCCTGCTCGAGCACCCCGAGGTGTCGGGCCCGGTCAACATGGTCGGACCTCGTCCGGTCACCAACTCGGAGTTCACCGCCGCGCTGGGCCAGGCGCTGCACCGCCCCACCCCGTTCCCGGTACCGGGCGCGGCGCTCAAGCTGGTGCTGGGGCCCGATCTCGCCGAGGAGCTCGTCCTCACCGGCCCGCGCGCGGTCCCCGGCGTCCTGACCAGCGCCGGGTACCACTTCCACCACAACACCATCGCCGAGGCGCTCGCCGCCTGAGCACACGATCCGGCGTACCGTGGCGGGTGTGAACGCCGGCAACCCCAACCAGTCCTGTCGTCGCTCCACCGAGCCGGTCCTTCAGCTGCGGCCCGGTCTCGTGGGTTACCTGCAGGCGTGGGACGAGCAGCGCGCGCACGCGCTGGCCTGCGCCGAGGGCACCGGGCCGGACGTGCTGATGCTGCTGGAGCACCCGTCGGTGTACACCGCCGGTAGGCGCACCCGGCCCCACGAGCGTCCGCTCGACGGCACGCCGGTGATCGACGTCGACCGCGGCGGCAAGATCACCTGGCACGGGCCGGGACAGCTGGTCGGCTACCCCATCGTGCGGCTCGCCGACCCGATCGACGTCCTGGACTACGTGCGGCGGCTGGAGGAGGCGCTCATCCGGGTGTGCGCCGACCTCGGGCTGACCGCTTACCGGGTCGCCGGCCGCACCGGGGTCTGGCTGGCTCCCGACGAGCTGCGTCCCGAACGCAAGGTCGCGGCGATCGGCGTTCGCGTGCAGCGTGGGGTGACCCTCCACGGGCTCTCGCTCAACTGTGAGCCCGACCTGAACGAGTTCGGCCGGATCGTGCCGTGCGGGATCACCGACGCGGGCGTCACGTCGCTCAGCAAGGAACTGGGCCGGCGGGTCACGGTCGCGGAGATGACCGACCCGGTGGCTGTCGCCGTACTGGACGCGCTCGAGGGGCGACTGCCGGTGGCCGAGCACACCGGGCCGGCGATCGAGCACGCCCCCGTCAGCTAGACCGGCTGACTCCCCCGGGCAGCGGCGCGTCGGTCGGCCGCAACCCGAACAGCAGCCGGGCCACCACCAGCTCGAAGTCGGCGCGTACGGCCTCGGGGTCGTCGGCGAGCCCGATGGCGGTGGCGGCTCCGGCCAGCGCGCCGGAGATGGTGCGTGCGAGCGGCTCGAGCGGCAGCTGCTGGATGTCCCCGCCGGCCATCAGGTCCTCCAGCATGGAGCGGATGAGCCCGAGGGCATGGCGCTCCTCGCACTCCCACCACTCCCCGAACCCCATGACGTGCGGTCCCTCCTGCCAGACGATCCGCCGGTAGGTGGGCTCCAGGCAGATGTCCAGAAAGGTCCGCAGGCTCGCCCGGGCGCACTCCCACGGGGTGCCGTCGGTCAGCGCCGCCTGCTGCACCAACCGCTCGTGCACGTCCTCCTCGAGCTGGTTGAAGCACGCGGTGAACAGCGCCTTCTTGCCACCCGGGAAGTGGTGGTACAGCGCACCCTTGGTGACCCGGGCCGCGGCGGCGATCACGTCCAGCGAGGTCTCGGCGTAACCGTTCTCGGCGAAGAGCTCCATCGCGCTGGCCACCAGGGCCGCGCGGGTGCTCTCGGAGTACTCCTCGCGCCGCGATCGCCGGGTCGGCGGGCGTGACCTCGTCGTCGACATGACGCGCATCATATTACCTACCGCCGGTACGTACTGATGGTATGTTTCTGCATGTCCGGTATGGAAGATGCCGATGGCACCTCAACCGCCGGCCCGAGTCAGTTCAGAGGGGGCTGTACACCATGAACACCTACCAGGCACCCACCTACGCCGAGCTCAACGCGGTCCTCGATCAGGCCCGCCGTCCCTCCCGCACGCCGACCCCGGTCAGCGACGCCCAGCTCCTGGGCCTGCAGCACCGGTGGACCACCATGCTGTCCGCCCGCCTGGACCAGGCCATCGAGGACGCCGAGTACGGCAGGCTCGCCGAGGCCACCACGGAGGCGTGGCACCAGCTGGCCGTCGAGCAGCCCGTGCTGCGCGGCGTCCTGGACAGCGGGCTCGGGCGCTCCGAGGCGCTGACCGACGCGCTGGACGGCGAGCTGCGGATTCTCGCGCTGGCGGCCGGGCTCGTCGGCATCGACACCCCGGAGGACCGCGCCGTCGTGGTGGGCCGCGAATTCCGCGACGCGTTCACCGGCACTCCGGCCCCGCTGCGCCGGGTCGCGTGAGGCCCGGACGTCCGCAGGCTCACACGTTCTGTCACGCGAGTCCCGCCACTTGCGGTTTTCGGCTCACCGCCGGCGCCTGCCCCTCCGGCGAGCATCGGCGGTGAGCCGGCCGCGTTCTCATCCGGCGTAGAGTGGTGGTCGTGGCCAACCCCGCGCACCCCGACCCGGACGGACGCAAGCTGCTACGGCTCGAGGTCCGTAACGCGGAGACGCCGATCGAGTCCAAACCGCCGTGGATCCGCACCAAGGCCCGGATGGGCCCCGAATTCACCCAGCTCAAGAGCCTGGTGCGCCGCGAGGGCCTGCACACGGTCTGCGAGTCGGCCGGCTGCCCCAACATCTACGAGTGCTGGGAGGACCGCGAGGCCACGTTCCTCATCGGTGGCGACCAGTGCACCCGCCGGTGCGACTTCTGCCAGATCGACACCGGCAAGCCGGCCGAGCTCGACCGTGACGAGCCGCGACGGGTCGCGGAGTCCGTGGCCGCGATGGAGCTGCGCTACTCCACGGTGACCGGGGTCGCCCGCGACGACCTGCCCGACGGCGGTGCCTGGCTCTACGCCGAGACCGTTCGCCAGATCCACGAGCTCAACCCGGGAACGGGCGTCGAGCTGCTGATCCCGGACTTCAACGCCGACCCCGCCCAGCTCGCCGAGGTCTTCGCCTCGCGGCCCGAGGTGCTGGCCCACAACCTGGAGACGGTGCCGAGGATCTTCCGCCGCATCCGCCCCGCGTTCCGCTACCAGCGCTCGCTGGACGTGATCACCGCGGCGCGGGAGGCCGGCCTGGTCACCAAGTCGAACCTGATCCTGGGCATGGGCGAGGAGCCGGAGGAGGTCACCGCCGCGCTCGCCGACCTGCACGCGGCGGGTTGCGAGATCATCACGATCACCCAGTACCTGCGCCCGTCGAAGCGTCACCACCCCGTAGACCGGTGGGTGAAACCGGAGGAGTTCGTCGAGCACTCCGCTACCGCCGAGCGGATCGGCTTCGCCGGCGTGATGGCCGGCCCTCTGGTGCGCTCCTCCTACCGCGCGGGGCGGCTGTACGCCCAGACCGTGCACAAGCGCGGGGAGGCGCTCAGCCCCGCGCTGGAGCACCTGGCCGCCGAGGGCGCCGCCGCCCAGGAAGCCGTGTCCCTGCTCGCCCGCTGACCGTCGACGTGCCTGGGTCCCCCTCCGGAGCGCCCCGGTCGTATCCTGGGTTCAGAGGTAGCCCAGGAAAGGCCTTAGATGTCCGCGAAAGCCAAGCCCGACAAGGCAGCGCAAGCCGAGGCGAAGCGCGTCAAGCGCGCCGCGTCCAAGCAGCGACGCCAGCAGATGTTCCAGGCCTTCAACATGCAGCGCAAGCAGGACAAGGCGCTGATCCCGATCATGGTCGGGGTCACGCTCGCCTGCATCGCCGTGGGGTTCGTGATCGGGACCTTCACCGGGGCACGATGGGCGATCGCCGGTCTCGGGCTCACGACGGGCCTGATGCTGGCCGTCCTGATCCTGGGCCGCAGGTTGCAGAGCTCGGTGTACAAGCAGGCCGACGGCCAGCCCGGAGCGGCAGGCTGGGCGCTGGACAACATGCGCGGGCAGTGGCGGGTGACCCAGGGGGTCGCCGGCACCACGCACCTGGACGCGGTGCACCGTGTGCTCGGACGTCCAGGGGTGATCCTGGTCGGCGAGGGTGCCCCGCACCGGGTCCGGGGCCTGCTCGCACAGGAGAAGAAGCGGACCGCCCGCCTCGTCGGCAAGATCCCGATCTACGACATCATGGTCGGCAACGGCGAGGGTGAGATCCCGCTGCGCAAGCTGAGTGCGCACCTGACCAAGCTCCCCCGCAACATCACCGCCAAGCAGATGGACGTCCTGGAGGGCCGCCTCAACGCCCTCGGCTCACGTTCGGCCGGGATGCCCAAGGGTCCGCTCCCGCAGGGAGCCAAGATGCGCAACGTGCAGCGGGCCGCCCGCCGCCGGGACGGCGCGGGCAAGGGCTGACGGTCAGGAGACCATCTGGAACTGCTGCGCGCCGCGGTCGAGTACCGGCTCGTCCGAGCCGATCAGCCCGTCGCGCAGGCGCACCACGCGCTTGGCGCACTGGGCGATCTCCTCTTCGTGGGTGATCACGACGATCGTCGTGCCCGCGTCGTTCAGCTCGGTCAGCAGGTCCATGATCTCGCCGCTGGACTTCGTGTCCAGCGCTCCGGTGGGCTCGTCGGCCAGCACGATGGCCGGGTCGTTGATCAGCGCCCTGGCGATGGCGACCCGCTGCTTCTGCCCGCCGGAGAGCTCATTGGGCATATGGTCCATGCGCTCTCCGAGTCCGACGCGCTCCAGCGCACGCCGGGCCCGCTGACGTCGTCCCGATATGCCCGCATAAACGAGTGGAAGCTCCACATTGAGCGCGGCGCTGGTGCGCGGGATCAGATTGAACGACTGGAACACAAACCCGATCTTGCGCCCACGAACCTTCGCCAGCTGGTTCTTGGAGAGGTTGCCGACATCGGTGCCGTCCAGCCGGTAATGCCCACCGGTCGGAGTGTCCAGACAACCCAGAATGTTCATCAGGGTGCTTTTTCCCGAACCCGAAGGGCCCATGATCGCGACCATCTCACCGTCGTCGATCCGTAGGTCGATCCCGTGCAGAACCGGAACCTCGATGTCCCCCATCTGGTACGTCTTCGTCACGCCGTCCAGCTCGAGCAAGGGTGATCCTCCCGGTTACGTCGCCACCAGCGGTACGAGACCGTCTTCCCACAGTGGACCTCTCCAACCGTAGAACATCGAGTCCGCCGCCGACCATGCATTTCATAAGCTTTTCCTGTGAAGTGACGACGCTCGGAACGAAAGCCATTCTCAGAGCATATTGAGACGCCGAGCACATTCCTGAGAACGCTCCCCGCTCGAATGCAGTGAATGACTCTGCTTGCTCTAATGGCGTCGAGGACGACAGGGACAGGGGTGGGCAATGCTGCTTCGAGATACGGTATTCATCGCGTTTCGAGCACTCAAGTCCAATAAGTTGCGCTCGGTGCTGACCATGCTCGGTCTGGTCATCGGCGTAGCGGCCGTGATCGTCCTCGTCTCCGCGACACAGGGCGTACGCGACTCGGTCCAGACCGCCATCGCCGCGACCGCGAACAACATCACCATCGTGCCGCTGCGCCCACAGGTCCTCGGCGGGCCCAAGCCGCAACCGTTGGACGAGGGCGACCTCAACGCACTGAAGAAGGCCCCGCACGTCGCGGTGCTCACGCCCGTGGTCACCGGGTCCACAGTGGGCGCGGCGGGCAACGTCAACCGTGCCGTCCTGGTCTCCACCAAGGACGAGCAGTTCCTCTCGGCCACCGTGACGGGTACCACGGCGAACTGGTTCACCACGAACAACCGCCAGCTCACCGACGGTGAGTTCTTCAACGACACGCAGGCCTCGAGCGGAGCGCGCGTCGCGGTCGTCGGATCCTCGATCGCCAAGGTGCTGTTCGGCTCCCCGTCCGCGGCCGTCGGCGAGAAGATCAACGTCAACTACCGGCCGTTCACGGTCCTCGGCGTGATGAAGGACTACGGACAGAATCTGAACAACGCGGTGGTGGTCCCGATGACGGCGGCCAAGGCGGCGGTGTTCGGCTTCCGGGGCTCCGGCGGTGACAACATCAACCAGATCACCGCGACCGCGACCTCGATCCAGGACGTGCCGATCGCCCAGGACGAGATCACGAAGATCCTCGACGAGCGCCATCACATCTCCAGCCCCGACGCGTCCGACTTCCAGATCCAGACCCTGGGCTCGAGACTGGGCACGTTCGACCAGGTCCTGAGCCTGCTCACGAACTTCGCGCCGGCGATCGCGGCCATCTCGCTGCTGGTCGGAGGAATCGGGGTGCTGAACATCATGCTGGTGTCGGTGACCGACCGGACCCGCGAGATCGGCACCCGCAAGGCGGTCGGCGGCAGCGACGCGGCGATCCTCGCCCAGTTCGTACTGGAGGCCGTCACCCTCGCCGGTATCGGCGGCCTGATCGGTGTCGGTCTCGGTGTGGGCTCGATCTTCGCGATGCGGCTCGCGGCGCCGCTGCTCGACAAGTCCGGCGGTGTGCTCTCCCACTTCTACCCGGACCTCACGGGCCCGCCGATCGCGGTGGCCTTCGGGATCAGCCTGATGATCGGCGTCATGGCCGGCGGGTACCCGGCCTGGCGGGCGTCGCGGCTCAAGCCCATCGAGGCTCTGCGGTACGAGTGACGGCGGTACGAGTGACGGCGGTATGAGGGACGGCGGTACGAGGGACGGCCGCCCGCCGTCCGGGCGCCGGGGGCCGACAACCACGGGTGAGGTTGTGCACATCGGTTCCGGCACCCGCCCCGGGCGGGTAGCGTCGCCGCCATCCGAACCGGCGATCCGTGAAGCAGAATCCGACACGTCCGAGGAGGCACACGTTGATGCCACCCGTGGACAGCGGCCGCGGCCGTCCATATCCCACTCCCGCGCCACATCGGCCCACGGCGACGGCGTCCGACTGGCCGCCTCCGCTGCTCGACCCCGCCGTGCTCGCCGAACTGCCGGTACCGCTGCAGATGATGCTGGCCACGGCGCTGCTGCCCTACGAGGTGGCGATCACCTCGGTCAAGATCATGAAGAACACCGAGGCCCTGCTGGGCGAGCTTGTGTTCCACCTGAACGCGCTGCGGCCCGCTGTGGGAGCCGTCAGCCAGGCCTACGCCGACGGCCAGTTCGACCAGGTTTTCCGGACGATCGAATCCATCCAGCACGGCACCAACGCGTTCGCCCTGGTCTGGAGTCCGCTGACCGCCGTCCGCGACCGGTTCGTCCCCGGCACCACCGTGACCGTGCAGCCCCCGGCCCCTCCCCCACCGAGGTCGCCCGCTCCGCGCCAGGCACCGCCGAGGGCGATCACGCCGCCTCCCGCGCCCGCGCCGCCGAGCACGGCCGAGTACCTGGGGCGCATCGGCGGTAAGGCCTGGGACCAGGCCTCGTCACTGCCCGGGGCGGGCTTGCTGCGCCGTGCTGGACGCCCGTTGGCGCAGGTCTGGTCGGCGGCCACACCCGCGCCGGTACCGGTCGAGGAGATCGTCCCGGTCGGCCCGGTGTACGCCGAGGAGACCGAGCCCTCACCCGCGGCGCCGACGTACTCGCTGATGAGCCTGGCCGAGCCACTGGTGCCGGGTCCGGTGAAACGCCTCTTCGGCGGTAGCTGAGCCGGCAGGCCGGGTCAGGGCTGGACCGGCGGTCAGCCCGCGGCGTCCGGCTGCTCGGTGGGCAGCGGCTGGCCGGGGCAGCCCGCCAGCACGCCCTCGATGGCCGACCGCTCGGCCGCCGTCACCCAGAGCCGGTAGCGGCGTTTCACCGCGACCTGGCGGCTCACGTAGGCGCAGCGGTAGGCCCGGTTGGGCGGTAGCCAGCTCGCGGCGCCGGAGTCGCCCTTGGACTGGTTCGTGGGTCCGTCGACCGCGAGCAGGTTGAGCGGATCGTTGGCGAACTGCAGCAGGGTCGGCGCGTCGAGCTGCTGGGCCCCGGTGCGCCAGGCGTCACCGAGGGCCACCACGTGGTCGATCTGCACCGCCTCGCTGGTCTTGTTGCCGCGCCGGAACGCGATCTGCTTGCCGGTGTACGGGTCGTGCAGGTGTCCGGTGGCCACCACGCAGCCATGGGTCTTCGGCTTCACCTGCTCGTCGGTCAGGTCACGGGCCAGGATCTGGTTGCGCTGGTCGCACCCGTCGCGGTCGATGTCGGTCCAGGCCGGGCCGAACCTGGCACGGCTGTAACCGGTCAGCGGCGCGCGCCCCTTCACCGGCAGCGCGGCGAGCGCGGTGGCCGCGTCCACCGGCGGTCGGGTGTCCGTGCCCGGAGCCGGAGCCGGCGGCGCGGCGACGCTGGGGGGCCCATCGGGCGCTGTCGCACTCGGCGGCGGCCACGGGCCGCCGCACCCGGCGATGGTCGACACCAGCAGGATCAGCGCCGCCAACCGGGCCGGAACGGGGATCACGTCGGCCGGCCCCGCTCAGGGCGGTACAGGCGCAGGTACTCCTGCCAGTCCCAGCCGGCCAGGAACCGCTGACCGGCCTGGTAGCCGTCGTCGTAGAGGCGCTCCACCTGCTCGGCCGAGAGGTGGAAGTCCAGGAAACCCGCCGCGTGCGAGTCGACGGTGATGGCCCGCGCCCGTACCGGTGGCTGGTTCAGATAGGCCTGGTCACGGCCGACGAGGCTGACGATCGCGACCTCCTCGAGCAGCCGCACGGGCTTGGGGATCAGTGGGCGCAACCACCCCGGCAGGAACGTCCCGGACGGTCCGGGGGCGTCCGGCATGATCGTCACGCCGAAGGTGGGCCAGCGCGGCGGCTGGCCGTCGGTTCGATCCAGCGAGTCGATCGGGAAGTTCGACACGATGCCGCCGTCGACCAGGGTGGATGTCTTCCCGCTGAGCCGGTTGGGCAGCTTCACCGGCTGGAACAGCAGCGGAACCGACATCGACGCGCGCACCGCGTCCGCCACCGCCTGCTCGTCCGGGTCCAACCCGTAGACCGCGCGGTAGTCCCACGGCAGGCGGACCATTCGTCCCAGGGTGAGGTCGGCACAGGTCACCACGAGCTTGTAGCGGCGCTCGGGCGGCAGGCTGGGATCGGGGTCGGCCAGGTCGGCGAAGGTGCGCACCCCACGCTCCGCCAGCATCTCGGCGATCCACTCCCGCGCCGCCTCGCCCCGGTAGATCCCGTCGTTGGACCCGAGCAGCGGCACCCAGTCCAGCGTCGCGGGGTCCAGGAAGCTCGCGTAGTCGATCGCGCGGGCGGCCGAGCCCAGCTCCTCACCGACCAGCCCCGAGGCGATCATCGCACCGACGATCCCTCCGGCGGAGGTACCCGAGATCCGTTGGGGCCGATAGCCGGCCTCGGTGATCGCGGCCGCCGCCCCGGCCAGCGACACACCTTTCACCCCGCCGCCGGAGAGCACCAGATCAGCGCGCAGGACCCCGTCCGCTTCCGCCTCGCTCGCCGTCACGCCTGCATCTCATCGATCGCGGGCCGCGGTTGCAAGCTGCCGGGCCGAGAGGCGACGGATGGGTTCGGTGTCGCCGCGTTTCCGCTTCTGGACGGGGACTCCGGTGCGATCCTGCGGTCCGGTGAGGGCACCGATCCTGGCCTGGGGCCGGCTGTGGGTGAGCGGCTGGTCCTGGGACCGGAGCCGGTCGTCGCCCCGCAGGGCGTTCTGGGCCCGGATGTGCGCCCGGGTCTGCGTCGGCGGCCGGTTCTGGGGATGAGCCCGGGTCGGAACCGCCGCCCGGGTCGGAACCGCCGCCCGGGTCGGAACCGCCGCCCGGGGCTGGGTCTGTACCCCGGCCCGGGTCGGTGCCGGAGTCCCGGCCGGGGTCTGGGCCGGGGTCTGCGCATAGCTCCTGGAGTGACGCGGCGCGCGACGCCACACCGGGCGCACCGCCCCGGGAGCGCCGGCCTGGAACCCGAACAGCAACTGCGGCACCAGCGTGAGCAGCAACAGCATCAGCGGCAGGCCCCAGCCACCGCTGTACTGGTGGAGCACCCCGACGAACAGCGGGCCCGCAGCCGCCAGCAGGTAGCCGCCGCCCTGGACGAACCCCGACAGCGCCGCGGTCACCCGCTGGTCCATCGAGCGCAGGCCGACCAGGGTCACGGCCAGCGGGAAGGCGCCGTTGCCCGCGCCGAGCAGGACCGCCGCCGGCCAGCCGACCGCCCCGGGCAGAACGAGCAGCCACAGGTACCCACCCGCGTAGCAGACCGTGGTGAGCACAACGAGCGGCCGCTGGTCGCCGAGGCGGGCGGCCAGCGTCGGCATCATCACCGAGATCGGGATCGCCATGGCCGAGACGATGGGTAGCAGGATCCCCGCGTCCGGGGTGCCGTTCGTGGCCGCGATTGACGGCAGCCAGCCGAACACCGCATAGGCGTTCAGCGACTGGGCCCCGAAGAAGACCATCAGTGCCCGCGCCGAGTGGTCGGCGGACACCGAGACCGAGATGTAGTCGTCGGACGCCCCGACCGCCGGACCGCTTCTTCGACCCGATCGGGCGCTGAGCACCAACCAGGGCAGCGCCGCGGCCGCCGCGAACACGGTGAGGCAGCCCAGTCCGGTCCGCCAGCCGCCGCCGAGGGCCTTCTGCAGGGGCACGGTCAGCGCGGCGCCCGCGGTCATCCCGACGGCGAGGGTGGTGGTGTAGAGCGCGGTCATCGGTCCGACCCGGTTCGGGAAGTGCCCCCTGACCATCGCCGGCATCAGCACGTTGCCGACCGCCGCGCCGGTCAGCGCGGCGGCGGTGGCCACCAGGAACAGCTCCGCCGAGCCCGAGGCGGCCCGGACCGCCAGCCCGACCGCGGAGATGACCATGGAGGCGGCGAGCACCCGCTCGGCCCCCGAGCGCCGCGCGGCCAGCGGCGCCAGCCCACCGAGGACCGCGAAGCAGACCACCGGCAGCGTGGTGGCGATCCCGGCCGTCAACCCGTTCAGGTGCAGGTCAGCGGTCACCTGACCGAGCACCGCCCCGAGCCCGGTCACCGGTGAGCGAAGGATCAGCGCGACCAGGATGATGCCGGCCACCAGCAGCGGGACCGGCCGCGATCGGGCCCGCCGATGACGGCCGCGACCCGCCGGGGCGGACTCTCTCCGGCCCGCCGGGATGCCCGTCCCTGAGCCTCTGACCGACATGCTCGACTCCCGGGGTACTCGTTCACTCGCGGGTAAGGGACGATGGGGACGTGCGGGTATCAGCTAGAGCCGATTACGCCGTCCGTGCGGTCGCCGAGCTGGCCACCCATCACGACGGTCACACCAGCGCGGAACAGATCGCGCAGGTCCAGGACATCCCGCAGAAGTTCCTGCAGACGATCTTGTGCGACCTCCGTCGGGCCGGGATCGTGGTCAGCCGCCGCGGCGTCGACGGCGGTTACCGCCTCGGCCAGCCCGCCGCCGAGATCACCGTCGCCGACGTGATCCGGGCGGTCGACGGTCCGCTCGCCACCGTGCGTGGCGAGCGACCCCAGGACCTCAGCTACCCCGGTGCCGCCGAGGCGATGCGGCCGTTGTGGGTGGCGATGCGGGCCAGCGTGCGCGGTGTGCTGGAGAACGTCACGTTCGCCGACCTGGCCGGTGGCAAGCTGCCGGCGAAGGTCCGCCGGATCGCCGAGAACGAAGAGGCCTGGCGCAACCACTGACGCGCGGCCGTTCGCCGGTCCGGCCAGGACGGCGCCCATCAGCAGACCGCGTCGGTCGGCTTCGGGTTGGGCAGCCCGAACAGCGGCCGCAGCCGCAGCCCGACGAACGTCCCCGCCAGCGCGGTGATCCCCCACACCCAGCCGTGCAGGCTGAACGAGGCGATCCCGGAGAAGTAGCCACCGATGTTGCATCCGCCGGCGAGCTGGGCTCCGTAGCCCATGGTGATCCCACCGAGCACCGAGCCGAGCGCCAGCCGCCATGGCACCCGCTTGTGCAGCACGAACGCGCCGCCGGCCGCCGAGGCGACCAGCGCGCCCACGATGATCCCGAAGTCGATCACGGAGACCCGGTCGGCGAACACCGAGCCGGTCAGCGCCTTGGCGTTGGCCGGGACCTTCCAGAACGCCCAGTCGGCGACGTCGACACCGAGCGCGCCCAGGATCTTCGAGCCCCACAGCCCGAAGGCCGGGGTGATGCCCCAGGGCTTGCCGGAGACGAACAGCACGGCGGCGTTCAGCCCGCCCAGCAACAGCGCCCCGACCCATAGCGGCCAGTAACCGCGCCACACCCGGGCCGGGCCGTGGGCGCTCGGCGGCTCCTGCACCGGCGGGGGCCGCCGCCGGCCGGCCACCACGTAGGTGGCGGCCACGATGAGCGCCATCGCCGCCAGCGACACCGCCAGCGCCCCGGGGTATCCCAGGAGCTTGGCCAGCGAGATCGCCGGTCCGGCCGGCACCGTGACGAACCAGAACGTGTAGTGCAGCGTGGCGGCCACCGACCCGACGATGAAGCCGAACAGGGTCAGCACGACCGAGGTCTGACCGCTGCCGATGGCGAACAGCGTGCCCGACGAGCAGGAGCCGCCGACCTGCATGCCGGCGCCGAACAGGAACGCCCCCACGATCAGCGTGATGCCGATCGGGTTGACGAAGCCCGCGGGTTTGGTGGCCAGGCCCAGCCCGTTGTCGAGGATGATCGAGAACAGCAGGCAGGCCACCGCGAGCATCAGCATGTGCGCCCGCAGCGCCACCCCCTGGCCGACCGAGACGAGCTGGCGCCAGGCGGAGGTGAACCCGAAACGGGAGTGGAACAGCGTGTAGCCCAGCGCCAGACCCAGGCCGGCGGACCCGGCCATGATCGGGCCGGCGTGTGCCTCGACCGCCCAGAGGAGCAGCGCAGCGAGCACCATCCCGATGGCCACGACGAGCCAGTCGGTGGGTTCGGCCGGCGTCGCGGAGGGCTTGCGGGCCTCCCGCTCGGCCGCCGGTAGGTGGAAGGCCGCGCGGCCGGGCCGGCCTCCGTCGCGGTCACTGAGCACTGACATGGGTCCTCCAGGGTCGGGTGAGGTTCATGGCGGCGCTGCTCACGGGTCTGCTCACGGGTCTGCTCATGGGATGGGCGTGGTCATCGGGGGGCTGACCTGGATGATCGCCCCGGACGGGAACCAGGCGGCCGGGTTGCTGCCGTGCTCCTGGTTGTCGGGCCCCATCGGGACGCTGATCGGCGCACCGCTGTAGAAGCTGGCCCGCTTCTCCACCGGATTGCCCAGCTGCCGGGTCCAGGCCCGGTAGCCCGATGCCGACGGGGTCTCCTTCGGGAAGACCCCGACCAGCGTCGAGGCGTAGCCCAGGGCGTTGATGTCCTGTGGGTTGAATTGCAGGCCCAGCACCGACGACTCGCTCAGGGTCATCACCGGCGGGGTCAGCAGCCAGGGCGCCAGGAAGATGCCCTGCGCCGCGGGCGGAGCCCCCGGCCCCTTCGCGTTCGCCCTGCGCACCGTGTCGGCGGCCGGGGTCCACCCGGTGAGCACCATGAGCCCGTCGTTGGGCGCGGGTGTCGCCGAGATGGGCAGGCCGCGGCGGCCGGCTTCGGCCCGCACGACGGTCTCGGCCGACCTGGAGCGCGGGGAGCCGTCGGCGACCAGGGTCAGCCCAGTGACCCCGGTGTTGCGCAGGAACACCACGAAGTCGGTGAGCGTGGCCGCATCGTCCCCGGTCAGCTCCTCGGAGGGGCACCTCGTACCGGACGCTCCGGGCACGGGGGGCCGACCGGGTAACCCGGCTCCGGCGGCGAGGGCGCCCAGCGCGGCGGAGACACACTCCGGACCGTCAGGCCCGACGAGCGTCTGCTGGGTGAGTGCGTCGGCGCCCGAGGCGGGGTCGCTTCCCACCGCGACGGGGACCGAGCCGGGTACGCCGTCGGCGGTGACGGTCAGGGAGTCACTGCCGGCCGGGATGTCGACCACGGCCCACCCCCCGGAGGCCCCGTCACGGGCGGCGACCGGTACCTGGCGGGAGTCACCCCCGACGCTGACCGTGACCGTTCCCGTGAGTACCGGCGCCTCGGCCGCGTGGTGCGCGGTGGGCAACCCGCTGGCGTCGTTCGCGTCACCGATGTGCACCAGGTTGGGTCCGGGACGCATGGGGGTCACCAGCACGGCGAGATGCCGGAACCCGAGGGGGAGGGGCCGCAGCAGTGGCTCCCCTGGGTGCGGGGCGGCGGCCGGCAACGGCAGCACGGCCAGCACCGACGCTGCCGCGAAGGACAGCACGAGGCCACCCACGGCGAGCCGGTTCAGCTCCCCCGCGCGCGGCCGACCGGCCGGCCGGGTCGTGGCCAGCCAGGTCAGGGTGACCACGATCGGCACCACGGCGACCGTCAGCAGGGCCAGGCCGTAACCGGTCCCGAACAGGTCCCCGGCGGTCCGTGGTCCGACGGCGAGCAGCAGCGAGACCCCGACGGCGGCCGCGAGGATCCCCGACGGCAGCGCGGCGCGGGTCAGGCGGTTGGGTACCGCGACCGTGCCGGCCCCGCCACGACGCGGGTGCGTGGAGACGCCGTGGACCGAGGCGCCGACCAGCACCGCGCCGGACAGCGTGTAGAGGACGAACAGCACGAACGGCAGCACCGCCTGCCCGTGGGCCAGTTGGTAGGAGACCACGCCGATCAGCCCCACACCGGCGGGGACGACCAGGCGGATCCGGCCCAGCAGCAGCGGCACCGCGATCGAGAGGATGAGTTGGATCAGTACCAGGGGTGTCGCCGCCTGGCCCTGGTACGCGGCGACCTCGGACGCCGCGGCGACGGCGACCGCCGCCACCCAGGCGGCGACCCGGACGCTCCGGGCGGGCTGGGCGACCAGCGGGCGGGTCAGCGCCACACCGGCGAGCACCCAGGTACCGACGACCTGAACCACCCGGATCACGCTGACGGTCAGGCCCAGCTGCGGATCGGCGAAGCCGAGCAGCGGAGCGGTCGCGGCGTGCCCGCCGACGACCCAGATGGCGGTGGTCAGAACCACCCCACCCGCCGCGGCCACAAGGGCCGCGGCGGGCAGAGCGTTCGTGCGGGTCCTACTTGATGTCTTCATCAGCGACGACGAAGAGTTCGGAGTGCGGTTTGGCGTCGCCGAACGGGCCGTGGGGCCAGTTGAGGCGGTTGAAGCTGATGCCGACCTCTCCGGTGAACTCGTCCTTGAAGGACTTGTCGATGGACAGCTTGCCGTTCTTGTCGATGTCCTCGATGTAGATCTTGTGGTCACCGGTCAGGTTGTTACGGGCCACGAAGTAGTTCGAGGTCGCCAACCGGGTGGGGTTGTCGGTCTCGTGGTAGTAGCCGTCGTCACCGAGCTTCCAGTTGTCCAGCGCGCCCCAGTGCGGGCCGCCGGCGGGGACTCCCTCGTTGATCGGCAGGGTGGACTGGACCTTCGGGCAGTCGGCTTCGTGACCACCGTTCTCGATCTCGGACTTCTCATCGATGGAGCACTTGAAGTCGGTGCCGGCCTCGACGAGCTTGGAGATGTCCAGGGTGAAGATGCCACCGCTGGTGCCGGGGTCATCCGGGCCGAGCGCACCCTTGGCCCGCCCGATCACCGCGTGGTAGAGCGTCTTGTCGTCCTGGCTGGTCTGCAGCCACCCGGAGTTGTCACCGGAACCGGTCCAGCGACCGCCACCGTTGAGCAGCTTGTCCGCGGCCGAGTTGTCGAAGACCTCTTTCCACACCGGCTTCCGCGCGGTGATGTCAGCGGTGTAGTAGATCGCGCCACCCTGCATCGACTCCGCGAACGCCCCCTTGTGCTTGGGCTGGTTGGTCACCGTGGTCTCCATGACACCGCGGTTCTCCTGGTGCAACGGATCGGCCGCGGTGGCGCGTGGGCCCAGCGGCAGGTAGGTCACCGACTTGAGCTTGGGGTGGTTGCGGTCGCTGATGTCGAAGGTCCGCACCGTCGGGCGGCGCAGGTAGGGCGACGGGGCCCGCACCGGGTCCAGAATGATGTTCCTGGGCTCGGCGAAGTCGCTGGCCACGATGGTGTTCAGGTCCTCGCGGACCTGGATACCGTGCGGGTTGGCGCAACTCTTCTGCAGCGTCTGGGGAGTGTCGATGCACAGCTTGTCGTCCTCCGGGCTCGCCGACGCGGCCGGAGCCTCCACCAGCGGCCTGGCCTTCTCATCCAGGCGCACGATCTCACCGGGGGTACCACCGAAACCATCCCCGGAGCGCACCTCGCCGTGGGTGTAGCGATACGGACCCGGGGACACCGGACCACCCATGTACGTGCCGTAGGCGGTGCCGTCCTTGAGCACCCAGTACGCGTCCGGGACCGAACCACCCAGGGTCTGCTGCGGCAACGTCACCCCTGAGAGCGACAGCGCCGGCAGCTTGGACACATCGAAGACATACGTGGTCGCCGTGTAGAGACCACCGGCGTAGATCTTCTCGCCCTTGTGCCAGATGTACTGCATGTGGTGGGGCTCGTTCTCCACGATCGGCCCCACGGTGCCGGTGTTGACCACCTTGCCGTAGTCCGGGGACCCCTTGGTCACGTCCACCACGGCCAGGAAGTCCGGCCCCGGCAGGGTCGAGACGACCTTGCGCAGGTTCGACAACGTGCCGGCCAGGTCCTTGATCTGGTTGGAGGCCAGGTCGCCGGCGTTCTCGTCACCGGCCCACACGATCAGGTACTCGTGCCGGCCGCCCTTCTTGTGGCGGGCCGAGCCCACCAGGTGGTTCTCCACCCAGTAGGTCTTGCCGTCCACCCCGGGCAGCGAGGACTTGAACGGCAGAACATCCGCGTACGCGGTGCTGTGCAACGACGGCAGCAGGGTGACGCCGGCGACCGCCGCCAGCGTCGCCACCGCGACCAGCACCTTGCGCCGCCAGGAGATGGTGCGCATCAGTTACCCAGCCCTCCCCCGCTGAGGAGGTCACCCTCGCTGCTGGGCGGAACAGCCTCGTCGTTACCGGGCAGGACCTTGTCCGGGGCGTCCTGGACCGACGACGCCGTGCCGTGAACCGGAACTCCGGCGGGAGTGAGCTCCGGCTTCTCCTGGTCCTCGTCCTTCGGCTCGGCCGGCTTGTTGTACGACGGACCGTCCTCGTCGAGCTGGTCGGTGCCCTTGTGGTGCGAAGCCGGAACCGAGACGGATCCCAGCTGCGACGCCGACGCCGGCCCAGCCGCCACGACCAGCGCGGCGGCACCAGCGGCGGCCGCGACAACGCCTATTCGGACTGCTTTCTTCAATGACACGATATTTCCTTTGTCGAGTGGACGGGGAGCTTCGGACACGAACCACTCGTCATCCGGGCGCGCGGGAACTCATTTCCGGCGTTCGGGGCGACGGAAATGCGCTGGAGAATGACGAGCGGCTCGTGGCCGTCGAACGCACGACCCGGGATCAGGACATGCGGCCCGAGGGGAGATAAGCCTCTGCCGCACGTGGTGACCACGGCCGCGCAGGTGAGGGGAAGGGCTCGGGTCCGGTCAACGGTATTCAGCGGTACGCCGGGACGGCTCCACGTGAATGACCGCTATCGGAGGCGAGTCAGCCCGTGAATGCCGTACAGAGCGCACTCGCCGTGCGCCGGAGATCCACGTGGATCCGGCAGGCGAGTAGTTCGGTGGGGGGCACGGATAGAAGCTTGCACCGCACCATTCGGATGGTCAACGAGACCCCCCGGGCACCCTGGCGCACTTCTGTGGTCCACGGCACACAATGCAAACCTTCTCGATGTTCTGAATCGATCTAGTGTGCCGGAAA
>Ga0310811_10003450_pt1 | contig 19866 bp, 19 predicted proteins | sample YCmetagenome_FD_207642 | JGI IMG/M metagenome (GOLD analysis project Ga0310811, IMG submission 207642) | Soil microbial communities from experimental microcosm in Duke University, North Carolina, United States - YC | ecosystem: Engineered > Artificial ecosystem > Soil microcosm > Unclassified ...
CTGTTGCGAGGCCGCCTGCGACGCCGCAAGCGCCGCCGCCGATGGAGCCGGCGCCCAGCCGCCCAAAGGACGCGCCTGTGCGCCGCCGCCCACCATCATCAGCAGTCCGAGCGCGCTGGTGCCCGCGAGCAGAGCCGCGCGTGAGAGCGCGCGCGGCGCCGGCATCATCCAGCCCGGTGTCAGCGGGGGCAAGGCGCGCTCGGAAAGACGGCGGCGCGAGCGGAACGGGGATGAAGCATGACGGGCGGACATGGACATTCCTTGACGACGTGACAGCGGCGAATTCGGTTCAGAGTGGCGGCTCAGTGGGCCTGTTCAGCACCATGGCTTCCGACTGCGCGCCGACCGCAAGCCGGTCACCCAAGCGGCGACCCACGGTCGCAATCAAGCTGTTGCGATTCTCGCGGATTGCGTGGCGTGGCGAGGCAACACGGACAGGCAATGGTCGCCCCCTTTGGACAACAGCGCTTGGATCGGGGACGGCGGCGTCGGCGCGATGCGCTCCCCTCTCACCAAGTTGACTGGCGCCAATGGCTCGACCCGACATCGGCCGCGCTAATTTTTTTGCCTGAGCCGGAATCGACCTGTCTTTTAGCTCAAGAGCACGATTCCGCCTGGGAGCGCTCGGACTCGGACGCCGAAGACCGCTTGCATCCTTGGTATGACTTCTTCAATACGGTCAATTCGAAACGTGGCCAGGATCGGACGACGGCCAAGTTCCTCATTCATAAGGATGATCTTACCCGGCCGATAACGATTGACTTCATCGACGACGCTCGCGAGTGGAACATCGCGGAACACGAGCAATCCCCGTTGCCACGCGGTCACCGTATCCGGATCTGCGCCGACGACCGGGCCAAGTTTCGAAGCGGTGTAAACGATCTGCTCGCGCGATCGCACCGTGGAAGCCTGCCCGAGGTGCTCCACACGAACATCACCATCCAGGCACGTGACGCACACGTTCGTGTCGTCGAGTCTCACATTGAAGCGGGCATGGGTCGCGATCGTTCGGCCTTGCGCGGCCACGACGACAAACGGTTTAACGGTATCCGGCGTGGTCGCGACATTGGCCTCGCCGTCAATCAGTTCAACCTGGTTGGCCTGACCTGTGTCCGACTCCTGCGGTAGAACAGCCATGCTGGTGCGCGTGTTCAGCGTCACCGCGACATTCTTAAGTGCGATCCGCTGTTGCTGGCCAACGCCGGTCCGGTAATCCGCCGTCATTTCCGCAAACGATGGCCACAGCTGGAGCGGCGGGTGCACGATGGCATAGCCGGCAGCGGCGGCAAGGGCACTCCCGAGAACCGCTCTTCGGGTCAGTGGGCGATCCGGCGTTTGGTGCCATCCCTCCCTTTCAGGGTGCGCCGTAGCCTCCCGCTCGGCGACCTCGATCGCGGCGGGGCCAAGCTTGTCCCAAAGGCGGTTCGCCTCGGCAAAGGCACGCCGATGCGCTCGGCTTGTCTGCCGCCAGCGATGCAGGGCCTCGGCGTCAGCGGCCGTCGCCTCGCCGGAGGTCAGCCGCATAACCCATTGGTATGCCTCGCGCTTCAGCGCATTCTCCTCGGCTGCGGGGTGCTTAGGGCTCATCATCTTCAAGGATGCCGCCGCGGATCGTGTGGACCGGTGCGTGCTACGAATCTCTCTGCTCTATTACATAGACGGTTCGGACGGGGGCTGACCGAACCGCCGCGACGACATTCTGCCAAGCCGCTCGCCGCAATGCTCAAGGGCGCGCTTCAACTCCCGTTCGACCATGCGGGTGGAAATTCCATAGCGGGCGGCGATGAGTTTGTGCGGAACTTCGTCCAGCCGTGCGGCGGTGAAGATCGCGCGGCACCGCGGCGGCAGTTCATCCAGAGCGCTGGCGAGTGCCGCGATCTCCGCGCGCGAGCCGGCAATCCGCTCAGGATCGAGTTCATCATCATCGATATGGCGCAATATTTCGACCTCGGACAGTGCGAGCCGGCGGCGATCGGCATCGCGGCGATCCGCTGCGATGTTGAGCGCGATGCGGAACAGATAGGCATCGGGCCGATCCAAAACGCCCGGGTTGCCCGGACGCTCCAGGCGAAGCCAGGTCTCCTGCAATGTCTCCGCGGCGAGATCCATAGACCCGAGCCGGCGCGCAAGCCGATGCTTGAAGTCGCTATAGCGATCGACAAGAAGTGCGCGCAGCGTCGCCCAGGTCGTCTCAGTCACGGCCAACACCTGCATCACTCACAAGGCATTCAGCCGTTTTTTCCCCGCGCGGTAGGATCAGAACCGTCGTCGGCTGGCGAAGGCCGCCGGGTGGCGGCTCGTCAAGAACAACATGTCCGAGTAATTCGGACAAAGCCGCGTCGCGCCTCGCGTCTCCGGTCGTACCAAGAACGCTAACACGGGTAACCGCCCCAGAACGCCCAACCCAAAGCCGCGCCGCGACGCGGTATGTCCCCGGCCGAGTCTCTGGAAGATGACAGAGTATGTTCGTGACCGCCGCTTGAAGTGCCCCGGAATAAGCCGGATAACGCGGCATCCGGGCCGTCGTGGGCAAAGCCTGGGCTGCGGCCGGCACAAGCGTAAAAGCACTCTGGCCAGTATAACGGGGCACGAGCCCGGTCTTCGATAACAACACATGTAGTGCAGTCTCAGGAGCCAGTGTGCCAGTAACACCGGACGATTGTCGACCTGCGACGACGTCCCCTGGTACGAGAATCTCGATGCCCGTCACTGAGCTAAATGCATAAAGCGCATCAGCAAGCGGTTGAGCTGGGATGCTGAAGGTCTTGATCCGATCCTGAGCAAGTACAGCGTTGAAAGCAACCAACAAAGCAAGGCTTAAGGTCAGCGCGCGGCGCAGCAGAATGCCTCCAGCATGTCCAGCAATCGGCATCTCCGCTAACAACGCACGGCCCCGCATTCACACGCCTGTCATAGTCCACTCGCCGACCCTAAGCAGAGTGTATTACATCCACGTGTCATACCCGGACCCGAACGCCCCGGACTGTATAGGGGCCAGGCCGGGCGCCCATGCCCGGTCATGACAACGTGGATAGTGCGCACCCAGAGACCGAGCCAGTCCGACACTTTGGTCGGGGCGGGCCGTAATGTCGCCGATGGGTCATCAGCGGCCCAAAGGCGACGTCCGTGTTGAGTCCGCTCAAGGCCCCGACTGCGGACATCTGTCGGCAAGGCCGACGCGTCGTGCCATTCGCGCCCATTCCGCGATGACCGCGATAGGCCCCGTCTCCTCACAATATCGGACATTCGCTAGGAGGCCGCGATTGCGCGCTCATTTGCACGTGTTACAACGCGCGCTCTTTTAAACCGGAGGAATAAATGGCCAAGAGGTCCAAGCCAATTAAGCGCGTACCCTGGGACAGAGCTGCGACTGCGGAATTGCGGAGGCACTCCAAGGCGAAAACGCCAGTCGTTAAAATTGCGAAGATGATGAAGCGGACTGATGGCGCCTTACGTCAGCAAGCGTTTAAGCTTGGCATTTCGCTTGGGCATCAGCGCTAGAAGGTCCCTATCGCGGGCCACGCGCCAACCGAGGCGGGTTGGCATCGTGGTGCCGTCCTTTCCGGCACCGCGCCTCCCGCTGCATAGTCGGCTCGTTTTCCTGGGCGATAGCATCACCGCCGGCAGCAACGGGCCATCGTTCGCCAATTACGCCTTGAACGCGTCCGGCGGGCGCTACTATGTGCCGCCATCGGGAAACCAAGGTATCGGCGGCTCGACCACGCTCGACTTTCTCAAGCGCTCGGTCACCATGAATGGCAGCCTCGCCAAGGCGCTATCGCTGAATCCCAAGGTGTTGCACGTCATGGGCGGCACCAATGACATCGGCGGTCTGACCGCGGCCGCTGCCGACGTCCAAAGCCGCTTGCGGCAGATTTACGATGCGGCCTTAAATGCCGGCGCGCGCGTCGTCGCGTCCACCATTACCAAGCGCATCGACGTAAATTGGAACGCCGCCCGCGAGGCCGTGCGCGTTGCGGTCAATGCCTGGATTCTGGCGCAGCCAGATATCAGCACGGTCGACCTTGACGCGACGCCATTCGACCCGCTGTTGCACACCAATGAAGGGCTGCATCCCAACCGGCTCGGTGCTTCGATCATCGGCGCGGCCATCGGCCCGGCGCTGGCCGCGCAAATCGACATCGCAAGCGTGCTCTATGTGACCCCGAGCGATGGCGGCAACATGCATCTGAATGCTGATCTCGCCGGCACGACGGGCGCCTTTGTCGGTGGCGGTACCGGACAAGTGGCAACTGGCTGGGCGATTGAGACCAACGTGACCGGCTTGACGATCACCGCCGCGAAAGAGGTGGTGGACGGCTTCAACCAACAGCGCATTGATGTGACCGGCATGGCCGCCACCGCCGGGATCGTCAACTTTTGGCGCGATATGGCTTACACGGGCGCGATCGGCGACGTTTTTGATCGCTGGGCTTACGTCGACTTGTCGAATGTCGCGGGCGCGGGCGTGCGGGCCTTCCAAACCTCGGCCGATGGTGTGCTGGCGTGGGATAGGGGCGCCGGGGTCACTCTGCCCGTGCCCTTCGCGGGTGTCGTGCGCAATTTCGCCGTCGCACTGACGGCGGCCCGCACAAGCTCGCGGTCGCAATTCTTTCTGAGTGTTGTCGCCGGCCCTGTGCAATGGACCTTACGCGTCCGGCAACCGACATGGCGTCGCGTGCCGGCGGGGCAATGAAAGACTTTGAGATGGCATCATGATCGCGTCGCCGATGACGCTGTTGATCCACCTGCTCGTCGTCGGGTTGATTGCACCCCCTGCTTTCCACAGCGGTACCGTCTATGCTGCCGCGACGCGAATCAAAGGAGCCATTATGGCAAAGCAGATGACCAAGTCGCAGCTGATTGAGCAGATTGCGACCAAGAGTGAGTTGGCGAAAAGGGATGTTAAGGGCGTCATGGAGACGCTTGCCGAGATTGGCTACAAGGAGTTGAAAAAGAACGGCGCGTTTGTTGTTCCCGGCTTTGCAAAATTCGTTGTCATTAAGAAACCGGCTACCAAGGCACGCAAGGGCACCAATCCCTTTACGGGTGAGCCGATGACCTTCAAGGCCAAGCCGGCACGGAAAATTGTTCGGGCACGCCCGGTCAAAGCTGCGAAAGAAGCGGTGTAGCAAAGACGCCCCGAGAGCGGCCTCAGGCTGCTGACAAAGTCCTCGCCTTAGGCGGGGACTTTTGATTCTGTGGGGTACGCTGAAGTAACCACGCCCGCAGCAGACCGAGATGGAGATGGTCATCCCGATCGCCAGATCCAACAACTCGCCGGCGCCATCAAACAATGCGACTGCCCCAGCGGTCGCTGACGGCGCAAGCCGTGACGCCGCGCCAGCGCGCTTCAACCAATCGCCGTTCGCTGCGGTCCACGGCTGGTACCGAAAAGACGATCGGCTCGGCGCGCAAGTCGAATGGCTGCTAATCCCAGCCGCCGGTCACCCTCTCGACGGGGTTCGCGATACGGCCGTTTGGACGCCTGAGCGCGGCGATGCGTTTCATCTCGTCATCGGTCAGGACGAAGTCGAACACGTTGAAATTGTCGGTGATGCGCTGCGGGTTTGAAGAGAATGGAATGGCAGCGACGTTCTGCTGTACGAGCCAGCGTAGCGCGACCTGAGCGATGCTCCGCCCCCTCGCCTCGGCAATCTCAGCCAGCACAGGATCGCCGAAAAGCCGCCCGCGGCCCAGCGGACAATAGGCGATAAAGACGAGCTCGCGCTCGCGTGCCGCCGCCAAAAGCTTCGACTGGTCGAGATAAGGATGATACTCCGCCTGCAAGGCAACGAGTGGTTCAGGGCAGAGCTTGATCGCCTGGTCGAGCAGGCCAATGTTGAAGTTAGCGACGCCAATATTCCGCGCAATGCCCTGCCGCTTTGCCTTGGCAAGTGCCGACATTGTTTCGCTCAGCGGAATGTCCGGATTAGGCCAGTGCACCAGCAAAAGGTCCACGTAATCAACGTTAAGTGCGGCGAGGCTTTCATCCACTGATTTCGCAAAGTCCTCGGCTCGAAGGTGTTCGTGCGAGACCTTAGTGGTGAGGAAGATGTCTTTTCGCGACAGGCCCGACGTTCGCATCGCAACCCCGACGGCGCGCTCGGTACCGTATTTCCGAGCGGTGTCGATGTGACGATACCCAGCCTTCAAGGCCGAGACGATGGTCTCAGGCGTAAGTCCGCCTGTCATAGGCGATGTACCGAAGCCCAGCGCCGGGAGTGCGACGCCATTTTCGGAAACATTGAAACTGGAGGGAGCAGTCATGGAATGGCCCACTTCATTGCCTCGGCGCAAGATGCCATCGAGCTGGGTCTTGGTCAGGGAATGCACTTCCGCCGACATCACGAGATCCTCGAACGCGGCACTGACGTGCGACGCGAGCCGGCGCGCACGCACCGGATCGCGCGTGCGCAGGCTGAGAAAAACATGAGCTGGTTTTCGGCCAGGGACAACTTTGGGAAGGCGGCGGCGGAAGTAATACACAGCTTGGCGGAGGACGACGTGGGCGGCGACGGACACGGGGACAAACTCCTGTGCAGCAGGCGTGTGTCGCAGGGCTGTGCATCAGCTCCCCAGCTGGGGCGATTTTGCTGTAGTTTCAGAGAGATGAGCGGCTCTGGCTGGGGCGCCTGGATTCGAACCAGGGAATGGCGGAATCAAAATCCGCTGCCTTACCACTTGGCTACGCCCCAACTATGCGGGAGGCCGCCGGCGGGGCCTCAGGGCCCGGCGCGGCGCGCGGACCATAGCGGCGGCGGCGGAGCCAATCAACGCCCGCCCGCCGCATATGTATATGTATGGACAGGATGGCGTTTCGCGCCGCCGCGTTGACCCCATCCCACCCCCCGGTAGATTAAGGCCATGACCTACCGGGCCCCCGTCTCCGACATCGCCTTCGCCCTCAAGCACGCGGCGGGGATGAAAACCGCGCTCGACGAGGGCCTTTACGGCGATCTCGACGGGGAGACCGTCGATTCGATCCTGGAGGAAGCCGGGCGTTTCGCCTCCGACGTGATCGCCCCGCTCAACCGGGTCGGCGACACCTTCGGCACCCCGTTCAAGGACGGGGTGGTGACGACCCCGCCCGGCTGGAAGGAGGCCTATACCGCCTGGGCCGCCGCCGGCTGGAACGGGCTGGTCGGCCCGGCCGAGTACGGCGGCCAAGACCTGCCGCACGCGGTGAACGCGGCCTGCGTCGAGATGTGGAATTCGGCGTCCATGGCCTTCGGCATCGGCCCGGTGCTGACCATGGCGGCAATCGACGCGCTGCACGCCTACGGGACCGACGACCTTAAGCAGCGCTACCTCGGCAAGCTCGTCAGCGGCGAGTGGATGGGCACGATGCAACTCACCGAGCCGCAGGCCGGCTCCGACGTGGGCGCGCTGCGCACGCGCGCTACACGTGCCGAGGATGGCAGCTATCGCCTCACCGGCTCGAAGATCTTCATCACTTACGGCGAGCATGACCTCACCGACAACATCATCCACTTCGTGCTGGCGCGGCTGCCCGACGCGCCGCCGGGCACCAAAGGCATCTCGCTGTTCCTGGTGCCGAAGGTGATGCCGGACGGCACGCGCAACGACGTGCGCGCGCATTCAGTCGAGCACAAGATGGGCATCCACGCCTCGCCGACCTGCACCATGGTCTATGGCGATAACGGCGGCGCGGTCGGCTTTCTCATCGGCGAAGAACATAAGGGCATGGCCTGCATGTTCACGATGATGAACCGCGCGCGGCTCGCCGTCGGTCTGCAAGGCGTGGCAATCGCCGAGCGCGCGATGCAGCAGGCCGTCGCCTATGCGCGCGAACGCAAGCAGAGCGGCCACGCCATCATCGCCTATCCGGACGTGAAGCGCATGCTGCTGACGATGCGCGCGCTCACCGGCGCGGCGCGCGCGATCTGTTACGCGACCGGCGTCGCGCTCGACCGCGCGCTGCGCGGCAAGGACGAGGCGGCGCGCAAGACGGCGGACGAACGCGCCTCGCTTTTGACGCCGGTGGCAAAAGCCTTCTCGACCGATATCGGCATCGAGGTCGCGTCGCTCGGCGTGCAGGTGCACGGCGGCATGGGCTTCATCGAGGAGACCGGCGCGGCGCAGCATTACCGCGACGCGCGCATTGCCGCAATTTACGAAGGCACCAACGGCATCCAGGCGATCGACCTGGTGACGCGCAAGCTACCGCTCGAGGGCGGCAAGACGGTCGCGCTGTATCTCGACGAACTGCGCGCGACGGTGTCTGCTGTGAAGGCGAGCAATGCGCCGGCCTTCGGCGAGACGGGGACGCGCTTGAGCGAAGCCATCGACAGTCTCGAGCGCGCGACGCAATGGCTCCTGGCGCAGAAGGGCTCGCAAGGCGCGCTCGCCGGCGCCACGCCTTATCTGCGGCTGTTCGGCAATGCCGCTGGCGGCTGCATGCTGGCCGAGCAGGCGCTCGTTGCGTTGCGCGAGAGCGGCGATGCGCCGGCGCGCGTGGCCCTGGCGCGGTTCTTCGCGGAGAACATCGCCGTGCAGGCGTCTGGTCTCGAACATACGGTGACCGAAGGCGCGGAGAGCGTGGTGAACGCGGAAGCTGCGTTGGGGGATTAAGAAACTCAGACGGCGAAGCTCTGCTTTCTTATCCCTCCCCCGCTTGCGGGGGGAGGGTAGCCGCGAAGCGGCCGGGTGGGGACAGTCTGTCGTCGATTGAACGCTCACCCCACCCGACTCCGCGCTGACGCGCGGAGCCACCCTCCCCTTTCAGGGGAGGGATAAAAAAGCGCAGCGTTCTGCTTACAACGGCTTCAGCCCCGCCTCGATCTGCTTGCGCTTCGGCTCCAGGAACGGCGGCAGCACCAGCGTCTCGCCGAGTTTGTCGAGCGGCTCGTCGACCGCGAAGCCGGGTCCGTCGGTGGCGATCTCGAACAGCACGCCGTTGGGCTCGCGGAAATAGAGCGAGTGGAACCAATAGCGATCGACCTTACCGCTGTTGGGAATGCGCAAGGCGCGCAGGCGATCCGCCCAATCATCGTAATCTGTGTCGGGCGAACGAAACGCGACGTGATGCACGCCGCCGGCGCCGGGTTGCGCGACCGGCAGATCGGGCCGCACCGCGACGTGCAATTCGGCGGCAGGCCCCTCCCCGTTCATCGCATAGACGTGCACGCGGTCGCTGTTCGACTCCGGATGCGCGTAGTCGCGCACCGGCTGCATGTTCAGCACATGCGTGAGCACGAGATCGGTCGGCGCCAGATCGGGCACCGTCATCACGATGGGACCGAGGCCGCGGATCTGATGCTCGACCGGCACCGGGCTCTTGTCCCACGGGTGCGCCTCGCCTTTGCCGCCGTCATCGACGAGCGACAGACGCTGGCCTTCCGGGTCCGTCACGTCGAGCGTGAGACGGCCGTCGCGCTCGACGATGTCGCCGACGGTCACTGCGGCTTTGGTCAGGCGATCGCGCCACCATCGCAGCGACGCCTCGCCCGATACGCGCATGCCGACGCGGGTGATGGAGTTGTTGCCGTGTTGTTCCGGCAGCGTCGGGAAATCGAAAAAGGTGATGTCGCTGCCGGGCGAGGCCAGGCCGTCGGCATAGAAGAGATGATAGGCCGAGACGTCATCCTGGTTGACCGTCTTCTTGACCAGCCGGAGCCCCAACAACTTCGTGTAGAACTTCACATTGCCGGGCGCATCGGCGGAGACAGCGGTGAGATGATGAATGCCGGACAACTGCATGGCGGGTCCCAAAGCGGCTGAACATCAGCTTCGAATACTGCTAGCGTCATGTAGGGCAGGAACGTGAAAAAACGAGGGCCGGACATGTCGCTGAAGGGGAAGACGCTGTTCATTACCGGGGGCTCGCGCGGCATCGGGCTCGCCATCGGGCTCAAGGCCGCGGCCGACGGCGCCAATGTCGCCATCGCCGCCAAGACGACGGAGCCGCATCCCAAGCTCGAAGGCACCATCCATTCGGCCGCGGCCGAGATCGAGAAAGCCGGCGGCCGCGCGCTGCCGCTCGCGGTGGACGTGCGCGACGAGGAGGCGGTGAAGGCGGCGCTCGCAAAAACAGCCGAAACCTTCGGCTCTCTCGACATCGTCGTGAACAACGCCAGCGCGATCCAACTCACCTCGGCCAAGCACACCGACATGAAGCGCTTCGACCTGATGCATCAGATCAATGCGCGCGGCACCTTCATGGTGTCGAAATACGCCATCCCCTATCTGGAGAAATCGGCGAACGCGCATATCCTGATGCTGTCGCCGCCGCTCGACATGAAAGAGAAATGGTTCGCGCCGCACACGGCCTATTCGATGGCGAAGTTCGGCATGAGCCTGGTGGTGCTTGGGTTGGCCGGAGAGTTACGCGGCAAGGTGGCGGTGAATGCGCTGTGGCCGCGCACCACCATCGCCACCGCCGCGATCAAGAATATCCTCGGCGGCGACGTGATGATGCGCATGTCGCGCAAGCCGGAGATATTGGCCGATGCGGCCTATCGCGTGTTCCAGAAGCCTGCGAGCTTCACCGGCAATTTTTTGATCGACGACACGTTCCTCGTCGGCGAGGGCGTCACGGATTTCGACCACTACCGCGCCGATCCGACGCAGCCCTTGCAGGTTGATTTTTTCGTGCCGGACGATGCAACGGTGCCGGAGGGTGTGAGTTTGAAGGCGAAGACATAGTTTTTGTCGTCCCAGGCGAGCACTTGCGAGACCCGGGACCCATACTCCGTGCACTATCGAGAGGGCACGGCGTATGGGTCCCCGCCTTCGCGGGGACGACAGATACAATTGCGTCACCCCACCGGCAGCGTTAGATAAATAAAATGTCCACACTCCTCATCTCACACCCCGCCTGTCTCGATCACCTCACGCCCGCGGGGCATCCCGAGCGGCCCGACCGGCTGCGCGCGGTCGAGCAAGCGCTCGAGGCCGAAACTTTTCAAACGCTGGCGCGCGAGCAGGCGCCGATGGCGGAAGCCGAACTCATCGCGCTGTGCCATCCGATGGAATACCTCGAGGAGATCCGCAACGCCTCGCCGTCGCAGGGCATGGTGCGGCTCGACGCCGATACGTCGATGTCGCCTGGCAGCTTCGAGGCGGCGCTGCGCGCGGTCGGCGGCGGCGTGCTGGCGGTCGACGAAGTGATGACCGGCAGGGCGCGCAACGCCTTCGTCGCCGTGCGCCCGCCCGGGCACCACGCGGAAACGGCGCGGCCGATGGGCTTCTGCCTGTTCAACAGCGCGGCGATCGCGGCGCGCTACGCGCAGAAGAAGCACGGCGCCGAGCGCGTCGCCATCGTCGACTTCGACGTGCATCACGGCAACGGCTCGCAAGATATATTCTGGTCGGACCAGAGCGTGATGTATTGCTCGACGCACGAGATGCCGCTTTATCCCGGCACCGGCGCGGTGAACGAGCGCGGCAAGTTCAACAATATCGTCAATGCGCCGCTGCGCGCGGGTGACGGCGGCGATGCCTTCCGCGAGGCGATGGAGGTCGCGATCTTGCCGCGTCTGCGCGAGTTCAAGCCGGACCTCCTGGTGATCTCCGCCGGCTTCGATGCGCATACGCGCGATCCACTCGCCAATCTCAATCTTGTCGAGGCGGATTATTCCTGGGTGACCAAGAAGCTGATGGAGATCGCCGACGCCAGCGCCAATGGCCGCATCGTGTCGATGCTCGAAGGCGGCTACGACCTTCAGGGCCTCGCGCGTTCGACGGCGGCGCATGTCACCGCGCTGATGCGGGGGTAGCTGTCATCCCGGGACAACGCGAAGCGTTGGGCCCGGAATCCATACTCCGCAGCAGCGGGGCTGTGGCATGGCTACGTTCAACAGAAACGGTGGTGGTTATGGATTCCGGGCTCGCTCGCTTCGCGAGCGCCCCGGAATGACGGCTGTTACCTTGCCGTCAGCCCGCCATCGATCGGCATGTCCGCCCCGGTGATGAAGGCGGCGGCGTCGGACAACAGGAATGCGCAGAACGCGGCGACCTCGTCGGGCTTGCCCAAGCGGCCGAGCGGGATGTCGTTCTTGAGCTTCTGATGCACCGCCTCCGGGCGGCGCGAGCCTTGCGCGATGGACTCGACCATCGGGCCTTCGAGGAAGGCGGGGCACACGGCATTGCAGCGCACCGGCGGAGTGTAGCGCGCGCCGTTGAGCGCGACCGACTTGGTCAGCAGCGACAGCCCGCCTTTGGAGGCGTTGTAGGCCGCGAGATTATAGCCGCCGACCAGGCCCGAGACCGACGAGAGATTGACGATGGCGCCGCCGCGTTTGCGCAGCAGCGGAAACGCATATTTGCAGCCGAGGAAGGCGCCGTCGAGGTTGACCGAGAGCACGCGGCGCCAAGTAGCGAAGTCGAGCTTCTCGACCGAACCGAGCACGGCGATGCCGGCGGCATTCACCAGCCCGTCGAGGCGGCCATAGGTTTCGCCGATCTGGTCGGTGACGCCCTGCCAATCCGCCTCGGCGGTCACGTCGAGCGCGATGTCGGCGCCGCGCTCGTCGAGGTCGGTCGCGATCGCCGTGCCGCCGGCGGCGCGGACCGCGGTAACGACGGCAGCGCCGATGGCGCCGGCGGCGCCGGTCACCAATACGATCTTGTCTGTAAGGTCGGCCAAGCTGTGAATCCCGGTCATTGCATTGGCACTCATTGTCGAGCATTCATCTTCCGATGTCATCCACCGAACCCGTTTCTCTGATTACTGGCGCATCCGCCGGCATCGGCGCGGCGCTCGCCCGCGTCTTCGCGCAGAACGGCCACCGGCTGGTGCTGACGGCGCGGCGCGAGGCGCAGCTTACGGCGCTCGCCGACGAGATCGCGACGGCGGGCCAGCCGCGCCCGCACGTAATCGTCGCCGATGTGTCAACCACGGACGGGCGCACAGGGCTCGCCGGCGCGCTAGAGGCGGCCGGGCTCGAACCCGCTTACGTGGTCAACAATGCCGGCTTCGGCCTGCTCGGCCCCGCGACGAGGCTGAGCGCCGAGCGTCAGCTCGAGATGATCGATCTCAACACCCGCGCGCTTACCGACCTGTCGCTGCGCTTCCTCGACAGCGTCACGCGCCACAAAGGCGGCATCCTCAACGTCGCCTCGATCGCTGGCTTCATGCCGGGGCCGGGCATGGCTATCTATCACGCGACCAAGGCCTACGTGGTCTCCTTCACCGAGGCGCTGCACGGCGAGCTCAAAGGCGACGGCGTGCGCGTCTGTGCGCTGTGCCCGGGGCCGGTCCCGACCGCATTCCTCGACCACGCCGGCGTGCCGCACGACTATTTCCCTGCTTTCCTCAACCGCACCGCGGAACGGGTGGCCCGCGAGGGCTATGCCGGCTTCATGGGCGGGCACCGCGTGGTGGTGCCGGGCGGCCCGAACCGCATGCTGACGCTGCTGCCGCGGCTGCTGCCGCGCGGGGCGACTGTGGCCTTCATGCAGCGGCGCTGGGTCAAGGCCCGGCGGCGCGGTGGATAACCGCACTATCATCCCTATCTGCTGCCGACTAACATGGGCGGTCCAAGACACCGCCGGGACGAGGATATGGCCGAGACCAACAACACCGATGTGAAGAAGCTGCCCTTCGAGCGGGCGATCGAGGAACTGGAGTCGATCGTCAAGCGGCTGGAGGAAGGCAAGGTTCCGCTGGAGGAGTCGGTGGCGATCTACGAGCGCGGCGAGGCGCTGAAGGCGCGCTGCGAGGATTTGCTGCGCCAGGCTGAGGCGCGCGTCGAGAAGATCACGCTCGACGCGTCCGGCAAGCCGGCCGGCAGCGAACCGCTCGACGTGGATTGAAAGGGAGCTCGTGGACATCCGGCGCCGGCTGGTCATTTATGTGCAGGGCTACGACCCGCGCGGGCTGGCCGAATACTACCGGATGTTCCGGCGTGAGTACCGGCGTACCTGCGAGCTCTATGGGCTGACCGGCAAGGTCGGCCGCGCCGAGAACGATCCCGAACGCTTCATCACCACGTGGGGGTTAAATACCAGCGGCGACGGCTGGGATGTCGACACGCGCTATATGTTTTTGCGCTGGGACGACATCATCCGCAAAGACTTTGTACGGCCGCCCGGCTGGAAGATCGTGCAAATGTACCGCGCCATCGGGCTGTCGCTGATCTCCGGCGTCATTCCCCGCATCCTCCGCGCACACTGGCGTTTTGGCCTGTTCGTTCTTTATCCCGCGGTGCTGATGACGTTCTGGCTGCTGCTCGGCGCCGGTGCCGGCGCAGCGGTCGCGGCGGTTCTCGAAGCCCTCGGCGCCGCGCCTTTGATCGGCAGGAGCCTCGGCGTCGTCGCGGGGTTCGGCGCCTATGCGGCGCTGCTCAGAGCGACCGAGCGCTACACTTACCTGCTCTATCTCTGCGACGACGTTTCCTCGACCTTCCAGTTCGCGCATCGAAAGCGCCCCGACTGGGAGCAGCGCATGCAGACTTTCGCCGGCTACGTGGTCGAGGCGGTGCGCAACAGCGACGCTGACGAGGTGGTGATCGTCGGGCACAGCTCGGGCTCGTTCCTGGCGGCCGACGTGCTCGACCGGGCGCTGGCGCTCGATCCGGCGCTGGGGCGGCGCGGCCCGCCGGTGCGGCTTCTGACCATCGGGGCCAACCTGCCGATCATCGGCTTCCATGCCAAGGCGCAGTGGTTTCGCGACCGGCTGCTGCGGCTGGCGCTGGCGCCGGATATCGACTGGATCGACTACCAGTCGCGCCACGACATCATGAATTTCTGGCCGTTCGACCCCATCACCGACCACGGCATCGACCCGGGGCCCGAGCGGCGCAATCCAAAAGTGGTTTCCATAAGCTTTCGCGATCTCTGGACCCCCGGGAACTTCGGACGCCGCCGCTGGCGGTTTTTCCGGGCGCATTTCCAGTTTTTGCTCGCCAATGAGCGCCCGGGGGCCGCTTACGACTATTATTTGATCTGTTGCGGGCCATTCGACCTCGCCACGCGGGCCGCCCACCCCGCCAATGTCATCGCCGCCATGCACGAAAGAAAGCCGAAATTGGCAGCCGCGGCGGGTCGCTGAATTGCCGGGGACGTCCTATCTGGTGTAAAGGCTCGGTTCCCGGCCGAACGGGGCCGGCCAAAAGGCCTTGTTAGCGACCCAATACCGTTCGGAGTATTTCGTGTCTGAAAGTTCCAAGACGCCCCTGCTCGACCGCGTAAATCTGCCGATCGACCTGAAGAACCTGTCGATCGAGCAGCTCAAGCAGCTCGCAGACGAGCTGCGCACCGAGACCATCGACGCTGTCGCCAAGACCGGCGGCCACCTCGGTGCGGGCTTGGGCGTAGTCGAGCTGACCGTGGCGCTGCATGCCGTATTCGACACGCCTGCCGACAAGCTGATCTGGGACGTCGGCCATCAGGCCTATCCGCACAAGATCCTGACCGGACGGCGCGACCGCATCCGCACGCTGCGCCAGGGCGGCGGCCTTTCCGGCTTCACCAAGCGCGCCGAAAGCGAATACGACCCGTTCGGCGCCGCGCATTCCTCGACCTCGATCTCCGCCGGCCTCGGCATGGCCGTGGCGCGCGACCTCGACGGCAAGGATTTCAACGTCGTCGCCGTCATCGGCGACGGCGCCATGTCGGCCGGCATGGCCTACGAGGCCATGAACAACGCCGGCTGGCGCAACTCGCGGCTGATCGTCATCCTCAACGACAACGACATGTCGATCGCGCCGCCGGTCGGCGCCATGTCTGCCTATCTGGCGCGCCTGATCTCCGGCAAGACCTACCGGACGCTGCGCGACATGGGCAAACAGCTCGCACATCATCTGCCGAAATTCTTCGAGGAGCGCGCGGCGCGCGCCGAGGAATTCGCGCGCGGCTTCGTCACCGGCGGCACGCTGTTCGAGGAGCTCGGCTTCTATTACGTGGGGCCGATCGACGGCCATAATCTCGATCACCTGATCCCGGTGCTGCGCAATGTGCGCGACGCCGAGGAAGGTCCGATCCTGATCCACGTCGTGACGCAGAAGGGCAAAGGCTACGCTCCGGCCGAGAACGCCGCCGACAAGTATCACGGCGTGGTCAAGTTCGACGTGGCGACCGGCGCGCAGGCGAAATCGAAGGCCTCCGCGCCGCAATACACCAAGGTGTTCGCCGACGCGCTGCTCAAGGCCGCGCGCAAGGACGACAAGGTGGTCGCCATCACCGCGGCGATGCCGTCCGGCACCGGGCTCGACCTGTTCCAGAAAGAGTTTCCCACGCGGACCTTCGATGTCGGCATCGCCGAGCAGCACGCGGTGACTTTCGCGGGCGGTCTGGCGACGGAAGGTTTCAAGCCCTTCGCGGCGATCTATTCGACATTTCTGCAACGGGCGTATGACCAGGTGGTGCACGACATCGCGATCCAGCGGCTGCCTGTGCGCTTCGCCATCGACCGCGCTGGGCTTGTCGGCGCCGACGGCCCGACGCATGCGGGCGCCTTCGATGTCGCCTACCTCGGCTGTCTGCCCGGCTTCGTGCTGATGGCTGCCGGCGACGAGGCCGAGTTGATGCACATGGTGGCGACGCAGGTCGCGCTCGACGACGCCCCCTCGGCGCTGCGCTATCCGCGCGGCGAAGGCTTGGGCGTGCCGATGCCGGAAGAAGGCACGCCGCTCGAAATCGGCAAAGGCCGCGTGCTGCGCGAAGGCCACAAGGTGGCGCTGCTGTCGTTCGGCGGACGTCTCGGCGAATGCCTGAAGGCGGCGGACGAACTGGCAGGGCTCGGCCTCTCGACAACGGTTGCCGATGCGCGCTTTGCAAAGCCGCTCGACATTGATTTGATCCTGCGGCTCGCGCGCGAGCACGAAGTGCTGATCACCATCGAGGAAGGCTCGATCGGCGGTTTCGGCTCCTTCGTGCTGCAGGCGCTGGCCGAGCACGGCGTCCTGGAAAGCGGGCTGCGCGTGCGCTGCATGGTGCTGCCTGACGAATTCCTCGATCAGGATTCGCCCGCGGCGATGTATGCGACCGCCGGCCTCGACACCAAGGGCATCGTCACCAAGGTGTTCGAAGCGCTGGGCAAGGACAAGGCGGCCGAGACGGTGAAGCTGGCTTAACCTGCCTTGGCGCGGTGCGCCCTGAACATTTGCCGGATTCAGTGCGGCGCGGCTACGATCCGCGCCGCATTGCTTTCATGAACCGGTGAAACGACATGAAAGTCTATCTTGCCGGTCCCGACGTCTTCCTGCCCGATGCGGCGGCCATGGGCGAGCGCAAACGTGAAATCTGCGCGGCCCACGGGCTGATCGGACTTTTCCCCCTCGACAACAAGATAGCGGCCGATAGCCCCACCGCATCGAAGGAGATTTTTCTAGCCAACACCGATTTGATGCGGCAGGCGGACGCGATCATCGCCCACCTGACGCCGTTCCGCGGGCCCAGCGCCGATGCAGGCACTGTCTATGAGCTTGGCTTCATGGCTGGCACGGGAAAGCTGTGCGCCGGCTACTCCAACGTGCCGCTCAATTATGCGGACAAGGCACAAGCCGAATTCACATCGGCGGCCAAGGCAGCCGTCGATTCAAACGGTATGATGATCGAAGACTTCGGCCTCGCCGATAATCTCATGATCGTCCATGCCCTCGATATGTTCGGCATTCCGCTGGTCTTGCCGCGGCTGCCGGTGGACGATTCATTTCGCGACCTGGCCGGCTTCGAAGCGTGCGTGCGGCTCTTGGCGGACCGCTCGACAAAGAGCCGCTCCACCGCCGCCGCAAAGCGCGCCTGATAAAGCGTCGCCGTTACATCCGCTTCTTCCGGCCCGTCTTCCGCTTCGGCACCTTCTTGCCTTTCTTGCGCGCTTCCGACAACCCGATGGCGATCGCCTGCTTGCGGCTCTTGACCTTGCGGCCGCTGCGTCCGCTCTTGAGCGTGCCCTTCTTGCGCTTGGTCATCGCGCGCTTGACGTAACGCGAAGCGCCCTTCGAATACTTGCGTGCCATGTTCGCCTCCCAGTCTGCTCAACGATTTGATTTGTGTTGAACTGTTGGCGATAACAATCGTGCATGGAACTGGTTCCCGTTTGGGAGCGTAAGAGCATGATGACGCGTCAGCGTGCCGATCGTCTGCTGGTCGAGCGTGGCCTGTTCGAGAGCCGTGCCAAGGCGCAAGCGGCGATCGAAGCAGGTCTTGTCACTGCGAACGATGCCGTCGTGCGCAAGGCATCGGAAGAGATCGCCATCGATGCGCGCTTGAGTGCGCGCGCGGCGCATCCTTATGTTTCGCGCGGCGGCGTGAAGCTTGCGGCGGCGCTCGACCATTTCAAATTCGACGTGCGCGGACGCGTGTGCCTCGATGTCGGCGCCTCGACCGGCGGCTTTACCGAAGTCCTGTTGCAGCGCGGCGCAAAGCGCGTCTATGCCGTCGATGTCGGACGCGGGCAATTGCATGCGAGCCTGCGTGCGCGGCCGGAGGTATTATCGCTGGAAGAGACCGACATCCGGACACTCTCCCCTGCCCGTTTTGACGAAGCCCCCGATCTCGCCGTCATCGATGTCAGCTTCATTTCGCTCAAGCTGGTGCTGCCGGCGGCGCTGGTGTTGTTGAAGAAGCCGGCGCAGCTCGTGACGCTGATCAAGCCGCAGTTCGAGGCGGGGCGCGGCGCCCTCAAGAAGGGCGTGGTGCGCGACGAGGCCGTGCGCCAAGCAGTGTGCGATGAGATCGCCGGCTTTGTCGGCTCGCTCGGCTGGAGCGTACTCGGCATCATCCCTTCGCCGATCCAAGGCGGCGACGGCAATGTCGAGTTCCTGCTCGGCGCTGACGCGCGATAGCGCGCCAACGCATCGTTTACCACGATGCGGCGGATCAGCTCCGTTGATGTTTGTGGCCATCGCGCCACGCGCGGATTCCGAATTATGCCTGCGGCGCATGGCGGCCTTCCTTCCGCCTAAAGTCGCACTATGGTGCCGGCCATGACTCCGCACGAGATCGACATCGCCGCCGGCGCAAAAGCACTGGCGGGTCTGGACCATTGGCGCGACGAGCTCACCGGCACGGTAAAGCTCGCGCTGCCGATCGCGCTCACGCAGCTCGGCCAGGTGGCGATGATGACGAGCGACCTCATCCTCATCGGCCATCTCGGCGACCGCGCGATTGCCGGCGCGGCGCTCGGCCAGACCGTGATGTTCGTCGCCTTCATGCTCGGCTTGGGGCTGGTGTCCGCCGTTGCGCCGCTGGCCGCGCAGGCCTACGGCGCGCGCGAGCCGCGCATGGTGCGGCGCGCGCTGCGCGTCGGGCTATGGGCCTCCGTGCTGCTCGGCATTCCGCTGATGGCGCTTCAGCACACGGGCGAGACACTGCTGCTCACGCTCGGCCAGGAGCAAGAGACCGCGCGCCTCGCCGGACACTATCTGATGGGGCTTGGCTGGAGCCTGCTGCCGGCCTGGTGGTTCATCGCCTTGCGCGGCTTCATGAGCGCGGTGAACAGGCCCGAGCCGGCGCTGTGGATCACGCTCGCGGCGATCCCGATGAACGCGCTGCTCGCCTATGCGCTCATCTACGGCGCCTTCGGCCTGCCGCGGCTCGAATTGATCGGCGCCGGGTTCGCGACCACGCTGGTGAACATCTGCATGTGCGTGGCCGGGTTCTGGATCGCCTATACGCAGCGGCCGTTCAAGAAGTACCGTGTGCTGAGCCGCTTCTGGCGGTTCGACGGCGCGCTGATGCGCGCGCTCATCGTCGTCGGTGCGCCGATCTCGGGCGCGTTCCTCTTGGAATACGGATTGTTCGCGAGCGCGGCGATCCTGATGGGCTGGATCGGCACCACGGCTCTGGCTGCGCATCAGATCGCGCTGCAGGTCGCAGCGATCCTGTTCATGGTGCCGTTCGGCATATCGATGGCGGCGACCGTGCGCGTCGGACATGCGGTCGGGCGCGCCGATGCAC
>Ga0310811_10003451_pt1 | contig 19865 bp, 18 predicted proteins | sample YCmetagenome_FD_207642 | JGI IMG/M metagenome (GOLD analysis project Ga0310811, IMG submission 207642) | Soil microbial communities from experimental microcosm in Duke University, North Carolina, United States - YC | ecosystem: Engineered > Artificial ecosystem > Soil microcosm > Unclassified ...
AGCCCGCTAAGTCGGAGCCGGTACCCGGAAAAGCCGTCCGCCACGAGGTCAGCAAATTCCTTCGAGTTGGGCATCGTGCCGTTCGGCCAGAAATAGGGTGAGACATCCTTCTCTGTGAGCTGAGTACGGGGGTCCCAACCCTCCGCCAGCCCCATGATCCAGCCAACCATGAAGGCACCCATGCGCTGCACTCGGCGAGCATGTCGTAAAGTATAAGGCGACGCCACGAGCCAGGCGACAGTCAGGATCACCATGGCGAGGACAAACAGCGGAAATCCTTTCCACGAATTATCATCGACTCCTCCGAACATGTGGTTGGTGTTTTGTCTCAAGCCAGTGACGAAGATCATCGCTCCGTGTGCCAAGATGAAGCCGACAAACCAAGCGAACGAGATGAAGTGGACCGATCGCATCGCCTGCCGGTTGAACACCCTTCCAAACCATCCTAGTGCGTTCGAGATCGCTGGGCTCTGCATTAGGCCCGTGACGATCGACACCGGTGCGGCGACGAACACGGTGATGAAATAGCTGAGTTGCTGAAGGCCGTTATACCGAGTCCAGCTATGGTCCACTGGAAAGTTCAGCGACGCGTATTGAATGGCAGTTGAGAGCGCGGCTGGAAACACTTCCCAAGTCAGGGGTACCAGCCTGCGCCACTGCTCAGTGGAAAACAGCAGCGCATAAAACGCGATGCCGTTGAGCAACCACAACAAGTTAATTGAGAAATGCCACCATCGTGCGAGCCCGACGGTATGGCGTAGCCCTGGAATCCCTAGCCAGGTGGGCAAACTAACCGAATCCTCCTTGGCGGTCCAAACTCGGCCCTTTGGCACCGGAATCTGGAAGCGGAACCAGTCGGTGCCGGGAGTGCAATCGCGGCCCCAATAAAGGCGCGGATGATCGGCCAGAATCTGCAAGCCAGCCCGCATGATGAATAGCATGAAGAACATGTTCAGAAAATGCTGCAGCTGCAGCCACCACGGAAAGCCCGAGTCGACTGACGGCGCGGCCTGGGCAATTCCGGGATGATGCTGGATGAAAGCCGCGACCTCCGGCATATCGCGCAGACTTTGCGCGAGGGCGATCAGACAGAGCAGCAGCGCGGTCCCGAGCGGCAAGCCCCATAGGATATTGATCCAACGGCGGCCCACCCGGACCCGCGGCAAGATTGCTTGTTGCGGAGCCATCCAGTGGTCGAGGCGGAGACGGTCATCTGCGCCGCTAAGACTGGCCCGGAGCGGCTCGGACGAAGAGGATTGCGTGTCATTTGGCATAGGCCGATCGCTTTCTGTGGTCGATGCGGCGGGATCTCTCGTCAGTCGCGAAGCTTGGTGAGTGCGGAGCCCTTTTGAAAGGCGATATGGTCGGTCCTGGCGCTCTTTATCTCATATTGCGGATTGTCTGCTGTCGCATGACGAGTATAGGCTCCGAGATCGAAATCCCGGCTATGGACCTGAGTGATTGTACCGCTGACCCGTCCAGCCTCGGAATTCCAACTAACGCGATCGCCGACCTTAAAGCTTGTTGTCATGATGGACCGTCCAGACGCTTCGCCTGCTCCTGCAATCGGTGGATCTTTCAGACACTATGCACCCAAATGCGCCCAAGTAATATTGTCCCGCGATTAATTCTGATCCTAACGCCGGTTCCCATTAAGGCGTTTGAACTTGAGAATGATCGTCCAAATATAGGGTCGTAGTTCTCCCACCGTGCAAGAGCGGACTCCCTCAACATAACAAAGGGGCTGACAAGCGCCGCCGCACCTCAGCTAACGCTAGCATCGCTCCTTGATCCGATCCGCGACCCTTAAGGCGTTTGCGATTATCGTAAGCGTAGGATTCACAGCCCCGATTGAAGGAAAGAAGCTGGCATCGGCGAGATAGAGGTTGTCCACTTCGTGTGCTCTGCAATCGAGATCAAGAACTGATCTCGACGGATCGACGCCGAACCGCGCCGTTCCAGCCTGATGCGCGGTGCCACCAATGGGAATATTCTTACCCAGATAAAGATTCCGCTCCATCAGCAGCGGATGTGCGCCTGCACCGCTAAGAATAAGTTCCAGCTTCTTCTTGAGCCGATGATGAGCTTCCATATTGCCTTCGGTTATGTCCAACACTACCCGCTGGCCATCGTAAAAAATGCGGTTTTCGGGACGCGGAAGATCTTCGCTCGATAGCCAGAAGTCCATCGAATGCCGCGCCATTTCCTCGAAAGGCATTTTAGGGACCCACTCCAACCACTCAGGCAGAGCCTCTCCTCGGATTTGGGCGCCGTGGGAGGTGGCGCACATCTGGATCAGTCCGAGCGGATAGTCCCAATCATCACTACGAAAATAAAAATCAGCCACCGCTAGAGTCTTCTGAAAGATCGTCTCATTTGGTTCTCGCATCAGGGCCATCAGAATGGACTGGTTATGCCGCATATAGTTGCGGCCAAGCTGTCCTGAGCCATTCGCGAGGCCGTCCGGATGACACTGGTTTGCCGAGCGCATCAATAGAAGAGCTGAAGAAAGCGCGCCGCACGCCACCACGACGATGTTTGCTCGGTATCGCTCTTCTTCTCCATTTCGGGTCACCAGCACTTCGCTTATCCGCCGCCCGCTGGGATCGGTTTCGAGCCTCGATACATAGGCACCAGTCAATAGAGTGAGATTTGGGTGGGCCGCCACGGCGGGATCAACGCACATCACCTGTGCATCTGCCTTCCCGTTCAGCAGGCAGGGAAAGCCATCGAAGGTGTCGCAACGGATGCAAATGCTGGTGGGGGTCGGGATGCCGTCTTTCTCCCGAAGCCGAATGCCGAGAGGAAGATGAAAGGGATGCAGCCCTTGTTGCGCGAGATTATCGTGCAACGTTTGGATGCGCGGTTCGTGAGAGACTGGCGGATAAGGGTACGGTCCGCTGGCGGGAGGCTCGGTGGGGTCCTCGCCGCGCTCGCCGTGCACCTCGAACAACCGCTCCGCTTGGGTATAATAGGGCTCGAACACGTCATATTTGAGCGGCCATGCAGGCGAAATGCCGTCCTTGTGGACGATCTCGTCAAAATCGCGCTCGCGCAGTCTCAACAGCGCCGCGCCGTATACCTTGGAGTTGCCGCCCACATAGTAATGAAGACCTGGATGGAATTCGCGTCCATCCCTTCCATACCAGGTCTCCTTTGCTTGATATGCCCCATCGACGAAGACTGTTTGGGAGTCCCAATTAGCGCGGCTGCGGGGCAAGTAACCACCCCGCTCCAGCAACAGAATACGCTTACCTGTGGGGGCCAGTCTATGAGCAACCGATGCGCCGCCGGGGCCGCTGCCTATCACAATGACATCGAATTCCTCCGCCATTCATCCGCCGGTCGCAAAGCCGGGGAACAGCGTCATGCCTCCGTCAATAAACAAAGTGGTTCCCACCAGATAATCCGCGTCATCTGATGCGAGCCACGCCGCCACCCGCGCAATCTTGTCTGGTACACCGATCCGCCCATAGGGGATGAGAGTCAGCAGACTCTTGAGAGCCTCAGGCGTGTCCCAAGCCGCTTTATTGATGGGCGTGCGGATCGCCCCTGGGGCGATGGCGTTTACACGAATGTGATGAGGAGCAAGCTCTTGTGCCATGCTTTCCATCAGCAGTTTGATGCCGCCCTTGGAAGTCGCGTAATTGGCGTGTCGCCCCCAAGGAATTTCCTGATGGACCGAACTCATGCAAATTATTTTGCCCGCTGCACATGAAGTCTTGGGTACAACTCCCCGACGCAGAAACTCCCGAATGGCGGATCGGGCGCAGAGAAACTGTCCCGTGAGGTTGACGCCAAGGACCTTATTCCATCCTTCCAGCGTCATGGCCTGGATGGCCGAATCTCGTTGCAAACCTGCATTGGCCACGAGGATGTCGATGGTCCCAAACTCCTTGACGGCGCGGTCAAACATCTGCTCGACCTCGTCCTCGCGGGAAACATCCGCCTTGATGGCAATAGCCTTCGTCCCGGCAGACTGGATGTCTTGGACGACCTGGTTCGCCGCCTCCTGACGCTCGATGAAGTTGACGACTACGTCGGCACCAGCGCGCCCCAATGCCAGGGCCACGGCTTGGCCAATGCCGGAATTGGCGCCGGTGACGAGCGCTTTCTGCCCCGTCAGATTGCCTTGCAATACCATAGTCTTGTTGCCCCAGTGCGAGGACGCTGCTTCGTAAACGCACAACTTGAAGCCCCGGCAGCAGCAAAGGGCTCTCCCTGTCCACATTCTTTGGCGGTTACGGGCAACTTTTGCGGAAAAGCGGCGTTGCCGAAACGAGCTTGGTGGCAAGCCGCCTAACAAGATCGTCATCCTATGGCCGAGCCTTGCGTCGTCATCATTGGTGCTGGTTTCGGCGGAGCTGAGGTGGCACGGGCTCTTCGCTCTGCGCCCGCGCGGGTCATTCTGATCGATCAGCACAACTATCAGCTGTTCCAGCCCTTGCTTTACCAGGTCGCCACCGCCGCTCTTTCTCCGGCCGATATTGCCGAACCGGTACGCCGGCTGGTACGCGGCCAGCGCAACGTAGAGGTGTTGCTTGAGGAGGTCGCCGAGATATTAGCCGATGAACGAATTCTTGTGCTCGCCGATGGATCCCGGATTGCTTACGACATCTTGGTGATCGCAGCTGGCTCGACGGCGGCATATTTCGGGCATGATGACTGGGCACCCTTCGCGCCAAGTCTTAAGTCTATATCCGATGCCAGGAGCGTGCGGTCGCGGCTGTTGCGCGCATTCGAGGAAGCCGAAAGTACCGACCAAGCCGCAGAGCGCAATCGCTTAATGACCTTTGTTGTCGTGGGCGGCGGCCCAAGCGGGGTGGAATTGGCGGGCTCGATCGCTGAACTTGCGCGATATTCGCTGGCCAAGGATTTCCATAAAATAGACCCTAAATCCGCCATCGTGCGTTTGGTCGAGAAGGATTCGCGAATCTTATCGCCCTTTCCAAAGGAGCTTTCCGATTACGCCGCGCGCAAGCTGAAAGCACTGGGTGTCACCGTGCAAGTGAATTGCGCTGTGAAGCGCATATCCGAGACCTGCGTCGAAACCGACGAGGAGACAATTCCGGTCGCATTTGCGATTTGGACAGCTGGAGTGAAAGCCTCTCCGGTAGCGAAGACGCTTGGAGCACCCACTGACAAGAGCGGGCGTGTCGAAACAAACCGCGATCTTTCGGTGCCAGGATTTGAGGGTGTTTATGCTTTAGGAGACTCTGCCCTGGTTCACGACGACAAGGGCAATTCTCTCCCTGGCTTGGCCCAGGTGGCCAAACAGCAAGGCAAGTATCTGGGCAGGGCGCTGGCGCGAAAACTTCAATCCAAGGCTCCCCCGGGCCCATTCGTATTTCATAATCGAGGCAATGTCGCTGTTATTGGCCGGCATGCTGCGGTGATCGATTTCGGCTGGCTTCGGTTAACAGGGATCGTCGCCTGGCTACTATGGGCGCTGATCCATATCTATCTGCTGGCGGGCTTACAGCACAGGCTCTTGGTGGCAGTGCAATGGCTTTGGCGCTACCTGACTTATGATCGTGGCGCACGCATCATCGTCGAGCCGAAGGCCGAAGGAGATTCGTCGTGCTGAGCGTCTTGGTGGTTCTCCTGGCTCGCTGCTTGCTGGTCGCGTTGTTCCTGCCATTCAGCGCGCTCGACAAGATTCTGAACTTTGGCGCTGCGACCGATCAAGCGCGTGAGGCAGTCTCCAACGCGGGTATTGCGCGGCTTCTCATCTTGGCAGGCCTATGTGTTGAGATTGTCTGTTCCGCAGCAATTCTAACCGGTATGGCCGACCGTCTTGCCGCTTTGATTCTTGGGCTCTATTGCCTGATCACAGCCCTGCTGTGGAAGCAATTCTGGGCCGTTCCTGGCTTCCACCTTCGGGGACCGGACGGCCACCGCGAGCTGTTCTGGGATTTCCTGAAAAACTTCGCGCTCGGTGGTGGTTTCCTGTTGCTTGCGTTCGGGGGCCAAGCCGGCGGGGCCGCACAGTTCTTTGCGCACCCCTTTCTTTCGTCCCACCCTTATTCCCAGGGGCCATTGTGACCGACAAACCCAAAATAGAATATTGGCACTTGTGGGCGGACGAGAAGGGCGTGAGCCATCAAGCACGCTGCACGATCGAAGACTTTGAACTTAAGTCCATCCAGGCTGGCACCGCTCCACAGTGGCAAGGCAAAAAGTCAACAGGCCCCAGGACCACACTCGTAACAGTGCTGCCCGTGGGATGGGTTGGAACGTGGCACGAAAATCCTCGGCCGCAGTGGATTATCCCTTTAACAGGGCGGTGGTTCGTTGAAGCAATGGACGGCAGTCGGACGGAGATGGGGCCGGGTGAATTGGCCTTTGGCGGTGATCAGAATTGCGTCGAGCGCGATGGAAAACGCGGACACCAATCCGGCACGGTCGGCAATGAGCCCGCCATCCTGATGATAATCCAGTTCGAGGATGACACCGTGGTTAGCAGTTGCGGATTCAGGTGAACCATGGATGGCTTTGAGATCATCGATTCTCGCTTTGCACACTATCTCTTGTGGAACGCTTATCTGGAGACCCTCGCGACCGGCTTTCGCTGGATCGAAGGCCTGGTATGGATAGGAGACGCCGATTGCCTGCTTTTTCAGGATTTACCGCGCAATCGGACCATGCGCTGGATCGAAAATGTCGGGACCTCGGTTTATAGGACGCCGTCAGCGAACGCCAATGGCCAAGCCCGGGACAGAGAGGGGCGACTCATTGCCTGCTCGCACCTCGAACGCTGTCTTTTTCGCACGGAGTTAGATGGCAGCATTACCCGTTTGGTTGATCGACATGCGGGCAAGCGTCTGAATGCGCCGAACGACGTGGTCGTCAAGTCCGATGGGACTGTCTGGTTCACCGATCCACTTTACGGAATTCAGAACGACTATGAGGGCATACGTCAGGTATCAGAGCAGCCCCCAGCGCTTTACCGCTTCGACCCCAAAACAGGGGAAATCCAGGTCGCAGCTGGGGACTTTGACGGTCCCAATGGCCTGGTCTTCTCGCCCGATGAAGGCCGGCTCTACGTTGCTGAAACGGGCGATCAGACAACAGACAACCCTAAGCAATTTATTCGGGTTTTCGATGTCGCTCCCAACGGCCATCTCAGCGGCGGGGACATATTCTACAAGATCGAACCTGGATATGCAGATGGTCTGGCGATGGACGAGGATGGCAACCTCTGGTCCAGCGCCGCAGATGGCGTGCACTGCATTGATCCTTCGGCCACGCTTATGGGAAAGATTCTCGTCCCCTATCGCGTCTCCAATCTTACCTTCGGCGGTCTCCGCAAGAACCGGTTGTTCATAGGCGGCTCTCACACACTCTATGCGATCTTTTTGAATCGCCGAGGGGCAGGTCGGCCATGAGTGCGGCGGCATCTTTCGCCCCATGCCGGCTCGCGCGCCTTAGCCTCGTCGCTCGGCAGGCCGATGCCCTCGTCCGCTTTTATCAGGACGCCTTAGGAGGCTGTCGCGCGGGATCGGGGCGCCTCGACGCCTGCCAAAGCCAGAGATTGTTGGGCGCCATGGGAAGCACACAGTACTTCACGATCCGTCTGGGAGCAGAACTCATAGACATTTTCCAATTTGAACAGCCCGGGCGCCCCTATCCTCCAGACTCCTCCGCTTCCGATCTCATGTTTCAGCATTTTGCGATCGTGGTGTCTGATATGGGATTGGCCCTGGAACGTCTGTGCACGACAGACGGCTGGACTCGTATCACGCGCGATGGACCCCAGCGTCTTCCGCAATCTTCCGGTGGCGTCACCGCGTTCAAGTTCCGCGATCCGGTGGGACACCCACTGGAGCTGCTTGAATTCCCCGCCGACAAGACACCCGAAAAATGGAACGAAAAACGTGGGGCAATCTTCTTAGGTATAGATCATTCCGCGATAACCGTTCGAGACACGGCAACCAGCGAGCGCTTCTACGCCCAACTAGGCTTTTCGCCATCAGCCCGGTCGATAAACCAGGGACCGGAACAGGAGAGGCTCGATGATGTGCCGGCCGCGGTTGTTGAGGTGACAGCCCTATCTAGCGGCGATGAGGGCCCTCATATCGAGCTTCTCTGCTATCGAGGCGTGTCACGCGATACTCAACAAGTCTGCGAGGGCAACGACGTGGCGGCGACGCGCCTGGAATTGGCGTGTGAAGCGTTCAGACCCCCTGAGCAACAGAATGACAACCTTCTCGACCCAGATGGACATCGTCTGATCCTGCTGTATCGCGAGTTTTTGGAGAGCGCCGCATGACAGTGGAAATCAAGGTCGGCATTCCGACACTGACGATCCATCAGGGCTATACGTTTGCGGCAAGCGAGCCGGACGGGCAAATGCATCAGGGTGCGGACCGGGGTCTATATTTCCTGGACACACGCCTGGTCAGCACCTGGGAGATTTACGCAAATGGGAAGCCATGGACCCTTCTGAACAGCGGGGCCTTTGCGGCCTCTGCTGGAAGGATCTATCTCACCAACCCGGAATTGCGTAGCGGAAGCGGCACCATACCCGCGCACTCCGTCGGGCTCATGTTCGGGCGCCATATCCACGGCGGCATGCATGAAGATATTGACATTACTAACTATGGCGGCGCACCGGCCCGCTTTGACCTGAGCCTGAAGATCAACGGCGATTTTGCCGATTTGTTCGAGGTCAAGGCGAACAAGATCGCGCTCCGGGGGGAAATACGAACCAACTGGAGCGAGGCACCGCAGGAACTGACGACCCGCTATCGTAACAAAGACTTTTCGCGAGCGTTTCGCGTCTCGGCTCGAAACAATGACGATGCGATGAAGTTCGCCAATGGAGAGATTGTATTCGCCCTCGACTTGAAACCGGGCGAACGCTGGCACGCGTGCTTGTTCTACGATTTTGCCGATGGTGATGACTGGACTGCAGCGCCCTCCCTCTGCATCACAGAATACGACAAGACGGAGGCCGCCGAGCTAATCAAGCGCTGGCGGGAGTCCATCGTTAAAGTCGAAACCAGCGACGTCGGTTTTAACCGCACGTTCTCCCAGGCACTCGACGATATGGCAGCTTTGCGCTTGCCACTCCGGGATACCGACGAGAAGAAATTCGTCCCGGCTGCGGGCCTACCATGGTTCATCGCCCTGTTTGGCCGGGACAGTCTGGTGATTTCGCTCCAGACTTCCGTGGTCCATCCGGAGTTTGCCCTTGGAGCGCTGCGCGTCTTGGCCAAATGGCAGGCGACGGAAAGAGACGATTACCGGGACGCCGAGCCAGGCAAAATACATCACGAGCTCCGTCAAGGCGAACTCGCGCATTTTAAGCTGATACCCCATACCCCTTATTACGGAACAGCTGACGCGACACCGCTATATCTCATCACGTTGCATTCTGCTTGGATGGCGACAGGGGACCACGACGTGCTCTCCGCGCATATGGACACCGCTGAAAAATGCCTGGAATGGATCGATCGTTATGGCGATCGCGACGGTGACGGTTTCCAGGAATATCAGACGCGCTCACCAGTCGGTTACGAGAACCAGGGTTGGAAGGATTCCGGTGAGGCGGTGCTCTACCCGGACGGCTCTTGCGTCAAGGGTCCTAAGGCCCTCTGCGAGCTACAGGGCTATGTCTATGATGCTTGGCTCCGCATGGCTCAAATCTATGACGCGCTGGGTAAAACTGATCGCGCAGAGAAATTTCGCGCAAAGGCTGCTCAGCTCTACAAGCAATTCAATGAGGCCTTCTGGAATGAAGACCAAGGCTACTACGCCTTCGCTCTCGATGGAGACAAGAAGCAGGTCTTATCAATCACCTCTAATCCCGGCCAGTGCCTGTGGTCCGGCATTGTGCCAATGGATCGCGCGCGGCGTGTCGTGGATCGGTTGATGGAGACAGACATGTGGAGCGGATGGGGCATCCGCACGCTTTCATCCAAACATGCGGCGTTCAATCCATACCACTACCAGATCGGAGCAGTGTGGCCACACGACAATGGCCTTATCGCGCAGGGGATGAAACAATATGGGTTTCACGATGAGGCGCTGAAGATTGCGACGGCGATTACCCGGGCGGCTTCCTTTTTCGCGCGCGATCAGTTGCCGGAGCTTTATGCCGGCACGACGCGTGAGGCGAATTCTTTTCCGGTCCAGTACCTTGGCGCGAACGTGCCGCAGGGGTGGGCCGCAGGGTCGATATTTTCGCTGTTGCAGGCCATGGTTGGTTTCCTGCCAGACGCTCCGAACAAAATGCTATATGTGGACCCCACACTGCCGGATTGGATGCCCGACCTGACAATCCGTGACCTCAAATTGGGGAAACAGCGGTTCGACATCAAATTCCACCGGCAAGCAGAGGGGACCGAGTTCGAGGTAATTCGGGGACCTAAAGACTGGGTAGCGAGAAGGCCGATGCCGCTGCCGGCAAGCTTGCAGAACAAGAATACCTCCAATTGATCTGTTCTCTGGGCCCTCGATTTGGCATTGTGGGTTCTTTATCCTAGGAGTCCAGAGGAAACGGAACGGGATTTTGAACTGCTTTCGTAGCTTTAAGTGCTCATATCGCGTCCGTTCGCGGACTGCGCTGTCTCTTCGACGATCTCTCCGCGGGCTCCTCCATCGCAGCTCTGAGGGCGAAATGGAGATCAGTTGCGTAAGGTGGGGTCGGCCCTGAGATCGAGCCGGCCACGGTTGCCGAGCCACCCGTGGGCTCAAGCAAGGTGCAGAGCATCTTCAAGGTCGTGGTCTTGCCGGCTCCATTGGGCCCCAGGAAACCCACGATTTCGCCGGCGTCAACCTTCAGGTCGATTCCCTTTACGGCCTCGATCGTCTTGCCGCGGCTCATGTAGGTGCGCTTGAGACCGCGCGCCCCGATCATCCGCGTCGGTGCGGCAGCATTCATCTTGACCCTCTCGATTTTTGAGATTCTGAAAGTGGTTGCTTTCCCAACAGTCCATCAGGCGTATGCGGGGAGACGTAGTTCGCTCAGCGGAAGCAGGCGGGAATCCTCGATCGCGGCCCTGCGTTGGCCAAGACCCGCGCGGTATGCATCGTTGCTCGCGAACGCGATAAACGATGTAACGCTGCTCTGGCGAACCAGCATTGCCAAGTCCCATCTCTCTTCGACGGGCCCAATCAAGACGGGGCCACCAGTGCCAACGAAGATGAGATCGCCACCGCTCTCCTGCAAAAACGGCAGCGTATGGCGGATGTAGAGTGGAAGGCTTGCGCGCCGCTGATCGCTCCGGCTGGCGCCAATTCGGGACTGGCCGAGTAGTCGGCGACCTGTCGAAAACGCAGCAGATTCAACATGACGACGCGGCCCTCGATGCCGCGCTGCACAAACGAACGGCCGGCCTCGTAAGTCGGTTCGAAATAGCGGATAGTATCAGATTTTGTCATATCGCTTACTTCCATCTTTCATTTTCCGACGTCAAACGCCAAGCGCACGACGTGCGCAGCAATGTCTTTTGGCCAATCCGCAATCAACTGCTCCAACTTTCCGCGGTCATCTGCAAAAAGCGCGCGCGTGGCCTCTTCGTAGCCGCAGAAATGTCCCCCAATGGCATGCATGAAACGATAAGCGGCCTCTTGAGCGGCGCGTCGTTGTCGGCGCGTTCGATCGATGCGTCGGGCGGCTTCCACCAGCCGCCTGAGAATCGCGGAAGCCCCTTCGGGTTGGGCGGCCAACCACTCCCAGTGCCGTGGCAAGAGTGTCACTTCGCGCGCCACAACACCCAGCTTCGGCCGCCCGCGACCTCGGTGCTCTGTTGCCTCATCATCTCCGGCCGTTGATGCATCGTTCAAACGAGGCCGGTGGCGTCCGACAAATGTGGCAGGTGCACGCGCCAATCGCTCGATAAGCTCGGCTTTGGTGCCGCCTAGGACGGCGAGTTCCAACTCATGAGATCGAGGGCGTGCGCCTTGATGGTGTACTGAACGGACATCAGGGCGAGCGCCTCCGATGCTTGTGGGTCTCCAACCATCTGCGACAGCCGTGAGCAGTGAGTCGCCTGTTTTCTCAAATCGTCGGCTTGTGCCGGTTCGGTTATGTCCACCAGCATATTCACTTAGCTTTGGCGGTTAGACCGCGATAGGGACGTCGTTCGCGAATAGCCCCTGCCATAGGACAACTTTCGTGGGGCATGAAGTTGCCCTTCATGTCATAGAGCCTCCAGGCGAAGGACCAGCGGTCTTTGCCGGCTTCAGCTCGGCGACCGGCAAAGTCGTAACACCAGGGGTTTGCATGAAGGACAAAGCCGTCCTTGTCGGTCACGTAGATGGGGGCCGGAATGCCGTCGACTGCATCGAACAGGGATTGCTGGCTGAGGGCGGCAGCAGCCACGACGCCCTCCAAAAGCCCTTCGACGTTCATGTCCATAAATGCCCCGAATCCGATAGGGAGAAACGCGCACTCGGCGAGAAGGTTCCTGTCTAGTCCCTGACGGCGGTCCGTTCAATTTTTGGCGCGACCGACGAGCGCCAGATTGGGGTTGGGGGGGGGAATACTCCGGCACCGCGCCATCGCGCCGTGGCTCTTGCATCTGTGGCTGCACCGTTAGCGAGGGCATAAAATGAAGTGGCCGGACGTTCTTCTCGCTAGTGCGCTGTGAGTTCAAGGCACGGTATAGCTGCCTGGGCTGGCAACCGGCTTACTGTTGACGGGGCTCGCCCAAGGCCACAGGCAATCTGTCGGAGCGACTGGCCTGCCGCCAAACCAGACCCGCGATACCTTCTCCATGCCCTACCTCCTCATCTCTCCAGATTAGAAGGTGTTGCGCTGACCTGTTGAACCCGCCGCCAATAGCGGACACTCGGATCGCCTCGCTTCCTAGCGGTGATGGCTGGCGCGCCGACTGCGGCACGTGTTTGCTGGGCATGCAGGCACGAATGCAAATACCCACGGTCAGGAGGGGAAGTCGCGCCATTCCTGTGTAGCTTAGTGGCGCCGCGTAGACGAGAGTTTTGATCAAGTTCTGAGCCACTTCCGGCCTTGGCCGAAGGGCTGCGCTGCGCCATAAACGGTCATGAGCCTTCGAAAGTACAGCCGCCTGTCTCGGTGGTCGGGCTACGGTCAATGGTGGCTGAGTTGAAGCAGTCCTTCAGGCTGCTTGCCACGAAATCGGAGGGTGACCGTGCCCAAATCGCCCTTCTGGCCTGAATGACGAGACGCTCGCGGAACTTGTTGATCACAGTAATGGATCTCGACGAGCCAAAGGCCGGCGGGGTTCACGTCCAGGCCATGGATAATTATCTCCACCCGCGGCCCATACCAGCGGGGCAACAGTTGTGAACGGTCCAGGTTTTCCACACGAGCTCACGCGGCGCATCGAAGAAATTCCATTTTAGGCGCGCATTAGATCCGGAGGGTCCCGACGTCTACGGGAGTGTCGCCGGATCGATTAGGTAATTCGCTCGAACCCGTCCGCGCTCCAGTCCTCGCTGCCGACGCTGTGGTGAACAAAGAACAAGCCTTCGGGGTCGTAGCGCCGCTTTATTTGCTTCAAGCGCGCATAGTGGGCGCCCCAGAACGCCTGCTGCCAGTCGGCTTCGAAGTAGTCGGTCTCCGAGATGTAGGTCGCCGGCTTTTCCAGAAGCGCCAGGAGCGGCTCCATGGCGGCCTTCATTTGCTGAGCGTCGCGCCGGCCGTCGGCAACATGCGGTTCGTGGCCAGCGACGCCGGGATAGGCCGCCGACTCACCGCCGCCAGTGATGGCGAGCGCGAAGGCATTGACCACTGCGGGGTTCATCGCCGTGCCCAGCGTTCTCGCCTGAGCCTGCGGGGTCGCGCCAGCCATGCCTTTGTTGCAGTGGAGTGAGACACCCCAGCCATTCCCAGCGTGAATCAGGGCATCGACCAGCGCTGGTAGCCGTGCTGGTTCCAAAAGGTCCTTCGAGAGCCAGGTTGATTGATAGCCGTGGAGGACCTGGCCGGCTTGGTCGGCGTCGCCGTCCCAAACATCGCTCTCAACTTTGAAGGGGTAAGGAGTGGTCTCCGCACGCTCATCCAGCTTCACCACGCCGGGGTAGTCCTTCAGAATCGCATTGTTCCAGAACAGCCGCGCTGGCAAGTCCAGCCACTGCGGCCCGCTCAGGACATAATCGTTCGGCCGCGCCATGACCCAATCAAAAAACGGCTTCCAGGTCGCCTGGGCTTCCGCTTTGCTCAAACCTTGGAAGACCATGCCGACCCCGACGCGACGTTGCGATAGAAACCTGATCTGCTCGCCCCAGTGGGGCGTCAGAAGGCTGTCGCGGTAGAACCGCAGCACCTCTTCAACCAGCGCCCGATAGGCCTCGTCCGACGCGGCAGAGATCGTCCCGATCACGCCCCCGAAGGTCGCCGGTAAATCGTATGTTCTGAGTGTCAGCCGCGTGACGACGCCGAACGTCCCGCCGCCGCCGCCTTTCAGCGCCCAAAACAGATCCGAATTGGTGCAGGCATTGGCGATCCGCACTTGGCCATCTGCCGTCACGACCTCGGCCTCAAGCAGGTTCGAAGCCCCAGTACCGAAGCCCTTCGAGAAACCCCCGAAGCCGCCGCCGTGCACGAGCCCTGCAACTCCCACCGTGACGCAGCCACCGCCCTGGACATAGCGCCCGGCCTTGGTCGTCACGGCATCATAGGCCTCCATCCAGACGCAGCCGGCCCCCAAACTGACCGCCGTCTCCGGCGCGCTCTTGCAGCCCTTCGGGACGAACGCGTCGTGCAGTTCTATCGTTCGCATCGGCTTGGTCCAGATCAACAGCGAGTCTGGTGCGTTGGAGCCGCCGAGATAGCTGTGCCCGCCGCCTTTCACGACCAGCCGCAGATTGTGCGCGGTGGCGAACTTGACGGCCTCCGCCACGTCAGCCGCGCTTTCGGCGGCCACCATGTATGCGCTCGGCTTCGAAACCCAGGCATCAATCCAGCCCAGGCTCTGGGTGAAAGCCGGCGTCTTGCTGTTGTGGAAGCTGTTGCGGACCGCCTTGAACAGCGCCACGGTCTCGGGGCCGTCCGGCGCCTTGGCGGCCACCTCCCAGGGCGAGACGATCTTGCTGAGCCGACCACCGACCGCCTTGCCGAGGCTTGCCCAGGCCGACGTATCAGGCCAGCCCGCATCCCCCGGCCGGACCCGTCTGCGCGCGGGCGCGGCGAAAGCGGCAACGGGCGCCAAGCCCGTCGCCAGAGGCAGGGCGGCGGCGCCTTTCAGTAGATCGCGTCTCAGCATGGCAAAATCCTCTTAAGTCGGATGTCTAGACGGTCCAGTCCGGAGTGGCTGCCTGAGCCGGTGCGAATCCCGCGGCAAAAATTGGCAACGTTGCCGCGGCTTTGAGAACATTTCTTCTATGCATTGCTTCCCGGTATCGCTTGGAAAAGGAGCAAAAGGAGGAAGAGGAGTACAAGCGGCCTACATACCCCGGAATTTGTGGACGTAACCGCTTGCCATTGGCAAAGTTTCTGTCTTGCCAGCGATACAAACCACATGCCCGCCATCTTCGTTGCGGCGCACCTGGCTGACAGCGGTGACGCGGATAATGACGCTGCGATGGATTTGCCAGAAAATATCGGGATCGAGTTCAGGCAAGATTTCTTTGAGTGATCGCCGGATATGCGCCTCATCCTTGCTGGTCACCACCCTGGTGTATTTGTCTTGAGCCTGAAAGAAGACGACCTCTTCAATCGGCACAAGCCGTACCGCCCCGCCCATCCCTGCCGTGATCCAGCGCAGGCGTGGCGGGCGCGCCTCAGCAAGACGCTGCTCCAGCGCGTACAGCACGGCCGATATATCCTTGGGAGGCTGAAGGCGGATACGCTCGATGGTCTTACGCAATCGGTCCTGCTTGACCGGCTTGAGAAGATAGTCGATGGCGCCATCCTCGAAGGCCTGAACCGCGAACTCGTCAAAGGCAGTGACAAAGACGATGTTGGTTCGGCCCACCGCCGCTCGTGCCACGTCAATGCCGCTGATTTCTGGCATCTGAATATCCAGGAAGGCGACATTGGGTGCCAGGCGCCGCATCGCATCCAGGGCATCGGCGCCGGACTCGCATTGCGCCACGATTTTCAAATCTGGCCAAAGCTGGGTGAGCATACGTACCAGCTCCTTGCGCTGTGGTGCTTCATCCTCCGCCACAATGGCAGTTGAGCCCGTCACGCGGCACCGGCCGGGACGGCGATGGTCGAACAAACGCCGCCGCCCATTGCAGTGGTGACGCTGAGTGAGGCGCTGTCGCCGAAATAGTTGCGGAGCTGCGCCTGGACATTCGCCAGTCCAAGGCCAGACCCCGATTCGGCGCGCAAGCCAAGGCCATCGTCCTGCACCGTCACGGTCAGCTCGCCATTGTTCAGTAGGGCAACAATGCGGATGGTCGCGGGGCCGGGCTTCGGTTCAATACCGTGCTTGACGGCGTTTTCCACAAGGGGGAGCAGCAAAAGGGGCGGAAAGGGCGCGTCTGCAGCCTCTCCCGGCACCTCGATCTGATAACTCAGCCGCCCGCCCATGCGGATTTTCATAAGTTCAAGATAGTTTCTGCAGATATCAATCTGGGCGCCCAGGGTCGGCATCTCCAGGACGGCGCCGCCCCGAAGCCGCGGCAACGTGGAGCGAAGATAATCGCTCAGCGCGTCAACGGTGGCGGCGGCACGCTCGGGTTCGGAGAGGATGATCGACCGCACCGAAGCCAGGGTATTGAACAGGAAATGTGGCTCAATTTGCGCTTGGAGAACGGCAAGCTGCATGTCCGCTTTGGCCTTCTGAGTTCGCAAGGTCAATACTTCACGCTGACGGCTGGCTTCCATCTGCCGTCGGCGCTCGGAGAGATAGGCGGGCAGATCGTAACCGCCGCTGACCAGAAAAAGCGCGATCCAGGTAGGCACATTGCCCAGCGCATCGCCAAGCTTTTCAACAAGGCTTCGCATAGCTTCGTGCGCAGCCATGGTCTTGCCGCGATACGGTGTCATCAACCGCTGGTGAAAATCCACGAGATAGCCAAGCGCGGCACAGGCGACCAGGAATCCCGCAATAATCGCCGCCTCGACCAACAACTGCTCCGTGGCGCGGGACAGGTTCTGTTTCCGCACCAGACAGGCCGCGAGCCGGCCGGCCGAAACGATCACCACACAAACAACCGTTGCGCGCAGGCTCAAATTCGCGAAGTCGCCCCAGGCGCCCATGCTGGCCGCATGCCAAAAGCCGATGCCGATGCCGAACAGTAGCGCGCAGGGCAGCCAGAACAGGGCCTTTCGCCGGCACCAGGCAAAGGTAAAAGTGCCCGGCGTGGCAATTGCTTTCATGGTCGCCGGCATCAAGGCGTTCATCATGCCGCCAGTATAGCCGTCATAGTTACCCGTTTCACGCCCGCGCTATCGGCGGCGCTCAGCCGGACCAGCCACTGGCGGTTCCTGGGATCGGTGAATCTCCAGCTGCGTTGCGTACCGGATGCCGCGTCGGCCTGCGTCTTCAGACGATCAGTGATGCGTTGACCCAAGCTCTGCACAATAGCGGCATTGTCGGACTTGCTGTCCACCCGCCAGATCACCTTCCAGGCGCGGCGGTCGCCCGCCGAGCTTTCCACCTTGTCCGCGGCCCCGTCGGACAGATAAAGCCTCAACCGGCTACCGAAAAGACCGGATATGGGATAGTCGGCCAGCGCGGCGCGGGCGAATCTTGTGTCTTCATTCCAGTCATATTCCAGATTGCGGGCCACCAGCTCTGCATCGATCTTGCCTTCCAGGCGCGACACGACATGCATGGCGCCGTCAATCCCGGAGGACAGGCCGGCGGTCGTGACGATCTTGCCGTTATCCACAAAACGCTTGTCGTCCACCACTTTGACTTTCGGGAACCCGGTGGCGAGTCCGTCAAGGGCGTCGTGGAAAGTAGTTGCGGTCAAGCCATCCAGCAAGCCGGTCGACGCAAGGATCAGCGCGCCATTGCAGACCGACATGGTGATCCGGCTCTCGGCATGGCGGGCGCGTATCCAATCCAGGGTGGCTGCATCATGCATCGCCGCATCGATATTGCCGCCCGGGATGAGCAGAATGTCGGCCGCAGGAGAAGCTCCGAACGCGTAAGTGGGTGTTATGCGAAGCTTCATCGCGGTCAGCAGCGGCGCTGCTGTGGCGGCAACCGTAAACACCTCGTAGCCCGCCTGCCCGAACACTTCATAGGGACCACAAAAATCGATGATCTGCACGCCTTCGAACACCAGGATCGCAACCTTGGGCTGAGCTTTAATAGCGGAGGCCGGGATCAGCGGCATGCCGCAGGACGGGCATGTGCCGGGCGCGGCGAACCGCTTTCCGTCGGAGGCGCAGCCGCAAGCGGGACAGATATAGCCGCCTGTCTGGACAGTTTGCACTTGTTGGGCGCCTGTGGCCTGTCCCGTTGCCAGGGCCAGGAGCGAGCCGGTGACAAAGCTGCGGCGATGAAGGGGCCAGATATCGGTCATGGTGCGTCTCCAAAAAGCGGGGAAACGATACCAATCGGAGCAACCAAATCATGGCTCGTGCGACGAACCCCCGGAATCCTGCGATAAGGCTGCCTCAACGAACACCTCTTCGCCAGCTTGCCAGAGGCCAAAAAAATCATCGAAGAATGGAGGACCGACTACAACACACTCAGACCGCACTCGAGCCTGAACGGGCTCACACCGACGGAGCTTGCAGCACGCCCCAGCCAGGGCAAAACTAGAACAGACTCTCCCCATAAACGGGGGCATTACGGGGAGCAGGTCATCGCGCCTGTTTTGGTCATTCTCCGCGCCCAGCCGTATAGCTGAAAGTCACATTTTTTTAGATGAGGCAGTAGCTACCGTACTAGAAAGGGCGAATTCCGCGCTATAACCTGTCCGGCATTTGACGCGATTAGCAAGCCGGGTGTCGCACTCGAGCGCGGGACCAGAATAGAACAAATGCAAGCGAAAAGGAGAGCGGCCCTGTGATGGCCGTGTGATGGAGGGGTTCTACGCTGTTGAAAGCAAAACTGTCTCCGTCCAGTCCATCACCGGATCGCTTGAATACTGGAGAGCAGGCGGTATTCTTCTAACGGTTAGTTCGGCAGCAACATTGCTGATCTGCCGAGATATCGCAAAGGTAGCCAGTCTATGCCAAATGTGCCGAGTCATTGCGGGCGCCACCAGGATGCCACCAGCGGGCGCAATTCATCCAAGCCTTTGACATCAAATGCAGATTTCGAGGATGATGGAGGATTGAAAATCCGCGTGTCGGCAGTTCGATTCTGTCCCTGGGCACCATCTTTCGTCAAATCCAGCAACAACTTGGAAGGCAGCTCCCTCGGCGGGGAATTCTACAAGAGAATTCTGGGTTGCATCCGGGGCGACGATAGCGCCCCTTGAACGTCGGTTCCGACTCAAAACGGCAATCGCAGCGACATGCCGATATTGGACAGCACGTTGACGTGCGCTGACTTACTTCAGATGCCCAGTTCGTATTTCGAGCGATGGCTAGACGAACTCAATCGCTGACGTGGGCGAAATCGACGTAGCGTCATGCTTGATGGCGTTGGTCCAGCAATAGTCCAGTCGATCAAGCAGCAACGACAGCCTCAACCTGGTTGACCTTCAATATCTCTCTTACCCATTTTTTCCCGATCGCCACGCTTTGGCGATAGTCGTCAGCTGCCATAGAGAGGGACTCGGGGGAGGTCGCCGTATCAAGGTCGTCAACACTCCAATCCTCTGCCAAGCGTTTGCTGAGGGCAAAACAAACGACCTTTCCCACACGGAAAGCCATGCACTTTCTCGATGCGCGGAGTGCAGCATCCCGAATTTCCTCCGAATCAGCGGCACCTGCGAACTCGTTTTCAAGCTCGATAGCCATGCGTTCGACTACCGGGTACAGCCCGTTGATAAATAGCTCTTGCCCGTCCTTGTAA
>Ga0310811_10003452_pt1 | contig 19863 bp, 24 predicted proteins | sample YCmetagenome_FD_207642 | JGI IMG/M metagenome (GOLD analysis project Ga0310811, IMG submission 207642) | Soil microbial communities from experimental microcosm in Duke University, North Carolina, United States - YC | ecosystem: Engineered > Artificial ecosystem > Soil microcosm > Unclassified ...
TTCGCAGAGTAGCCGATCTTCGCATAGTCGCCGATCGTCGCAGAGTAGCCGATCGTCGCAGAGTCGCCGATCGTCGCAGAGTAGCCGATCTTCGCAGAGTAGCCGATCTTCGCATAGTCGCCGATCGTCGCAGAGTCGCCGATCGTCGCAGAGTTGGATACAAAAATATTACGCTTTTCGAATTCGGATTTTAAGTCGGAGAGGTTTTCGTACTCGAAGGATTTCCATCCTTCGCCTTTTACGAATAGAAAGAGAGATTTTTTCATTTGGCTTTAGTTTTTCGTTTGGTTACGTAGGTAAAGATATATCTATTTCTTTATCTTTTACAGGTCGGTATAATTTAATTATACCGTTTTACGTAACTCGCTCATAATCAAGCGCATTAATTTCGAGGTATTCGAGTAACTTAGTCTCTATATCGATCGAATTCTTCGAGAAGAGTCCGAGAATAAGACCGAGAGATTCGCCGATAATATTCGTCTTGTCGTGATGATTCGGAAGAGAAACGATCCGCGAGATAAGCGTAAAGAGAAGATCTATCTCCGAGATCTTAGCCCACGAAACGGTTTCCGTTTTTTGATTTACGTAATCCCGATACGTATATCGATATTCTTCTTTCGCTACAAATTTCGAATGAAGAAAGAGTAGCCGGTAAATAATTTCTACGTACTCCTCCGATCGGTCTCGTAAACCGATCTTATACCCTTTCGCTACTCTTTTTACTTCGAGCGACAGGCGAACGATTTCGAAAATAATTTCTCTCGGTTCTTCGTTCGATTCGCGTTCTCGTTTACGAACTTCTTCGACAAGAAATTTTAATTGGACGGATCTCATATCTTTTTCTCCTTTATTTTTTGTGTCTCTCGTTAATGATCTGAGGTACGGTAGCGTTCCAGTCGATCGCGTGGTGTATTCTCCGGTTACTTCGTCCCATCGTAATAATTCGTACCGAGGACGGGTTAAAGAGAATAGTATAGAACGATTTTACGTACGTTCCGCTACTCTTATAGAGATCGGTCATTCCTCCGGCGTTCGATTGCGTAGCGAATTGATTTAACTGGATATGCATTACGGTTAAGAAAACGTGACCTAATCCGCCGAGACGTACGTACGTATTTACGTCTTCGTTTATTCGTCCGAGGAATTGAAATTCGCGATCGACGGAACAAAAGAAAGAATTCATCGCCTTACGTTTTACTTTCGGCTTCTCGTCGTCGTATCCTCCGATAAAATCTCCTCCCTGCGCGAACGCGACAGTCGTTATCGACGTCTTTTCGAGATATTCTACGAACGCTTCGAAGATCCGATCGATACTACGAATCGTTTTTCCTCCGTCGATATTTCGATAGAGGAAGGAAGTATAATCGTCGTCGAGTTGTACGAAGTATTTATAGCCGAGTTTCCGAGCGATCTCGAAACAGGCGTTACGCGCGTAGACGATTGCCTTCCGGTTCTCGAAATTATCCGCCTCGTCGAACGTCTTAGCGATTTCCGATTTACTGAACTTAATTACGTTCGCCGCTCCGAACTTCCGATAGTACGCGTCGGCGGTCGGATCTTCATCGTCGATAATAAGATAGACTGGACCAGTATATCCGCTTACTTTTAAACTCTTATACGTTCGAACGTTTTCCGGTCGACCGTGAGTAAGAATAAAGGCGCAGAAATCATTTCTCATCTTTATCGGATAAGTAGGCATTAAATACGTCTTGAGATAGTTTTACGTAACCGAGTTGGATCGCCTTCTCGAAATCGATAATTACTAAGGCGGAGCGTTCCATTAATTCCTGTACTTCTTTCGGAGAATTCGCGTAATAATCGGCGATTTTCGCGTAGTTAAATACCGTATGCCGTCGCGCCGCTTCGATAAGAAATTTCTTATCCTCGTCACAGATCTCCGCGTTTTCGATCTCGTTTATTAATCGCTTAGTCTTCGAATCGTCGAGGAGTTCTAAGACGTACGGCTTTTTATTTTTCGGTTCGTAGATCGGGATCTCGATCTTCGTAGTATATCCTTCGTCGGCTTTTACTTCCTCGCCGAATAGATCGGTTTGTTTCATAATCCTATCCGTTATAATTTTTTACGACCTCTTTTACGTTATGAACCTCTTCGAGCCGGAGATCCTTTTTTCCTTCTAGTTCGGGATATTTCGTTTTAACCATTCGAGCGACGCGGGTAATAGAATCGGAAGGCGATAGCGTATCGGAGTTCGAATAAATATCGAAGAAATCGTACGTCGTTAAAGTGCGAACGTTACGATCTGGAGAAAGTTGCATCGCCCAGACGCGGCAAATTAATTTACGATCCGATTCCCGATACTTCGGATAATCGCGAAGAAGATTCTCGATAATTACTTCGAGCGTTTCGATTTCTTTAGACGCGCTCATTTCGTTTTCGATTTTTCCTTACCGATACGACGGATAAAGTTTTTTTTCTTCTCATTAACGCGTCTCTTCATTCCGAAAACGATCTCTATCTCGTTAGTAAGAAGTTTAGCTACTTCTTTTTCCCATTCTTCTCCGTATGGTACGTAATTAGGATCTATCATTTGCGTCTGGATTTTGCATTCTCTGGAAAGATTACGACGTTAAACATTTCGAGCATTCGATTACCGATATAATCTCCATAAAGTTTCGTAATCTCTTCCGGCGACTTATTAGAAGTGAAATGCGTAAAGTTATGAGGAACTTCGTTCTCGTATCGCGTAAAAATAATTCGCTCCATTACGTTCGTCGGATTTCCGAAATATTTAACCGGTATCGCCTCGCGACCGAGTTCGTTAAAGCAGAATCCGATCTCGGTTTTACCGTAATAGAGATACGAGGCTCCGGTTTTCGCTACTCGAAAGTACCGCGCTAAATTTTCGGATCCTCCCTGTTCTACTTCGTCGGCGATCGAGGAACAGTTTCCGAACGCGAATGGCAGGTGAGCGTTATAGCGGAGGAGTTTCATAAGCCACGTTTTCCCGACGCCGAGGCCACCTAATAGCGCGATTCCCTTATCGGGGTTTAGATTATACTTCGGAGAGGTCATTCGCGCGTCTCCGGCGAAATAGAGGCAAAGTCCTTTTACGATAAGTTCGTTATCGGAATCGATCTCGTAACCGGAGCGAACTAGATTATCGAGAAGAGATTTCGCGGATAGAGTAACCGGATCGCGTTCGCGGCGTAGCTTTTCGAAATATGCTTTCGCTTCTTCGGTTACGTCGGTATTAATTCCGAACTCCGCCTCGTCGACTTCTTTTATCTGATCCGGCGTACCTAAAATTCTTTTAAGCTGTCGTACGTGAGCCGATAATCTTTCGGGTTTATTTGAACGATCCATTTTTTGGTGGTGCTTTAGTAGTTTTAGGATCCTCGGCGATTCGGTTCTCTTCTTTAAACCAGACGCCGCGCATTTTTTGTTTCCAATTCTTTACCGGCTTATCTCTAGAATCCTTCCACGCCGCGTCGTCGTAATATTTAAAGGCGCGGTCGCCTAACGATTCTGGAAACCCGTTATCGAAAAAGAATTTTTTTACTTCTTCGATCGACGGAACGGTAAACGTTTTTCGATTCGATAGTTTCGGATTGCCGCCCATCGCGCCGTTCTCTTTATTTATTCTCGACTTCTCGAACTCCCGAAGTATCCGACGGCTTTTAATAAACGTCTTATCTTCTATTCGATCGACTTCGCGATCGAGTATCGCGTAATTATAAATTTCTTCGAGAGCTGATCGTACCTCTTCTTCCGATCCTCCGCTAAACCTAGCGATCTTCTTTTCGTCGAGTTCTATTCGTCCTCCTTTTTTTCGGAGTTCGATAATTAATTCGATAAGAAGACCTCGCGCGGATAGAGAAAGATATTTTACGTCGTTACTCCAATCCTTAAAGGAGAATTTAAAAGAATCTTTCGCCATATTCTTGTTTACGTCGGTTCGGGGGTAAAAAAATGGGGATCGGTTGTAACCAACGTAACTAAAAACCGCTGACCGATCCCCGATAACGCTCGTCGCGCTATACTTCGAAAATACAGATTTCGTCGTTGAAATCAGCTACACGATCTCCGATTTCTTTCGCTCGAAGTTCGAGCTGAAGTTGCATAAGATCGATCGATTCGAGATAGAAAGAAATATCCGTACCGGAGTACGCGACGCAGATCTCGACTTTAAACGTCTTATTTTCGAATCCCTTAAACGGAGGAATCGTAAGCGAGAATCCGAGCGGAACTTCGCTTTTAAGAGTACGTTCAAGTTTCTGAAGCGTATTTCCTTTCTGGTTATCGACGTTCTGCGATTTCACTTCCCACTGGCCTTCGAAATGAGTCATGTTATGGACCATTTCTCCGCACTGATTCGGATCAGTAAACCACGTCTTGTTTACTTTAAGAATCTTCGCGAGATCTCTCGCCGAAAAAGTTTTATCAGTATTAAGATAAAACGCTTTCAAATATTTGTTTTCCTGGATCGATCCGATAACGACGGTTCCTTTTTCGTAATTCTCGTCGACGACGAGCGTAAGTTTTCCGCCTTCTTTATCTACGAGAAGATGAACCTTATTCTTATCGTGAAGTTCCGCCTTTCCTATTCTCTTATTATAGAATTCGAACGGAGCGGTAGTAACTCCGCCGACGGATACTTTTATCGGATAAACGATTTCCTGAGCGTCGCCGGTACGGATTTCGAGGACTTTCGTTTTTTCTCCGACTTCCCATTTAGACGAATCTGCGACGAAATCGCGAACCGCCTTATTAATTTCTACGCTTGTTTCTTTAGCCATTTTGATTTTTGTTTTTTTGAGTTTATTATTCGTAAATTAAAAGTTACTAAGAGACTACGGAGCCGCTTCGGAACTTACTCGTCGCGTTCGGTCGTTAACCACTCCGTAGAAACAATCGTTATCCGTTCGTTCCGTTAAGATCGCGAACGATCGGCTCGGTACGCGTACTTCCGAAGATTGCGTTTTTCTCCGAAGGGAGCATCGCGCGTGACTCGACAAATACTCCGTCGTTATCGTAATACTCGACGGTCATTTCGTCGTGGTTAAAGTACTTATGTACTTCCATTACTTTCTCTTCTCCTTTCGCGCGGATCTTCTTAAGCGTATACTCGTAAGTCTCGCGGAGATCTACGGTATCTTTCTTGTGCTGAGTCTTCGCCGATTGAAGAACCTCGTCGTGATTACGAAGAATAACCGCCGTCTCCGATAATTGCTTATCGAGCATCTGAAGTTCGTCGTCGGTAAGAGGACGGAAAATCGTCTTTTCTTCCGATCCTTCGGAATGAGCGCGTACGATCGAAGCGCGTTGTACTCCGACCGGATAGTCGTGGTACTTTTGTTTTGGTTGTGGATGATTTTCGGACATAGCTAGTCGATTTTAAAATGTGAATTATTATTGTGGAAAAAATTGTTTTTCGAGTTCGACGAAAGTAACCTGATTCTTATAAACCGTCTTTAACGCGTCGAATAAGATAGCGTCTTCTTTCGATTTAAACTCCGGTACTTTATCGCCGATCTTAGAGAAGAAAAGTTTGATCTCGATCGAAGAATTTACAGTACCGGTAACTTTCGTTACGTCTCGCGTTTTAATTTTCTTTTTACCGGCGATCGATACGTTACTTACTACTCGATCGAGATTCGAAAGGAGTTCCGCTTCGTCTTTCGATTTACGAGAGAGTTCGAGAAACGCCGTATAAGGTAATTGTTTTTCGCGTACGAGTTTTTTAACCGTATCCGGCGCGGCGTCTAAACGAAGAAGATCCTTTACGAACTGATAATGCTTCGAGTTATTAAACCTTATCGCGATCTCCGGTATCGTCGTACCGAGATCTAACATTCGCTTCGCTACTCGCGCCTGTTCTACTACGTCTAATTCGACGCGGTTATTATTCTCGTTAAGAATAAACGAAAGAATATCGACGTCGGATAATCCACGTACGTCTTTCGGAACGAACGGAACGACGACGACAATTCCGTATTCCTTAAAGATCATTTCGCACGCCTTCGTACGGCGGTGACCGGCGAGAGTAAAGTTAAGATGCGTTCCGTCTACGATCTTACGATAGCCGACTAACGGAGTATTAATTCCGCCTTCGTGAAACTTACCAGCGAATCGTTTACGAACCTCGGCGGTCCACGCGGCGCGATTTACCGAAAATAATTCGGTAATATCCGCTACGAGTTCCGAAAATCGAACCCCGTCGATAGAGCCGGTAAATAGAATGTCTTCGGCGAGTTCGGGGATCTTCGGATAATCGTCGCGCTGGTTTCCTCCGGCGAGATCGAGAGGTCTGATCGTTCTGAAATCTACTTTGTAATACTTACCCTGCGTAGCGTCTTGTACTTCGGGAATAGAAGTTTTTTCGGTGCTCATCGTTTTTAGTTTTTATTGGTTACGGGACGAAGATAAATAAATAATCCGATACCTTTTACAAGTCGGCGTAATTATTTTTTAAAAAGATTCCGGTTCATCCATTCGCGGCATTCTACGATACGGGCGATCATCTTCTCGTAGATCTTATCGTCGAACGGTATCGGAAACTCGATAATCCTTTCGTCGAACGGTACGTCGAAAGTCCATTCGAGAGGAGAATCGAGTTCGTAATCGGGCCAGTCGCGTTTAAACTGGGCCATATCGAAAATCATATTTCTCTCTACCTCTAACGCTCCGAGTACGTATTCTTCCGATTCTTTACGCGGACAGCCGAGGCGATACCAGAGAGATCGTTTTTCGCTTTCGATAAGCGAAGGCGTAGCATTTACGAGACAGTACGCGACGGTATGTAGTTTCGTACCGGTTAACGAATTATAACCGATTCCCTGATACTGATAATCTGAATCGATCTCGTACGTCGATTCGTGAGGAAAAGTATCTAAGGACCAAGCGCATTTCGCGTCGACGGTTTCTACCGTAAGAATAATATCCGGTTCTCCGGTAAAGAATTCGTTTTCGAGGCGGATCTTATTTTTCGAAATATCGATTTTCCTTTTCCGAGAGATAAGCGTAATCGCGTCCTCCTCCTGCTGTATTCCCTTTTCGAGATACTTATTATGATGCGTATAGTAGCGGTTATACCGGATCTCGCGGAAGATCTTTATAAGGCGTTTTTTACAGGTAAGAGACCGATCGACGTCCCACCCCTTTTTAACGCCAGACATTATCTCGCCCATCGCCGACGGACGAAATAATAACCGATCTGCGTTCGTTATCACGATTCGATAAGTTCGTATTCGATTTCTCCTCCTTCGTAATCCGCGCGTTCGATAAGAAGTTGAAGATCGTTTTCCTGAGCCCACGTCTCGATCTCGGCGAGAGTATTTTTATCGAGGAACGACGCGTCGAAATGAATCGTCCGTACTTCGCCGATATTCATCGACGCGATACGAAGAGCGGCGCAATAGAGTTTCGAGGTCGAGATTTGATTCTTATCTAACGGGAATCCGTCGACGGTAATTCCGCTATCTTCGAAGGCTATACCGGTCGGCATTTTTACGCTCTCGATCATTTTCCGTCGCTCGTTCTCGATCTCTTTTACTAGTTCGTCGGCTTGTAACGCTTCTTCTCTCGCCGCGTCTACCTGCGCCTTATAATCTACGTAATCGCGATACGCTTTCGCTTTCGTATTCGTTTCCGAAGCCGCTAAGATCTCGTCGTCTATCGCGCGTAATTCGGAATCGTTCGGTAATTCTGGAACGATATACTCCGGCTTTTCGATCGTATTAACGTCGAACGTACGCGAAGGTTCCGGCTGAGGAAGTTTTTCGATAAACGCCGATACTTCGTTTCCGAGATAACCGACTTCGAGAAGAAGGTTAAATCCGTGTTTAGCGGATTCGATCTTATCGATTTTCTTTTTCTGCGCCTCGTTAAATTCCCGAACCTCTTCTCTCGCCGCGTCGATCTTCGCCTGATATTTTATGCGCCGTTCTTCGTTCGTTTTTTTATTCGAGAGATAGAGCGCGTTTAATCGAGACCGGATCTCTTCTTTTTTCGCTTGCAGATTAGTAAGATCTACGAAGTCTACGCGTTCGCATTCGAGCATCGAAGAAAGTTTAACGTGGAAACGCTCCGACTCCTGATTCTTCGTATAGCGATCGTCGTACGCGAGTTTATATCGCGCGTCGATCGTAGAGAAGTCGAGACCGACGATCTTCTGTAATTGCTTCGACTGATCCTTCGGAGGAGAATTAAGAAACCGGTCTATATCGAACGCTACCGGAAAGAATCGCGATACGATCTCGCGAGTTACTTTCGTCTTATAACCTTCTTTCGTTATAAAAGTAAGTTTGTCGGTTCCGGCGACGTCGAATTCCCAAACGAATTTTTCGCCGGTAGTTAATTCGATCGTTCCGCTTCCTTCTTTCTCTCCCTGCTTTACGATTAACTCCGGCTTCTCTCCTCGGATACGATCAGAGATTCCGCGAAGTAAGGTCGTTTTCCCTTTGTTATTTCCGGCGGTAATAATTGCGGTACAGCCGTTAAAGTCGATTTCCTTCGAGGAGATCGCCTTAAAGTTAGTAATCGAGATTTTTTTTGTCCTTGCCATTTTAAGTGGTTTTTAGTTACGAGATAAAGATACAAACTATCTTTTACAAATCGGTATAATTATATAAAATAATTAAGCCGGAATACTCTTTCGAATACTCCGGCTTCTCGTTTCGGGTCACGTCTCGGAGGCGATTACCCTTAAGAATAGGATCCTCCGAAACCCTATTTCTTCGCGCGAATTGGCTCGACGTTTTTCTCGACCCCCTTGGTGCTTATTTTTTAACTCCCATTTCGAGTTCCGCGATACGCTTATCGACGAACTCTTTTTTAAGAGTCGGATTCGTTAAGTAGAGTTCCTGTACTTCGGCGATCGTTTTACAATCGGCGAGAAGTAATTCCTGTCGCTCGTCTTCTTTATTTACTACCGGCTTCGTTCCTTCGTCAGCCTTCGGATTGAAAAGATCTTTCGCGTTCGCTCCTTCGTTCTTTATCGCTGATTTCATACCGGTAAGGATCGTAAGTTTATCGAGATCGATTTCCGCTACGCCTTTTACTTCGAGAACGTCGAAAATTTCTTTCTCGGTAATCTTAAGCGACTTAAAATATTCGATCGCCGCGTTCCTTCTTTTTTCTAGCGTAGCCGCCGTTCCTTTCGCTACGAGTTTCGCCGCCTCTTCTATCTCGTCTACCATCGCTTTCGGGACCACTTTAAATACGGCGTTACGGAGAGCGATCGCACAGGCGGCGTTACCGGTAACGACTTGCATATCGTCGTTAAACGTTTCGCCTTTCTTATTCGTAATCCGGCGCGTAACCTCGACGATAACGGAGTTGTTATTTTCGAGGTCGTGGCATACGCCCTGAGCGACGATCTGTCTTCCGTCGTTAGAGATTACACGCGCTCCGGCTCGAATATTCTTATACGCCGCTAGAACGATCTCGGCGAGGCGGATAGTAGCCCCTTCGATATTCTTTCCTCCGCGCGGAACGGTATAGGAACAGGACGCGGCTACGTCTTCGGATACGGTAGCCATCGAAATAGCCTTATCGTAGAATTCCTTTATCGATCTCGGAAACGCTTTCGCTGTCGCTATTTGAGTATCGATCTCCGCTTTCGTAAGGAGATATAACGCCTGATCGTTTTGCTGTACTACCTGTACCGCTACTTCTTCGTGATCTTTTGCCATAGTATTCGTTTTAGTTATTGGTTTGAATATTTTTTACGCCGGTATTCGGCGATCCGTTTTTGCCTCCTCTTCTCGCGTTCGTACGGAGTATTCCGTAGCTGGACCTCGCGTACGATCGCGACTAGCGATAAAGTACCGGCGACGGTTAAAGAGATAACGGTAAACGTGTCCATCGGTTACGAGAGGTATTTAGTACGGATCGTTTTCTTCTGCGCCGGAGAAAGATCGTGCGGTTCGCGTTTACCGACGTCGCAGATCTTTCCGTTTTTCAGATACTTATCGAGAGTCGGGCGAGTTATCCGAAGATCTCTAGCGACCTTTCGTTTACTGATTTTAAAATCTCGGATCCTTTGATCGAGTTTCTCGTTAAGAGCGAGTCTTTTCTTAGCCATAGTATTTTTCTTTGTCGGTAAAGATAGACCTTTTACAGAATGGAATATAGTTCCTTAAGGAATTTTATTTCGTCGGAGTAAAACCCGCGCTCGTTCGTTCCGATATTATGATACCGCTGTTTAATCGGATAAATATCGACGCGAATATCCTTTCGCGTAACGCGGATCTGCCACGTCTGTAGTTCGGCGAAATCGAGATCGTGCGCTTCGCAGAATTCGTAGATCCGTTGCGCTACCGTTCTTTCTCTTTCGCGGCGTCTAGCCGCTTTACGTTGGTTTTTATTTGCGAATTCTTCCATCGGTCTAGTATCTTGAAAACGTTGCGTTAATTCCGAACTCGTCGAATACTCTTCGGAGTTCTATTTCGAATGAGTCGATCTTCTCCGAAGGAAACTGGAAAAGGTTATACTCCGAATTATATTCTGAGTAGTATCCGAACTCTTCTATTACGTTAAAGATCGCCGTACGATCTCTATCGGTAGTCGGGTTTACGGTTAAGCCGTTATTAATTGTTCCGCTTGGCATGGCTATTTTTTTGAGAACTTATAATATCCAAAATGCTCTCGGATTACGTTAAATTCATTCGATAAAGTAATAAATTCAGATTCAGTAAGATGAACGTAAATAGAAACAGTTCCAAGTATGGCAACTGTTTTGCGAATTCGATCTAATTTTTCTTTCATTATCTTTCGTTTTTTGAAGTAACGCCCTACGCCTTGCGGTTTCGGGCGACCTACTACAGTGAGATTATTTTGTAAGGAATAGATGTGGCTTTGAGTTTATCAGCGCCATCTGCGACTTGATTAATTTTCTGTCGCCCATCATTCCGATCCCTTCTCCCGTTTCTTTTATTGTAGCGGTGTATCTGTTTCTTGCCCAGCCCGGATTTAATAAGGCTTTCATGTAATGGCTGTATGCTTTAACTACGAAGGTCATATTGGAATATTTAACCTCTATAGTTTTTTCTTTGATACTTGATGTGTTTGTTACGGTTGTCATTTTAGTAGGTTTTAGTTATGCGGGTCGTCCCGCTTGCATGATGTAATAGTACACGTATTTTCGATACCTTTTACAAGTCGGTATTATTATATACGTAACTACCTGATAGTCAGGATTATTAATTTATACCAGTATGTAAAAGATATAGCCTTTATCGCTTAAGAAACGATCCGATAAACGCTAGAAACGCTAGAAACGCAGTAGATGCGCTTACCCACATCGCCCCCTTTACTTTATTCCGATCCGCGTCGAGAGACGCGATAGCCTTTCTTTGCGTTACGAACTCCTTCTCGTGATCTAAGATCGCCTCCCGATGCTGACCGATCCGCTCGTCTACTACGCGGAGATCACCTTTCATAGAAAGAACGAGGGCGTGTAGATCATCTATTTTTTTTTCCTGCGCAGGGGTCATAAGAAAAAATCATTTAAAACGGTTTAGCGACAACCTGAACGTTCGTAGTGAATCCGCAGTTGTGCTTTTTCATGACTTCATTCACTTCTAAAATACAACGATTGCCACGCTCCTGCATTTCCTTCAAAATGGATTGCTTAGACTTCTCCAATTCTTCCTGAATCTTGGAAAGTTTTTCTTCTGCGGTTTCTTCTACTGGTGTTGTTGTTTCTTCTGACATTGGTTTTTGGTTTTCATCGTGATCGTTTAATCCAAGCTCTATCGCAAGTGATCGTATCACCCGACGAAGTTGGTTTCTGTCCGGTGATGATGAAGTATATTCCATCAGCAAATGAAGCAACTGTGATTGTGGTGCTTGAATTTGTCGCACCACCCGCCGTATCGACTATCTGATTTGTCGCCGCCGGTTGCGTTGTTCTTACTGTTGTGTCTGAAAGAACAGCTATTATTCTTAGTCCTAAACGATCTTGCGACGCGGTTGTTTCAGTATGTGTACAGATCAATACAGGCGATCCAGTGCTAAATGAATTAGTAGTGTTAATGTAGAGCCGTAGAGTTTTATTATTTGCATTATTATTACACACCAAATCGTTGAACCATTCGATTACGTCTAATGCAACAATATCTGAAACCAACCCACTAACCATTAATTGAGTTTCTGCCGTTGTAGCTCCGACCGAGGCAGGGGTCATGTTTGAATACAGAAGTTTGTTCCCCGTGTTTCCTCCGTTTGCAACCGGTAATATAGTAGCTCCGAAGATCGCCGTTGCGTCAAGTGTTCCTCCTCCTGCTGCATTTTGATGATTATGGGTGGCGTTGGTGAAGGATGCTATGGTAGGAGTGACGAGTTGCATATTCGTCCAATTGCCGGTTGGGGTATAAGATCCGCCTAATTCGAGAATTGTATCTGCGGCGTCCCTAACTGTCTTAATTATATTTGTAGAAGTAAGCCCGGTGAATGTGAGCAATCCTGTTTGCCCAGAGATTGATAGGCTTGCGGCACTACCAGTAGTATTTTGATTAAGCGTTGGAATATCCCCAGCTACAATCGTGTCCCAAACAGGGGCAGTTGAATTTACTTCACGTAGGAATTTTCTTGTAGCTGTTGCGTTTTGAGCGAGAACAGAAAAAGCATCTGTACCAGTTCCGTAAATCAAACTGTTGGCAGTGATGGTCAGTCCTGCCAAAGCCGTGAGCGTTGCATCTGACGGCTGTGTATTGCTGAATTGAGATTGAATCCCACTTGTTACGCCGCTCAGATACCCCAGCTCGGTCGGCGTAACAGAAGAAGAGACAAGGTGCTTCGAAGCGTCAATATAAGGAACGGTTGATGCGGTAAGTTGACTGAAGGTATAGAGAGGGGAATCAAATTCCAATTCTGTAAGATGGGCAATGAGTGTTTTTGCTGTTGCTATTGAAACCTGATTTATTCCACCCGCAAGTGCCCCATCTGTAATAATAAACTCTCCGCTAATAGAATTAAGACTAGCAGAATTAAATCCGGCAGCGCCAACCGTAAGGTCTAATTGGGAATTTTTTGCCCCATTACCTGCATTTAAAGCCACTGTTCCGGCATCTATCAGAGACAAAAATGTATCGCCATCGTTTGAATAAATATGTTTTGCCACTGTTGAATTAAATCTCAATCCACTCGCATCTGCCAATTCTGAAATGATGGAGTTTGCAAGATTACCGGAATAATCGGTATAAAGGATCGCCCCAGCAGTTCCTCCGACCACCGGCTGACCAATTGTAATTTCCGTATCAGTTATAATAACATTGACAATACTCAAATCCTCGTCAAGTGAATACCATTTTCCTCCGCCATAATGAAGTGTATATCCAATTCCAAGATTTACGGAATTGAATATTTGACGCTCATCCGCCCCGTCGAATAAAGAAATAGTTATCTGTTGAACTGCATCGCTGGTATTGCAAAGTGAAAACTCCTGAATAATTCTTGAAGTGTTCTGTGGAGGTTTTTGTGTAATTGGAATTCCTGAAACTATTGTAATTGCGTTCGTACCATCCGTTGTTCCGCTAATAGACATCGGAATGATCGTATCAATGTAATTCACGTTCCATTGAAGTTCAGCAGAAGGAGTTCCGGCTAACTTTATTTTGAGCGATTTATCTGGACTATTGATTAGCATGGCGAGCGGTACTAAATTACTTCAAATTACAGCAATTCGAAGCGATAATATTTTGAATTCCAGCGTTAAACTCGACCGTAACCGAACTCTTAGGAGGTAACGCGTTATTATAATCCGTCGGTTCGTACGCTCCGGCTCTCGCTATCGGTAATTGCTTAATCGTATAATCTACGTTAAGAACGTTATAATCCGATACGAGCGTTTGTTTCGCGAGCATCATATAGACTTTTAACCGATCGTGAATTTCTTTCGTAAGAAGAAGAGAATCGAATTTCCATTTCTGCGTCGCCTCCGCGTGAACGTGTTCTATCTGACCGGTCTGAAACTTATTAAACATCTCGGTATATGTCGGAACCGTATTCGATCCGAAAAATCCTCCTACTCGAACGGAAGAAGCCCAATTCATACCGCAGAAATCGAATAGATAACCCGTATTCGTATGCGTTCCGATAAGATCAGGCATTACGACTTCGAATTTTACTGTACGCGTAGCGAGAACGCAATTAAACTTTCGTAAGCGGAACTCCGGCGAAACGAAACAGCAAGTAATTTTTTCCTGATAGTTAGACGAGAATTTTATTCGATAGATTCCGATTCCGAGACCGACTAAGACACGCCCCCAGTTTACGGTAAAACCGGTATAAGTAGTATGGCCGGAAATAGTTCCGATCGCCTGAAATCTTCCATACTGATTATTCGTGATCGTCGCCGCGACTGACCAACGATTTTTACCGGAGCATTTTTCGATCGTCCACGTTCCTACGGTTCCTACGAGTTGACAGTCGAAGAGCCAGTCGTTAAGATCGTTTTCGTACGTCGAGGAACTAATCGGTATTCCCGAGATAGTAGTATTTCCGAACGCTTCTAAACGATCGCAACAGAAATTCGGTAACGAGCGACATTCGTCTACGTCGCATCGAACCATCGGTACGAGACCGGCTACCTGTATCGGAATCGTAGATACGATAGGAACAGGCATAAGCACTCCTCCGTTATTAGACGAGCCGCCGCCGCGTGGTCCTACCGGAGTCGTCGTCGTCGCGACCGGAATAATATATATTAATGATTCAGGCATCTTTAACTTTCAGTTGGATACGTTCCTACTACCGATTGAATCGTTATCGCTTTTATCGTTTGATTATAAATCGTCGAATCGAAATAAGATTCGATAGTAATTCTTACTACTTCTCCCTTTAATTCGAAAATATTTATCGTCGCGTTTCCGCGCGACCACGAAACGTACGAGGTAGCCGCCGGAGCCGAAAATGGACTATCGTCTTCCGACGGAATTTCGGTAGACGCTAATCGGCGATCGTAAATAGATCCGTTTTCTACGGTAGCCATTATCGCGCCGAAATAATTTTCGCGAGTATCGAGCGGAGACGTCCCTAAAAGAGTAGTTCGTATTAACGTTATTCCGTTACGATCGATAGATTCGAGTTCGGTTTCTCCGTCTTCCGTAAAATATTGCGTCGTCTGTTCCGCGCCTACCGATCCGTCCCATATTACTTGATCAGCTTTCGAAACCTCGATCGGAATTTCCGTTCGATAAACGTTCGTACTTCCGTACGTAGTATTAAGAATCGAAAAATCGAATCGAAGAACGAGAGACCATCCTTCGGTATCGTATTCGAACCAGTCTTGCGTTAGGCTGTCGATAAATTTTCCGATCGCCGGTACGGAAGTATCGCCGGAATAGAATTGATTAAGAGCCTCGACCCACGCCTCGTATCGAAGAATTAATCCGTAGTAAGCGATCCACGCAGAGGATTCCGAATCGTCGTTCGCTTCGTCGCGTACGATAGATACTACGTTATCGGGATCGTCGTCGTACGTAATAAAATTTCTTGTATCTACGAATTCGATTTGCTGAACGTTTTTTAACTTTTTCGTATTCGATAAATCTATCTGACGGCGTTCGAGTACGAAATCGTTTTCTCCGCTTTTAATCGCGACGACTGACCATTCTAGTCCTAAGATCGTAGCTATATCCGGCGTTCCGTCTTTCTGTTTTACCTTAAACGCGATCTTATTATAAAACGCTTCTCCCTGAAACGCCTCGATAGATCCTCGCGCGAGTAATCCGAGATCGGGATATTTAAACGCTTCGATACCGGTCGAAGTAAAGGCGAAGAGAGTATCGTCTTTACGGGTCCACGAAGCGGATTCAAACGCGGCGAGCAAAGTCATTCGATCGTTCGGAACGGTTTTCATAATCGTCGCGTCTTGCGTAATTACCGTTATCTCGTATCTGCGATCGTCGTCCTCTTTCGCTTCGAGGAACGATAAAATATAAGATCCGAAGTCTACGATAAAAATTATCGTCGCTTCGGTAGCGGATACGTAATCGATTTCGCAAGCGGTAATAGTTTGCCGATCCGTTCCGTATTGTTTTCCGTTTACCGGAGCCGAGCCGATAAAATTAGTAGCCGAGTCCTGACAAAAATTATCTCTCTGCGTCGTCTCAGTATCCTGATAATCGTCCTCGTTAGAAAGAAAAAGATTGAATCCGGTAATAAACATCGTAGGATTCTCGTCGCTACCGGCGTTTAAAAACTTTCCAGATCTAGATTTTACCGAAATCTCTACTCGTACTTTTTTCGCGAGATCGATCTTTTCAATTTCGTCGTCTGTATCGTTATCGAAATACGAAATAGAATTTATTAAATATTCTCCGCGAGATCCGTTAGGACCAGTATTAAGCCAGACGCCGGATCCGTTCGTTCCTTCGTCTACGATAGAATGATCTGGCGTCGGAGAAATAGAATTATAAAATCCTTCGATAAGAGAAATATATTTTAGTGACCGACCTCCGTAATAATAAGACGGAGGAATAATTTTCTCGAAATTTTCTTGCTGCGCTGATAACGCGAAAGGGGTAACGATAAAAAATTGCGTTATCTCGAACGATTGTACGTAATCCGATATTCCGGCTCCTTTAATATAAACGGCGTTCGTAGTACCGAGATCTTCGTCGGCGATTTCCTCCGTTACCCAAGCCCACGATTTCGTTCCTATATAAAATACTTTCGGCGTAGTTACCGATGCGTCTATTTCTTCTATCGAAAACTTTTGTTTAGAGATCGGATCTACTATCGAAGTAAAATCGCCTGTCGTACCGTTAGGAACTAGATTATAAAAAAGGTTTAACGCTCTTATTTTCGTATTTCCGTGAATCGTTACCGTATCTCCGTCGGAAGATTCATCGACGAGAGATTCTACTACGGTTATCGTTTTACCATCGTCGGATATTTTCGAGACGTTATACGTACCATCGTTTAATTCAGAATCTACTATTACGATCTCGTCGTTATCGCGAAAATCTTGGCCAGAAAAAGTACGATTATCGTATTGATTCTGCATCGTAATAGTTTTATCTGAAGAAGAAAAAAGAAGATTCGCCTTTTTAAGATTCCACGAAAACGAAAATTTAGCTACTCTTTTTATCCGGTCATTATAATTCCCAGACATCTCCTTAGACCCGCCTCCGGCGTCTCCAGTAAATGCATCGAAAAATAAAGTACCAGCTTCTATTCGGCTCATTGTTTTAAGTAATCGAGTAATTTTTTCGCCTGATAAGGATCATTACATTTTACGTAAACGATTCCACCTTCGAATAATGACCCTTCGCTATCGTTTTTTTTAAACGTTTCGATAGGTTTTCCGATCTTTAATCCGGCCACTTTTAATAGAGCCTGAATATCGGATTTCATTTTTTCGAGTTTATTTATCGTTTCTTGTAATTCTTCCGTAGGATCTTTTTCGGTCATATCGTAAAGTTATTAATTTCCGTCGACGGTAGTTTTTTCGGTTAGATTATTCGTCTCTACCGAGTAGATACCGTAATCGGATGTCGCTTCTTCGGTTTCTAATTCCCATTCTAAGGATTCAAGATTTCCGAGATGACCGGCTAGAGTCGAGACCACGTTCTTTTCTAGTACGTTAAGGTAGTCGGGGCAACAAAATTTGAATTTCTTATCCTTATACTTATCCTGTTGCGCTCCATGCGTAGGAAGATTACGAACGTGATAATCGTTACCTAACCTCTCTGCTGCGGACCACGTAGCGTTATTCGGATGAATCTTCCAGTCTCCTCCGGCGGCGATTCCGATAAATGATTTAGGAACCGAGAATTTATCGTCGGTTATTTCTAGCCAACCGAGGCGATTATTAATAAGATTCGTCGGTAATTGGAACGGCGTTATCGGCTGTACGTTACCTCCGAAGAGATTTATAATCCAAACGATGCCGTTATATATCGCCGCCTCCGCGTTAAGAACGTCTTGCGCTAATGAGATCGCGAAATTCGTAAGATTATTTACCAGATTTTCTACGTTAGATAAATAATCCTTCCTTTTAGCTAGAGCGCATTCGAGATTTACGACGACGCCTTTTCCTCTTGTAATTCTCGATTTATTTCCTACGATCGTCTGCGATATATTTTTACTCCACGTCGTCCCTTGATACCTTCTCTCGGTCTGTTCGTCGGTAGGATCCGTAGCGTACGCGAGAAGATAATTCCACGGAAGATCCATAAGATTCGTTCCGTACGGTTCCGGCGCGTTCGCCGCGTATCCGTTTCCTTCGATAGTATTCGGTATCGTAAAAACTGATTGCGTATTCCAATAATGTTTCTCCGTAAAATATAACGTACGTACTCCGGTAGTTGGATTCATTTTAATGGAACACGCGCCGTTATATTTATCGCACATCGTTTTCACGAAGGAAGAAGCTAGACCGTCGTAGTGGCCGTAGACCTTCGGATTATTCGGAAAATTTACGATCTCGTCGTACGGACGAGTAAATATCGTAAGCGGGTGATTAACGTCCGGTATAACCGTTTTTTTAGGAATCCACGTAGCGTTATAATCTTTCGAAGTCGGAGCATAAATATCGGGCGACGCGAACTGAAGTCCCTGATAATCGCAAATTAATTTCCAATGATCCCGCTCTAGCATTCCGAGTTTATACTTCTTCGTTTGCCATATCGAATCGATTACTTTTTTTATCTCTAAAAGAATCGTTATCACACACCCAGATAGATACGCTACGTCTACTCCTATTTCTATTACCGTCGCTACTATCGTCGGCGTAGCGGCTCCTAGCGTGGCCGTGGCCGTGGCCGCGTCTCCGGTCGCCTTAGTCGTTAAAGATGAAATATCTCGAAATGCTTCGAGTCCCATTTTTAATACGGCTAGTTCCCCTAGCGCGACTATCGCTTCTTGAAGAGGAGCGTGAGAAAGTTTTACGACGCAGTACGGGATTTTTTTATAATGAAGCGTCGGGATTATTCTACCTTGTGCGCCTACCGGTAATCCGGCTAAATAATCGAATGGAATCGATTGAATAACGTTATTAAACTGATCTATTTTTCCGGTCTCTATCGTCGGTGCGGCAACCGAATCGCGTTCCCATTTCGTACGGTTATTCGCGAGATCTACATAACCGTCGATAAATCGCAGACGCGTATTTCGGCACCACATATAAGCGCGAAGACCGACGCCTTCGGTAATACCGAGTCCGCCGGTAATACCAGATTTTTTACGCGCCCACATATTCTTAGCGTTTTTTCCGACCCAAATAAAATCGATACCGGATACGGTCGCATTAGGAAATCCGTTAGTCCATACTAATTGGATTTTCATTTTCTGCGAATTCTTCGGAGGATCTACGATCGCGAAGCCAGAACCGTAATCGAGTTCAAATTCTATTCTAGGCATTTAGCAAATTCTTCCGTGGTGAGTCGTTACGCGTTTCGTTCCGGCATCGGTTTCAGTTTCTACAAGTTTACCGATCGCGTTCTTTTCCCAGTTAGTAATTTTTATTTTAGAGAATCCGCGCTCGATAGATTTTTCGAGACGGTTATTAAGATCGAGCATTAAAGAAAGATCGGCGTTAGCGTTTCCTCCTACTGCGTCCGAAGCGAAGGAAGAGGTAATATTTGGCGCGTAGATATTACGCATCGCCCAGTCGACGGCTCCTTCAAAACCGTCTTCGTTAATCGCGGTAACGAGTCCGGCGGTTTCGCGAGTAGCTTTCGCCGTCGCTACCGATTCTCCTTTCGAAAGACGAGCGACGATAGAATCTGACGTCTCGTTTCCTGGCCCATCCAAATTCTCTACGCCGTCTTTATACTTACCGGAGATCGCGGTCGATACTCCTTCGACGATCATCGTCTCGGCGAACGCTTCTACGGTAGCCGTTTTCGCATCTTTACCGGCTTTTAGATACGATTGTACGAACGAGATATACG
>Ga0310811_10003453_pt1 | contig 19863 bp, 19 predicted proteins | sample YCmetagenome_FD_207642 | JGI IMG/M metagenome (GOLD analysis project Ga0310811, IMG submission 207642) | Soil microbial communities from experimental microcosm in Duke University, North Carolina, United States - YC | ecosystem: Engineered > Artificial ecosystem > Soil microcosm > Unclassified ...
TAGGCTGCTATGCCTGAGACAGACGTGTTCGACCCTAAAGGGGACTGCTACTGCACACAGAACCAGATATATGAGAGACCCTTGTAGTCTGAAGGATGCGCAAAGGTGCGAGAAGAAACGCGAAACAAAAGTGAAGGAATGCGAAGAAACGTGACGGAACGCAAAGGAAAGCGAAGGAACGTGAAGAAACACAAAGAAACACAAAGAAACACGAAGAAACACGAAGAACGCGATGAGAACACGAAGTGCGGGAAAGTCGCGCTAAGGTAAGCGAAGCGTGGGAAGGCGCGCGCTTATAGCGCGGATGGAATGCGGAGAATAAGGAGTGATATAGAGGGGCGGATAGATAACGGATCAACGGATACACAAAGCGAGCGCAATGCAAAGCGAGTGAAAAGCAAGGTCTGATTAATCTAGTCTAGTCCGATAACAATAACCATAGGTAACACAAAGTGCGCCCTAATGGTGACTACTACTTCAGAGTAAAACCCGATAGCAAGGGAAGTACAGTAAAGGGGAGTAATGGGGAAGAGTAGTAGTGCGATCATCAAACTATATACTAGACAAAATCACATCGGACGCGGAAGGGATAGGAAGAAAACGCGCTGATAGTATGTAATAACATGTAATAACACTGCAATGCTTGTTACAACCATGAGGCAAGGAATATGACGTACCAATGAGGTGGTTGGACATGGATAGGCGCTCCCAGGTAATAGGCGATGAAATGCGATGAAATGCGATGAAACACGATGAAACGCGAAAATGTGCGAGAACGCGCGCTAAGCGCGAGCGTGGGAATACATTGCGCCTATGGCGCATTATACAGGAACGTGTTGCATGATATACCAATGGAAGTGCAAGTCATTATGCGAATGATAATTGGACTGCTTGCGTGAATATGCCCATTACGCGCCCATAGAAATATGAGTCCCTACACTGAGTAGACCGTATAGTTAGGAATGATGACTGAATTTCGTTCCTCGTCCGAAAATGTATAGTTACATTGACTAACATCCAACTTCTTCAGCCGATATAAAATGTGATCCTTCAATTTCGAAATGAAGTTCTGAAAGTTGTCATAAGGTAACTGGCAGTTGAGCTGAGCCAAAAATTTACCTTGGTAGCTGGATTGCCATTGTGTTCTCTGAGGAATTCGAACAAAGAGACTGGCTCATTTCAATTGATTGTGATAAAGTGAGGGTCTCTAGACAATGTTGAAGTAGGAGAGTCGGCCAGTGATTGGTTGATTGACGAAGAGATACCTGCTGATTCTGCAACTCGCCGCAGTACACGACACCTCCATTTGTGCTTTGCTAGTTGTGCAGGAATATCTAGCTTGCAAGTTAGGGGATAGAATGCCTTTAAGGCTCTGTGCGCCAACTCCCCCTAACCAATATTACAACTTCAGAACCAACCTTGAGGGGAGAGACAATGCTTACAATCTGAGTGGTAAAAGAGTCCGTCGTACCAAAGAGCTTGATGTTTCATACATAATCACCCATTGTGTGAAACTTGTAGGTGCTTAAATTAAACCTTTTCACTCTGGGTCCCCTAGATTCTGAAGAACCATCATTAGGTCCAGCACACTGGGCAAACCTTTGTTGGCGAGCTGCCTTCTCTTTCAGCAATTCCACAGTCTCAAAGGCAGCACAGGTAAAGTCACGAAATTTCCGCAACTGCTTAGAGAGAACCGTGAATGTATCCTCAAGGAAACCCAGACTTGACTCTGTATGAATTCGTAGCTTTGGAAGGGCATGCCACTGAGCGAATCTGTATAAAAGAGATTGCACAATCATATCATGGCTATCGGGAAACAAGCCTTCAAATACAGGTATTGCACACTGGAAAAAGCCATCAGCAAGCCAAGCAGAAAACAGTCAAATCAAGCAAAAACAAACCTGTAGTATGTCCTTGAAGTCACGTGCTGCCAGTCTCTTCATCTTGGACATGTTGTTTGCAAACATTTGAATCACCCCATTACCGAAAGTAGGAACCTGACGAAATCTATGACCGAACAGAGTTTATTATGTGGAGAGACTGTCCAAACTTTACCTACCTTGCATCTAGGGTTGCCACCAGTTGATTCCCCCCTGCAAGTGAATAAAGGATCCTGACAAGGTGAGTGAACAGCGCCTTCCAGGTGCCCAACTCACACTCGTGCATAAAATCTACAACAAGCATCCTAAACGGATCAAGGCCCAGCGCTCCCAACTTCTCGGCAAAAATGTTCTGCAAGTCGCTCGTTTAAGCCAGTATGGGAGAACAGCGAATGATTCACACTTACTAGAACAGGCACCCACAAGCCCTCTCCCAGCATTTCCTTGACTTTCATACCATCTACAGTATTTCCTGACTTATAGATATATTCCTGTGCCCTGACAATATTAGTTGAGATGTAGACTCGAAGATTGTTTATATGATTCTTCATATCTTGAAGAAGACCTAGAGAAGGGAACATACTTTTTGGTGTGAGACAACGTGGACACGGGCATGAACCCATGTCTTTGATAGTAGCGATCAACACCCTGAAACTTGTTGAGTACCTTGCCCATAATCACAGAAAGAACCCACTTTTCAGGATAATCGGCTGAGTATGTAAATATATGAGGAAATACTCTGCGTAACACACCGTCGGCACATTTGAGGATGATACCATGATGGTACGCATGAAGGAAGTCTTTATCAAGTAAAGTATCCCAGCATGCATGAAACAATTCATGCCAAAAGTGGGTGTGAAGGGCAGCCATGCCACTTTTGGATATGTGAGAAAGGCTGCTCAGAACATCTTTGACTTTATCAGGAAGCTGAGACGGTGTTGATAGTGATTCTTCATATTACAGTAGTAGAACTCACTGATGGTAAGAAACCCACAAGGTGACATGCGCCGGACTTGGGTGCAGAACGAGCATACTTTGTCAGATTTCCAAAGTACATGTAGAGGGGCCAGGCCTTCACTGTTCTGAAGTTTGCAAGATGCATGGCATCCGAAAAAAACATAGGGCCAGCAACCACCCATTCCAATGTACATCCGGGCTCTCTTGGGAGCTTCTGCACCTGGTCTTGGGCATCCAGCCAAGAGTCAGAGGTATACAATTTGTCAAAAACTCGCTCTTCATGGCTATTCAACGGATCCTTCCACAGATGCTTGAAAGGCGAAAGGTGAAATGCACTCGCCTGTATGTCTGCGAAAGCTGACCGAATTACTTCGACGAGGGGACAAAAATGGAATCCAGGGACGGAAAAAGGTCTTGCATTGTCGTCCTTCAATTTCGTGGGAATCTTGATGGCGACACTGGCCTGTTTCCAGTCATCCGGAAACTCAATCTTCCCCTTGCTGAGGTCGTTGTCTAATTCCTGTAAACTCCTCCGCACTGAGAAGTTATCAAAGTGCTTTCAGTTGAAATCTTCTGCCAGTATCACTTCTTTAATGAGGCGGGTAATTTCAACCTCGGATTTTTTATTGCTGCCAGAATTCATCCAACACATGAGTCGATAGATTGTCATATTGGGAAATGGGTATGGAGGTGGGAGAATGTCTGGATCAGTCTCCAGTGGCAGAGCTATTGGACAAGTGTTTGAAAGCAGCGAGGACGGGACAAATTGATCAGGCTCAAAGGACGGGCGACGAGGGTATATTCGACAAAGTCCTAGAGAGTTGAAGGCTGTCTGAAGGGTATCTCATAGTGTCAATAGAACTCTCTGGATCCTGGATTGAGGTGGGGCTGAATTTTGAGAACACTCAGAAGCATCAACCTTATCCAAGTTATCGGTGTCCTCGTCGGAAAGAAGATCATCCTCAAAATGTCTAGGTATTCGTCGAGTCAGACTCGGAGGGTGTAAAGAATCTTCTGATAAGCAAAGAGCGGAACAAGTTATCAGTCGACCAGTGGGGGGTGCTAACTCCCAGACATACCACAAACATTGCAATCAACTGCATTGTCAACACTATCATCAGTATCAGACTGGGGCAGCAGCTGTTCTGACATAGGCCATTGTTGGAAGTGCTCCGAGTCACTCAGCACTACAGGGCCGATAGACATGCCAGTCGCCCTGACCCAAGTCTGGTATCTGCTTGACAAAGGTCTGCACGGAACGATAGGTTTTAAGTGACCACTCCCAACATACTTGCCGATGGGCGAGATTTTCTAGAATTTCAGAATTGTTGTTAGTATCAAGAACATAAAACACAGACTCAGAGACTCACCGAACCTGAACTACTAGCAGGTGTGGCTGAACCTGATTTTGTGGCCAGTTGTCGTGTTAGGGTTCTAGCTGCATCTTTCACCCTCTCCTGTCTTTTCTTGCTGCTGATGACGCTTGACCGTTGGTAGAATTTGCATGTTCCACAATGCCTAGTAAGTCCCCAACTGTCGGTTGCTCTTTCCCAAGAGCAGCCTGGAGCATTGCATGATACCATCAAATATATGATGAATGATAAACTGAGAACAAGCCATAGAAACTTGTCACAGATTCAACTTCAGCCGCTGTGACAGTCCTCATGAAAAGGTACTACTAGCCTTAGCACTGCATTATGATACTACTCTTACTGTCACATCACTACTGCAGCTGAGTCAAATTTCAAGACACATAAAAGTGCCGAGGGCCCAGGTAGAGTTTATGGACACAGTAGTATTCACAACTGCAATGTCACAACTCAACAAGTGAATAAACACGATGAGCAGAAACTAGGACTTAAACGTAAAGATATCACAAGAAGAGGAGCAAGTACGCCTTGAGTCGATTCAATGATGAATACACAAGAGGTTTGAACTGAAGAACTACTGACTACAATTGACTGACTATATACACTAATTGAAACTGAGACTGAAACTGAGTTCTAACTACTAACCAATCATGAAATAGAGTGAGAATCGTATGATGTACCTGAGACTAATAATAGTAATGATGTGATAGAATGTTCTGGAACATGTCACATGATGTTATCTTATCTTATCTAAAGACAATCATAGAACATATCTTCATCTTCTGTCGTAGGAGTGATACATGTGGTGGGCACTAAAGGAATTGTAAAGGAAGATTTAGGAGTTTTAGGAGGTGTCTGTGACATGACATGAGCTTGGTGAGTGCTTAGGGTAGTTGAGGCTTCCTGACTCACTTTTTTCAACCTCCTGAAGATGATGATGTTCAAGCTCAGTTGACATACTACACTTATCTATGGCATGATACGCACTCAATTTAAATTGCCACTTTCCCAACAGTCCTGAAATAAAAGATACATGCATTTTAGAGTCAATTGTCTAAAGGCTATACTTCTGGCATAGTACAAGAATTAAGACCTGCGACTGACTCGTGGAGATCGTCTGCCAGATGACAATGCATTTTTACAACGGTCAACAGAATCATCGTCACACAAAAAAGTATCAATGAACAACATCTACTCTATCGTGATTAGTATTACAACTTGAAAGGCCAGTATGTTAAAAATCGTCTCACCTCAATCATTGATGTCAAAGTCGGAAGAAGCTGAGTCAGCTTCCAAGTGACTTGACTCAGCACAAGGTTCCTCTTTGGATTTGGAAAGACATGAAGCAGCACCCTCAATCTGATTAAGGGTGGAGTCGGCAACAGAAAACAACTGAAAATCATGACTGTATGCACCAACACAGAAGTCCACATCAGCATTGAGCTCCTCCACACTATGTCCAACCAAGACCCTCCGGAGAATGGAAGCCTCCGTGGCACTAACAGCATATTTGGCAAGTTCCTCTTCAATAAGCATTTCATGGAGTTGCTTGTCCTGGGCCCTCACCTCAGCCGCCCAAGCCATTGCCAGAGTAGACAAATGCTTGTATTCACAATCAGCTTCCTTCACGATGAGAGCTTGACCGACGATACTCCTGGGCATGAGTTTCAGGCAACGTGCCAGGATGTCTTTGCCCTGATATTAAATGCTTCTCAATATTTGTAAAATGGTGCGCATTAGACTAACATACCTCTTGGATATCTGCTAGACTCATATCAGTCTCGCCAGATTCAAGACATCTTTGAGAAAACTGGAGTTCCAGTGTATTAGGCAGAAAACCATGGGGCTGCTCAAAAGGCCTAAACCTTTTCTGTGCATGCCCCGCAATGCTAGGCAAGTGGTCCATTATGGGAGGTATGCACAGGAATGCAAAGAGTTTGTTTTCTGAATCAGGAGAGGTATTGTCAGATGATGGTGATTGTCGACGTTTGGAGCATGCTTTGAGCCGGGAATGTTCTATTGTAGGATGGTTACCACATTTTTGAATCCTGTCATTGCCATCACGGCAACCCTGTGGTAGCTCAGGTGGAGAGCTAGGTGATGTCTGAATGAGCAATCAAGATTGAGGTTTGTTGCTGCTATCATAGTCATGACTAGACTTTCCAACAGAACTTGGAGGAGTAGTAAGATAGGCAGCATGTGGCACACTACGCATGATTGCTTGAGGTACCTTTGAAGTCGAATTTCAGCTGCATAGCAGGTTCATAAACTAGTTGGTGGAGTTTGAAGAATGGTGAGAAGTACTAAGTCCATTTACTTATTAGTAAACTTTTGGCCCCAAATCATGGCATATTGAGTTGTTAGATCTGTATTAGGAATATCAGTTTGGAAGCTGTCTGGTTACATGAAGCCTGTGGGAATCCGAAGTCATGACCCTTCTGTTTCAAGCTTTGTGTATGCACCACATCTGGGACTGAGTCTCATCTAGGACAAGTTTGACCACTGACACGGTTCAGGTGGTGCACCACAACTCGACTCTCATATCGAATTTGAAGTGATCGATTAGATTCCTTTTGATCCATCGAGCCGAGGGTTGATAATAAAGTGGTGGCACAACTTGAAGTCGAGTCAAAGTCGTTATTGAGTTTGTGACTCCTCAATGTCACGGTAGTTGCAACGTCTAACAACATTAACCTGACCATCTGCAATAGTGGAAAAACTGGCAAGCCTCGAAAGATGAGTTCTGGGTCATTGCAGTTGAGACAAGGCTCTGATGGATTCAAGATCATCATTGTCAAGTTCACAGAAAAAGTTGCTTACACGGCACGATACTAGGTTCAATACTATCCAAGTTGGTGACCATGTATGAATGATCATACTTGGACAGTCACTCTCCGCATAACTTCAGACCAGGAATTGGCCAATCTGTGTGAAGTCTGTACAGACTAGACTGGACTCCACGTGCACAGGTGTTGTAGTTTTGGAGTCTATTGGGAGTTTCCAACCAGTGCACCCAAAGGTCACATATCTGCGCACCATTTCAAAATATTCATATTTGCCACTCCAGTGATTATCTGAGTTATCCCGCCATCTCCAAGTTTCTCTGCCTTCATGGTACCTCTTGTCCACCATCTCTGGACGGTCGAGAGACTGAATGTGATATATGGTCCTTCAGGCTTGAAGGTCAACAGCAGTGCACATATATGATATTTGAAATCGAGGCAGTCTCTTTTGTCCCACCGTGACTGCCGCTGCATCACAAAACCTTACTCTGCTGCATTCTGTCAGAAAATAATTGTCACATCAGACGACCCATGGTCCTTCAAGTTGACAGTGATTTTTGTGCTTAACTCTTTTCTATTCTTTTCAATGATCATCTGATGTTTGTTTGAGACTCTAGGAATCATTTACCAAGCTGACTCGGAAGTCTTTTAATAGATATCTGGTTATCATGATCATTTGTGGAACCGTGACAATGTATGTCACCGCTGAATGCTCAAACAGTCATTGATCATCGCTAACCGGGTTCCAAGTATACCGTACCAAGAAACTCCTCCGACATTTTGAAGGAAGAAACCCCTGTTCGTCTATTCACTACTATCGGGCCAGTTTGCGCTTCCTGGTCTGACGGCTGCCTAGTGTCGACCTGAGAACTTGATGCCATCATAGTGTAAACTCTATGATTGGTATTCCTGTCTGCGCCACCACCCTGAACATGCCCTTGTCCCTTGTGCCAGTCATTCCCTCCGATAGTGATGTAGTGGTATTTGTATGTCCAGCAGTGTTGGGTGCTGATGATGCATGGAACACACAGGGAGGGTAAGAATCTGATGGGCCAAGGCACAACCAAAGGAGAATGCTGTACGGTAACAGATTCTAGCCTCAGATTTGAGCTAACAGCAGGGCCAGTGATCGCCCTTTCTGAATTCCAATCAATCGAGATTTTTGAATTAGCTGCAGAAGACTGGGGAGTTGTTACGTTCTTCTGTGTAACTTAAAGACAGCCTTGTACGTTTCATGTCTCAAATATGTCGAACCTTGCTCTTTTTTTTCCTGTCCATAAAATTACCCCCGCATCATGGTCTATACCACTGGACATTGCATCTATTCAGCCTTCTGTCCTCATTCCCACCCCTGGTACGTCTCCAGTGGCTGATAGGCATTTCACCTCAACAAGGCTGAGAGTGAGCCACCTGAGGAGACACCATCTACTTCCTCAATATCTGTAGAGGCGCCACAGCATCAAAATCAACAGCAACAACCCCATCATCATCATCATTTGAACCCCGCCTACAGTCTACCTCTGATCAAATTATTGCCTCTTAAATATCTCCACATGGGTGGGTCTCCCAAACAGAAAGCGAGACAAGGAACACGACAAAGCAGATGGGAAAACCAAAGATGACTGGACACCATGGGCCTGATCAAGTGGAGTGCGACCATCCATGCAAAACCTATTTGGAAGGTCTGTCATGCCACCACTGAGTGCTTGAGCACACGTGACTGAGGTGTAAGTGACGTAAATCTGTCTCAGATGAAGTACTCATAAGTATGTAGATTGCCGTTGCCGAATTAAGGCTCATGCACCCTTGAACACTTCGAAAGCCTCAAAAATGTTGTCAAGTGGAACTATAGACAGCGCCCAGCAGACAATGTCGGAGGTCCGGCCAAGACCCACTGGGACTATCTTATAGATGAAATGGCATGATTTTGTGACTCTTATGGTGTGTCTGACTTACGTTCTAGTCAGAAATGGATGTGAGTTAATTTTCAGGAGGAGCGACACTGGAAATATGCTCTTGCGTTCTAACAACAAGACACCGAGACTAGTAGCCCAGCTCGCACAAACCGCTGTCTCGCAAAACCAGAATTAGTGCATGATGCAGGTTGATATTTCTCAGCAACAGAGAATGCCAACACCAATGGCATCGGCAGCCATTGCAGGGTTCGTATATCCGAGTCTCTTCAGCACTTGTTGCAAGCTACAGCCGCCCATTCTCATACTATCACTGCCATCAATGGACTACCTGCTGATGTCCACCTGTCACCTCCATATTGGTTGTGAACTACAACATAATCGCCTGGCGTAGCACCACAAGCAACTCCTCCACATAACATAGGCATGCCATCCAACACTGCTTCTCCTCAACCACCCCCCCCGTGTGACCACAACTACCCAGCAGCCTCCTCAGGTGCCCGAAAATACTGTTCCATGGCAGGATCATTACTTCCCAGTGGTCATTTTACGCAGGAACAGATGGACCGGTCTCTCAGGCTTTGGCTGATGCAAGTTGGCTAACTTCATCCAATGATAGGGTGAGCTCAGTGCAAAATTTCTCATAGCATCAGACTACTATGGCTCAGGCACAACAGAATAGCTAGTATCCCTTGCAGGCCTGATATCGATTTCCATATCTTTTTACTGCGCATTGAGTACCTGTTGCAGCATTCTGTGCTTTACTTAATCTATGAGTACAGTGTGACAGGACTGCAGTGCATGTCTGATAATTCACATTTGCCATCTCTCAACCAGCTGGCTATGGAATAAGAATCATTCTAAGCAGTTAAATGAATACTTTGAACCGACTAGTCAGCCGCAGACTCAATGGTGAGTCACTGATCACATGATGATCTTGAACCTTATTGGCCAGAAAATCCCAAACGACGCCAAACCTGCAACAGACCTGCACGCAGTCTGCGTTAAATCTGTGGTGCAGACCTCACAAAGACTGACCAATTTCTGGATGTCTCTACTCTCCGAAGACTAGTGTCGGAATCTATTCAACTTTTCATAAGGAAGGCTACTTGGGCTGCCAGCCACTGACTCGGAGTCCAAGTCAGTGAATCACTGCTGCCATCATTCCGAGTCTGACAGCCTGCCAGTGCTGGTCCACAGTACCGCACTATGGGTCCAAGTTGGGCTGAACTTCAAAGTGCGGATCATCTGGGTCAAGTTCGAGCATTCACTGATTTTGCAATAGCTTCAAGTAGATCCAAATGGTCGCTTGGATACTACTGCCACACCATGAGCGAATCACGAGTAGTGCCACGACTCGGAAATGACCAAGCCATTATTATCTGGGACGTCGAGACCAAGCAGGAAATTTTCAATCTGCTGGTGAAGCATACAGGCCAGATGTGGTTGGTTTGCTTCCCCAACGGCAAGAGACTCGCATGATTTCAAGGTTGTCATGTGGGACACAGAGACCGGTGCTGCCCTATCAGCACTGAATGGTCACAGTTGTGATATGTACAATGTCACATTCAGCATAGATGGACTAAAATTGGCATCTGGATTGTCGGACCGTACTAGCAGGGTATGGCACACCAATATGCCGAACTCATTCTCCAAATCGCTTGCCAAGATGGTATTCAAAGTGTTTTGCAAGTCCCTGCATCAGATAAGGCAACCAGGGCCAATTCTGGAACTCATCGAATGGATACCAGTCATACTGACACCTTCTACTCGCATTTTATTGCCACTGCATCAACTGACAATACTGCACGACTGTACAACACAAAGTTGCACCAGCCGCAGTCAGGACACTCACTCAAACCTATGACTGTGTGGGTTTACTGTGTTGCAATTTCCCACGATAGGCATGTGGAGAGGCTATCATTCAAAGGTGAAAGTTTGATTCCGGTCTATTAAGACCATACTCAAGTGAATAAAGCACAGGAAATAATAAGAGTGGTTGAAGAAGCACATCAGCTCCTTTCTCAAAGTGACACGCAGGTATGTGGCCCTTTCCCTTTATTTTTCTGCCTTCCTATGCGCTTTGACACAACCTCAGCTGTAGTGTTTTTTTTCTTTCCCGCTGATGCCAATAACAGACTCCCACATTTTTCCTATCCCTTTTCTGGATCCTACCAGTACTATCACTAATAGATCCAAAATATTTTGCTGTTTGATTGCAATGCACACTTTTTCATCTTACTACCAGAGGGATAAGTGAGATTAAGACAAAAATCAGAGATTGACTTGTCTGAATAAGTCGCCCACTGATCTTTGCTTATTTGAGCTTATTAAGTCATTTAAGTACAAAAAGGGAATCAGTGATTTTGCTGATGCATGCAAGTCTCTGTAACACTGGCTCATCAGTGAACCGGCGAGTCCTCGGTATTGTAGCCATGGCCATTGTAATCAAACACAATCTTGTTATTGCACTGGAACACTGTAGATACATGGATATATTGTCTTGATGATGAAATAGACATGAATGATATCAAAATACTGCAGTACAATTGAAGTTAGTTACAAGACTGTAGGGGAGCATGATCACAGGAGCAAATGGACAGCAGCACACTTTTCTCAACCTCGATGCATGTTCTCATTTATCAAGTCCTTGAGATTGTAGGTATAGCTATATAATCCATCATCATATTGGTACCTGAATTACATGACTTTGGAAGGCTTTCCGATGGAAAGCGACTTTCCCACCCAACAAGCAAATTTAGAGCACCATGCCAGTTCTCAACAACAGTTTGACATGCTGCAGTCACTCGAGGCAAGAGACACCATTCCAGATGTGCCGATTTTGTTGAAGGTGCTCATATACCTTCACTTGTGCATCATGTTGCATGACTTTTGAAAGCTTTCCAATAGAAAGTGTCTTTTGCATCCGGCAAACAAATCTAGAGCACATGCAAGTTCCACGGCCTTCAAACCCATACAATCTGGAGTATACCTTGCAATAGTTGGGCTTTTGCAACTCAGCCAGAGAGAATGAGCAATCAGATAGTACCATGAGTCACTGCTGTGGATAACTTGAAGTGGCAAATGTGGCGGCTAATCTGGGCATCATTTGGAATTGATGATCATTACAGTCCAAAAGGTCACAATGCGGCAGCACAAGTATCAGAAGGACTCACAAAACCTAATAGACGACCTGTAAGTAAAACTTGAAATTTGGTGTTTCACTCAAAAAGAGAGGTCATCCAACACGTCCTCATCCTCATCTTCATTCCCTCCCCCGTCATTCTGATAATTTCCCTTATCTTTATCTTCCAGCTCTTCATCTTCATCTTCCAGCTCTTCATCACTAGATTTGTCCTCGCCATCCTCCTGTTCATGATCCCACGATTTGTGGTCCTCGCTATTGCTGGCATCTTCATCTACGACATTCATGGCATCAGCTGGCACCACTATATCTCTAATCATCCTCCACAGCATTACCAGGTGCCCAACACCATAGTGAGTATATTGCATGAACATATCGTGGTTGACGAATCTGACTCAAAAGGCTCAAAATTAATCATAGGAAGGGATACTACCCACACTCACATTCCGACATAATGCTCTTCCCAGTCGTCTTCCTCCCCCCCAGGACGTGCGAGCTTGTACCACGCCCCGAGGCGAATGTGGGAATCAAGTGGGCTCCTCAAACCACTTGCCCTGGATCAAGAAATCCAAATGCATCAGGGTCGGATTCATCAACAAACACAACCTTTGGAAGACGAGAATATTGGAAGCCAGATTTATTGTTTCGCAGTGGTGCCAGCCACCTGACCCACAGAAACTCGAGGTGTTGCTTTACAGGTGGACTTCTGTTGTTGAGCCAAGTTTCCATATGGTAAATACCCAATATGCAGGCATACCAGTATGGGTGGGTAGGTGTCATCTCTCCTGAAACCACCATAACATCAGCGTGTGTTCTGGGGTTGATAGTGTTGTGCTCACGCCTGAGGTCGTATGTAGTGTAATATACCTGCATGGTTTGGATGGAGTAAATAATGTTGTTAGGAATAATGACTGAGTTGTGCTCCTCATCTGTGAATGTGTGATTGCAATAACTGATATCTAGATTCTGCAGCCGGTAAAGAACATGGTCCTTCAGTTTCGGCATGAAATTCTGTCAACCATTGTGAGAAAAGTGTAAGGCATCCCCACTGCAATATCATTTCTACCTTTATGGCCGGATCACCATCATGTTCTTGAAGGAATTGGAATAGATTAATCGGGCTACCCTTATGACTTGCAAAATGGTGATGCATTCCAGAGAACAATGAAGGGGGAGCATCAGCAGGTGATTGATTATTGGAAAATGATATGCCTCCTGCTTCTGTGACCCGACAAAGTATGTGGCGCCTGCGCTCGTGCTTTGCTAGTTGCGCTGGGGTGTCCAACTTGCTTGTCAGTGGATAAAACACTTTGAGCGCTCGGTGGGCAAGCTCCCCCTGTCCAAAATTAACTTTTGTAGATAGTGAGCGAACTACATATACATACCATTTGAGTCATGAAGGAATCTGTAGTCCCAAAGAGTCTGATCGTGCTTACATAATCGGCCATCGCATGAAACTTGTACATGTTTAGATTAAACTCCTTCTTTGGTCTGTTCGATTCTGGAGAGGTGGTGGTGTGGGTCTCAGACTGCTGAGCGAGCCTTCGTTGATGGGCAGCTTTCTCTTTTGGTAACTCCGTAGTATTGAATGCATCACATGTGTCGCGTCGAAACTTCCGCAACTTCCAAGCGAGCTTACTGAAAGTCCCTTCAAGAAAAGTCAGTGTTGATTCCGAGTGCATCTGGAGCTTGGCAAGCGCATGCCACTGCACAAATTGATATAGCAGAGTCTGCACTGTTGCATCGTGGCCAGGGGGGAACAATCCTTTGAAGACTGGTATGGCACACTAATGATGGAAAACATGTTAGCGAGCTTAATCCAAAAGGTCGAGTGATGCGAAAAAAACCTGTAACATGTTTTCAAAGTCCCTCGCTGCTAATTTTTTCATCTCGGAAGTATTGTTTGTGAACATTTGAGTCATCCCATTGCTGAAGGTCAGAACCTGGTAAAATCTAGGGTGAGATTAAATCATCAGTAGATAATAGTACTCTGTACAAGATATGCGTACCTGTAGTTGAGGGTTGCAACCAACTGGCTACCTCCAGTAAGGGTGTACAGAAGCCTGATAAGATGAGTAAATAACACCTTCCAAGTACCCAATTCAATTTCATGCATAAAGTCAACAACAAGCATGCGGAACAGGTTGAGTCCGAGCGGTCCAAGTTTCTGGACAAATTGATTCTGTAGGTGGCTGGTTTGGGCCAATCGCAAATCGGAAGGAGTCATTTGTCCTTACCAAGGTGGGTACCCATGAACCATCTCCAAGAGCATCTTCGACCTTTGAACCATCTACAGTATTCCCCCTCTGATAGATGTACTCACGAGCTTCGACAACCTTTGTCATAGCGTACACACGGAGATTTGTTATGCGATTTTTCATGTCCTTGATGAGGCCAAGATGGCCAAATAAGTTTTTCAGAGTGAGACAGCGAGGACATGCGCATGAGCCCATGTCCTTCATAGTTGCAATCAAAGCCCTAGAATTATATGAGTGATCTGATTTTAATGAAGTCGAAGCAGAAGTATACTTCTCAGGATAATCAGCAGAATATGTGAAGATACAGGGGAATATCCTCCGCAGCACCCCATCAGCACATTTCAAGACAATACCGTGGCGATATGCATGAACAAAGTCTTCATTGAGCAAGATTTCCCAACATGCCTGGAATAACTCTCTGCGATAGTGAGAATGAAGCAATGCCAAACCTGTTTTCGATATGCAAGACAGGCTGCTCAAAACGTCTTTGACACTGTTGGGAAGCTGAAAAGGTGGTTAACATCAACACCCAGTCGACAGGCATCATGCAAGGACTTACAGAAGGTAGGAACCCTACTAGGTGGCATGCTCCTGATTGAGGTGATGACCAGACATACTTCGTCAGATTGCCGAAATAGAGGTAAAGCAGCCAAGCTTTTGCCATTCCAAAGTTTGCCAGGTGAGTGGCATCGGAACATAACATAAGACCCACTACAACTCATTCCAAGGAACAACCAGGCTCCTTTGGCAACTTCTGAAGATCATCCTGTGCCTTGAGCCATGCATCAGAGGTGTAAAGCTCGTCGAATATATGCTCTTGATGGTCATCTAAAGCATCCTTCCATAAATGCTTGAAAGGTCATAAATGAAATGTGCTTGCTTGCATATCCACGAATGCTGCACGGATTACTTCAAGAAGAGGGCAATAATGGAAACCAGGAATGACATATGATATAGGACCTTCCTCCCTCAACTTTGTCGGAATGTTAATGGTGATGTTGGTCTCGACCCAGTCATCTGGGAACATGATTCTGTCCCCGCCCTCATCTTTGTCTAACTCTTGCAAGCTCCTCTTCACCGAAAATCCCTCAAGACAATTGACATCAAAATTGTCAGCTTGTAAAACATCTTTGATGTGGCACTAAATCTCAGCTTCTGATTTCCGGTGGCTACCTGAATTCATCCAGGACATAAGTCAATAAACAGTCAAGTTGGAAAGGGGTAGGGAGGTGGAAAGACATTTGGCGGGGAATCTTGAACAGTTGTTGGACATGACTGTGCAAGTAATGGCGATGGTATGAACTTATTCGGCTCAAATGAAGGACGACGAGGGTAAAGCCGGCAGAGTCTGAACAAGCTCAAAGCAGTCTGGAGGGTGTCTCTCAGTGTTAGAAGGACTTTTTGAATTCTTGTTCGAGCTGGGATGGGATGTCAACAATATGATCAGAGTCGTTGAGATCCTCTGCTGAATGATCAATATCATCAAAAGGCCTAGGAATCTGTCGCCTAGGAAGCGTAGGTCCTGCTGAAGCTGAGTGATCAGTAGATATTAGATCCAGGAGCTAAACGGCATGAACGTAAGTCACCGCACTCAGATCCATTCCCAAAATTGGTGTCCTCTAACTCTGAATCCATAAAACTTTGCCCCCATTCCAAGTTTGCATTGAGGGGGTAGTGCGAAGCCCTAAGACTGGGGGCATCAAATGACGTGCGAGTTGCAAAGGGTATGCAGGGAGGAATTGGTCTTGGATGCGCCCTTGCATCCCTGGGTCTCACCAGTAATATTCTCTGTTGAAACGAATTACATCCATTGAGTACTAGTATGCTTGTAGACTTGGAGGGGATCACAAACTTGAATTACTCACGTGAGATGTGTTCACTGATGGATTTGAAGCCAAATTAGACAATGTTGCATCTCTCGCTTGTTGTAGTCTCTTTTGAGTTGCAAGAATGCTGGACTTCTTAAAAAAGTGGCAACTTGCACGATGCCTACTAAGTCCTCGAGTATCCAATGGCCTATCCCACAAGCAACCATGCACACCACAAGATACCATCGAGAGAAATAAGAAAAGGATCCAGAAAGTTTCTAAGACCCACATAAATGCAGAGTTGGCCGGTACGTACAGTATACCAAGAAGCTCACTCACAGATCAGCATGACCATTGGAGTATGAGTCACTGTAGTAGTATTTGTTAAAATAATAGGCCTCGTTCATACACCAGTTCATCACGTGATTTTAGGTCCTTGTCACCTGTCTGGCCCATCCCGCTCTGTTGAGCTGGCGCTGAAGCTGTGCTGCCTGCCATGAGTATTAGTCCTCTTGTCGGTTATTCAAGCCCTCTAGACCTGCTATGCCCAATCCTTATATCAAGCCAACATCCGTCGTACCGACTATTAATACATTTGATGATAGAGAAGCGAGGCAAGTACACTTCTTTCCATTATATCTGGAAGTATTATCACACTAACTCACACGACAACTTGAACAGGTCTGAGATCACGTCTGTCACTACAGAATAGTCATGCAAATTCCACCAAGACTATACTTTTGCTTCCAAACAGGAGTGAACCAGATGTCTCTTCTGACCCATCAGTACATTTTGTGACTTCCGACAATCACTCATCACCTACTTTGCACAAGGTTGAGAAAATCTTTACAAAGGGGCGAGTCTTTGAGCATTTTCACAAGTGCTGCCTTTGTCCTTGGGGGGAGCTTCGTCATCCGCAGAGCTTTACTCGTTGATCTTCCTGGAATTATACACACCATCTCTCACTTGCTCTTCGTCACCACCTCCAACACAACATCATCAGATGCATCAGACACAATGATCTCTTAAACGTTTGCATGGTCGCAGTTTCGTAGATCTCAAGGTAAGCATCATTAGTACTTGCCACGTTGTACCACCCTCTTCTTCGAGGGTGACTTGCTGAGATAGGGATTTCTTCAACTTCTCCAAGAATTTTGACTTCGGCTTCTGATGTTGGCAACCTGAAGTCCCACCAAGCCTTCGTGATATCATCTAAACACACACTTGGCATTCATGTATCTCTATTTTCTTGGGTCCTGCTTCAGTCACTTTCTGATGTATTCTTATACCTGCTAACATATTGTTGAGCTTGCAATCATCAGCATAAAATTGCCCACCACTTTCACATGGGAACGTTTTGCATTGTCAAGGAAATACCAATTTACAAGCACACAGGGCTGGTAGCCAAATTAGCTCCGTGAACTTTTTCAATTGAATGGAACTGAGAAAAAATGCACAAGCACAGGTGCACGAAGCCAAACATGGATGCAGCCTGAGTGACCATGAAGGAGGTTGCAATGTGCGGAAACAAAAGGCAATATGGTGATATCACTAGTGGTGCGGTGTGACCATCAGGCAAACACTGGCAGTCGAGGATAGAATGAACTTTGAGCAGCTTGGCTAGTGTGGGACAACGCATGTGCTCATCTCGACACTCGTTGCATGACAAGGTTTACCATGACCACTTCCGAAAAGTAATGATAAGTTATTGATGTACTACTTGTACATCTTGTATACATTGTCAAAAAATTGTGACCGTGTCACACTGGTCAGAATCATGAAGTGCTAGTGATCAATGATAATGTAGTACTTGGAGAGCTCTCTTCTTATTCTGCTGCTGCGAGGGAAAACTGTGTTGTACATATTTGGACAGGGGAGTAATGGGAGCATGGCATTACTGGCCTATTTGTACAACCATTTGAACTATGACAGTAATCAATATTGCAAGACACTGTATGATAGCAATCACCTCACCTCAGGCAACTATGATCATTTTCTTCCCTTCTTCCAGTATAGAATCCAAGTATTCATTGAAGCGATTTTCAACATCCTCCGCGTCCGTGTTGACAGGGTCCTCCAAGGACAAGCTCCACTCAGCACCAATCTCTTCTAGATAATCAAGTTGCTTGTCCACAATACTATGTGCCGTGAGATCATGAGTATATGCAGCGATGGTGAAGTCAGTGTCATCTTCAAGCTACCAATGGGAACACTTGACCATCACTGATTCGAAAAAGGCTGCTTCTGCCAGGCTATCAAGATACCTTTCTGCATTGTCCTTTAGAATCGTTTGAAGAAGTACCACATGTCTTTCAGTTGACTCAAGGTCCCATGCTGTTGTGAGAGCATGCAAGCGCTTGCTTTCAGCATCAGCTCGCTTTGCGATGACAGCTGACTGGAGAGTCGCATTTGACATATGCTGCATGCCTCTTTTGAAGATATCTTTCCCCTAAAATGATGATGTCAACATGATGGGATCTATGGTATAAATGAGGCTAACATACCTGCTGGACATCTATCAGACTGACATCAGCCTCGTTGCACCTCAGAATGTTCTTTGCCATGAAGCAGTGCTCTAGGGCTGTAGGAACATGCTTGCCCGGCTGATAGGGCCTGAACCTCGAGCTAGCCCGGTTTGCATAGCACAACATATGATATATTATGGGTGGGAGGTTGGATACATGATTGGGATAGTTGGAGTCTATGGGTCTCATTCTCCTACTACGATTATCACGATGACGCTGGATATGATGAGCACTATCTTGCATAGATTTATCATCACTAGAGTTGAATGTGGGAGAAACAGTAGGAGTATCAAGTGAGGAGGACATAATGGAGATGGCTTGCCACGGTGAGCATAAGGACCTGAAGTCTTAGTGAATGTTGACTGGTAACAAGTCAGTTGAGTCTTTGTCTGATTTCGACACCTTTCAATATTAGTGTGAGAATATCAGTGGACTTCTAAATGACTCCCATGGGTCACAGTTAGTAATTCATTGATTGCCCTTGAAGTGCAGAAAAAAAGGAAGCTGTGAATCACATATAAAGTATCTGTGAATGATCCCAGTTTGGTATTGCTGCACCATGCCTTCGTCTTTTCACATGATCATACCATGGTATGGCTATGACCTCATCGTGACCATGTGATTAAAGACTACAACTGGAAATGTTATGCTTACCTTTGCAAGTTTGCAAGGCCATGTGGCCCATACCAGTCACTGGGAATGTTCAGCCTTTGACAGACTGACAGGGCTGCAGCAGGGTTATCAATAGACCTGGGGGTCCGAACTGCGGCGTAAAGTCCGCTTCAAAATACTAACAAACCAAATTATTGATCAGTGCATTGTGACATTGAAAGGACTCATTATAAATTTTTGAAATGTGGATTCGAACAACGGACATCATAACAGAAAACTCATTCGCATTGGAAAGATATACAACATGTGTAGAGTGACTCGGAGATGGCGAGGTCGGAGTATGAAAGAAATAAGAAGGAACAAGGTTTGACTGTCATCAAGGAAAGTAACACAAATATAAACAAAACGAGTCATTCTATTCAACCGGTGATCAGACGTGGGTGTTTTGTTGCCTATTAAGTACAGGCTGACTCACGGACAACTCGGATCATGATGTTACACAGTCACAACTTCTACAAAGGAAATGAGTCAGTTAATTCAGCCAGTGTTTCAAATCCTAGGGTTTGTAGAGTTCCATAGCTTGGCTCTGCTTATTTGATTCTGACAGTGCAT
>Ga0310811_10003455_pt1 | contig 19861 bp, 13 predicted proteins | sample YCmetagenome_FD_207642 | JGI IMG/M metagenome (GOLD analysis project Ga0310811, IMG submission 207642) | Soil microbial communities from experimental microcosm in Duke University, North Carolina, United States - YC | ecosystem: Engineered > Artificial ecosystem > Soil microcosm > Unclassified ...
AAGCAACAGTTCACCATCACTCAATGCTTTGGTAGAATAAATGGTAGATGGATTGTCACTCAAACTATAGAGATCGCCACACCACCAGCCGTGCGCAGCAAACTGAATAACATGATCGTCACCATCTTTATCGGTATAGTAACTCATAATGTACCCGGCATTCACAAACATGAGGTAACGGGCGGCATCACCACTTTTAACGATCAGCTCTCCTTGCTTAAAAGGCCTTGAGATTAAAATAGATTTTAAATATTCAGACGCATGTTCATCTAATTGAACAAATTGATTGATGTTTGATAGTATTAGTTCGACATTCATTTACGTTGATCGCCAGGATATCCGTAAAGATAATTATTTATCGGCATCACTATTCACTTCGTAAGGATGTAACCGGATTACTTCTCGCAGCCTTAACAGATTGAAATCCCATGGTGAGCCAGGCAACCAGAAATGCAGCAACACCGGCGAAAAGATATACAACAATTCCGATCTCTGTTTTATACGTATAATTTTCAAGCCAGCGATTCACAGCAAACCATGATAATGGTGCTGCCAGCACGAAAGAGATAATGATCAGCTTTCCAAATTCTTTGGACAACAATAGCACGATACTACTCACGGATGCTCCCAATACTTTTCGAATGCCGATTTCCTTTGTGCGTTGTTCGGCCGTAAAAGCTGTCAATGCAAAAAGACCCAAACATGCTATGAGGATAGCTAGTGCTGCGAAAATTCCGAAGAGACTCTCTAATCTTTTTTCTGATGAATACATTTTACCAAAGGCTTCGTCAAGAAATGTATATTCAAATGGCTGACCAGGTTGAAATGTTTTCCAGGTCTTCTCAACTTTTCCAATTACCTCAGCAGTGTTTGACGAAGCAAAACGAATTGGCATACTCCATCCACTCTGTCCTAAGTGAATACCAAGAGGCGTGATATTTTGTTTCAACGATTCAAAATGAAAATCACACATCACACCAATAATGGTAAATGTTACTGTATTGTTATAATCAACACTACTTCCATTGAAGGTGGTAATCTTCTCGCCGATGGGATCTTTGAAACCATAGCGCTTCACAGCAGATTCATTAATAATAACAGCAGAGGAGTCAGAAGGAAAATCTCTTGAGAAATTTCGACCTTGCACAATCTCCATACCCATCGTTGAAATATAGTCCATATCTACAGACCAATTCTGCATCGAAATCAGATTATCCTGCGATGGCTGTTTGCCGTATGGCCAGAAACTGTTATCACTTCTTCCCCAACCCGAGATTGGCAGATAACCTGCTGCCGATACATTTGTAATTCCCGAAACCTTAAGCAATTCATTTTTAAATGCCTCGGTTTGATTTTCCAGAAGCTCTGTGTTATGAAGAACAATAACCTGGTCTTTCTTAAATCCAAGTTTCTTGTTTTGAATAAAATCCATCTGCTTCTTCACCGTTACCGTGCCTATAACGAGAAATATTGAAATCATAAACTGAAATACCACAAGCGAACTTCTCACAGTTCCGCTTTTCATACCCAGCGAAACCTTGCCTTTCAATACATTAACAGGCTTAAATGCCGACAAAAATAAGGATGGATATACACCAGCGAGTAATCCAATTGCTAATGCGGCGAGTAATAATGTGAGCACAAATATCGGATTCAAAGGCACAACAAGATTGCGTTCTGCCAATACATTAAACGCTGGCAATACAAGATAAACGATAGCCAATGCAATGATGAAGGAGAACAAACTCAATAAAATAGACTCCATTAAAAACTGACGTACCAAGTGAGATCGTAATGAACCCAATACTTTTCGTACACCAACTTCCTTCGCACGATTGGCTGACCTTGCGGTGGAAAGATTCATAAAGTTGATGCATGCAATCATCAGAATAAAAAAGGCAACAGCGCCAAAGAGATAAACATAGGTTATATCACTGTTTGCACTAAACTCAGCAGTCTTGTCAGAATAAAGATGTATGCTAAGCAAAGGCATTAACATGTATTCGACCTTATTTCCTTTCGCTCTGAAATTATCCATCGAAAAGTCATTACCAAAAAAATCTTTTACCTGCGGACCAATATACGTATCAACCATTTTCGGAAACTTAGCTTCAAGGTCTTTTGCTGATGCGCCATCTTTCAGAAGTATATAGGTATTGAAATTGCTGCTCAGCCAATTGTTGTCTTTACTATCTTCAAGACTGGGCATAGAGAATATAAAATCGAACTTAAAATGAGTGTTTGCCGGGAAATCTTCAAAAACACCTGTAACCTTATAATTATCTTTATTGTCGATAATCAACGTCTGCCCTAATGGGTTTTCGCCTGGAAAATATTGTTCAGCTTTACTTCGGCTCATCACCAATGTGTTGGGTTCTATTAAAGCATTTGCAGCATTGCCCTTCAGTAACGGCAATGAGAATGTCTTGAAAATTCCATTGCTCCCAAAAACGGTGTACTGTTCCTTAATGTTATCGACGGTTCGTTTAACTCGTCTCCATCCCCATTGTCTGAAATTTACAGATGCTTCCACTTCAGGAAAGTCATGTAGAATTGTTGATGCCGCAGGCGGTGGTGCTACAGCCAGATCAAAGTGATTACCATTAAAATTTATTTCAGAATCTATCCGATAAATTCTATCTGCATGAGCGAAGTGTCTATCGAACGAAAGTTCTTGCAAAATATATAATGTAATAATCAAACATGACGCAATGCCAATAGCAAGACCTGTGATGTTGATAAAAGTATAAAACCGATGCTTGCTCAGATTTCTGAATGCGATGGTAAAATAATTCTTAAGCATAATTTTCGCTGTTTTATTTTCTGTTTGAAGAACTTGTTGTTGGGTAGTTCGAAGGCCATTAGTATGACCAAATTTCTTTAAGACTTCATGATAGGCGTCAATGAAGCGTTTATCTTTCACCATCTCTGCCTCTACGGAAGAACAAATATGATCGATCATTTCTTCCCGAAATCCATCAAGCACTATCCCGCGATAGTTTAGATCCTTGATGATGTAGTCGATATGTTCGTTCGTTAACTGAGTCATGATTTATGAAACCTGTACCTGCAATACGGAAGACATTGTCTGGATGAAATCAAGGAACTCACTTACCCTGTCTTTGGCAGAAGCTTTGCCTTCAACAGTAAGCGTATAGTATTTGCGTACCCGCTTACCAATGTTAACAACCTCTGTCTTTAAAAGACCTTCGGCCTCCAATTTATGAAGGCTTGGATAAAGCGCCCCTTCGGTAAGCGAAATACGCCCATCCGAAAGCTCCATAACACGCTGTGTAATTTCATAGCCATACATTTTGCCATGATCCTTTAATACCTTCAGTATTATAGTCTGTAATGTTCCCTTTAATAGTTCTGGTGAATGCATAAATGCTAGATACATAATGATCTTATGTATTAGACGCTGCTATCCTTCAGAGGTTGCACGGAATTGAAAAAATATTCTTTGCCTTACAAATATGAAAAACAACCTAAAGTTGTCTATCGCCAGATTGTTATTAGAATTTGGGCGAATTCTGTTGCGGTTTTTAATTTTTATTTAAAAACCCCTATTCCTGGAAAATCCGTTAAATATGTAATAGTAGATGGTTTTCCGGCGTTAAGAATTACTTAAAGCCATTAATGTGGCCCGGAATTTGTCCATATTCTACAAAAAGCTTAATGCTTATGAAAACGTCAAATCGGATTTTAGTTTTTGCCGCGCTGGCACTTGGATTCAACGTCAATGCCCAGACGATGACAAATAATTTGCAAAGTAGTTCTCAGTCGGAATCGACGGCACAAGTACCAGGTGATAATTTCAGCCTGGAAGGTGCTCTAGAACTCTTCAAAAAATCTTCTTCACCTGAAGAATTTGAACACATGTTGAATTCGCCTGATTCGAAGGTTAACAACCTCGATCTTAATAACGATAACAACATCGATTATATTAAGGTGATTGATCATACAGAAGGAAACGTTCATGCTTTTGTATTACAAGCCGTCATCTCCCCTACCGAAAGTCAGGATGTTGCGGTCATTGAATTACAAAAACTTGATGATGGAAAAGCAACGCTGCAAATCACAGGTGATGCTGATATCTATGGTATTGAAACGATCATCGAACCTTCTGATGAAGTGCGTGTAAATGCAGGAACAAGTACAGCACGCGTCGTTACTAATGTGTGGACCTGGCCTGTTGTGCAATATGTGTATACACCTTATTACAATCCATGGATGTCGCCCTGGGCCTGGAGTTACTATCCAGGATGGTGGCGCCCATGGTCACCGGTAGCTTTCAGTATTTATAATCCATGGTGGACACCGTTCCGCCCTTATTACTCTTTCTGTTATTCGCACCGCATAGGCTACATGCCAAGATTTTATGCACCTTATCGTAGCTCCTCCAGATATGTTTATAATAACTATCATGTACAAGTGAATAATTATCGTTCTCATTATTATGCCAGCAACAATGGCTCAAGAGGTCGCAGTGGTGGCGATAATCACTACCGCGGTTATGCAGGCAGAACTTCTTCGGATTTTAGCCATGTAAATAACGGTAATCACTATGGATGGAATTCAAATGGTCGTGGTCGCATAAGTTCGAACAACGGTTACCGAGGCCATCAGGGCTATCAAGGTTATCAGGGATATAACGGTCGACATGCTTCGTCTTCGTCTGGTAGAAGTAGCTTCTCTCACACTTCATCCCCTTCTTTTGGTGGTGGTAGTCGAAACAGCAGTGGCAACTTTACGCATGGTGGTTCGCGTGCAGGTAGTTTCTCCGGAGGCAGCAGAAGTCAATTCAGTGGAGGACATTCGGGTGGCGGACATAGTGGCGGTTCCTCAGGTGGCAGCCACGGTGGTGGCGGACACTCCGGTGGAGGACACAGTAGAGGAAGGTAAACCAAAAAAGGAAGACTAAATGTCTTCCTTTTTTTATTCAAACTACATCCGGTTGTTTGAATGATCACCTGTGAAGCCCTTCGATCTTTTGCAGTTGACCATTGGGGGTGATCAGAAACAATTCACTATTAGTAGATTCAACCGGAGGCACAAAGAATTTCATGCTGACCTGATAGCTTAACTGTACCATCGGTTCATCAACAACTGGATTAATAACTACATCAAAGTCAGAATATGGAACTGCCTGATAATATTTTGAAGGCGATAAATCGGCAGTACGCAACTTGGAAATACCTGGGGAAGATTTTTTAATAGCATCCAGCGAAGGTCTGGCTACTGCTTGATAACTGCCATACCGATTTTGTGGTAGCACTGTACTAAAATCGTCGGCAAAAGTTTTTCGGAGTGCATCGAGTTTAATACCAAGTGCTTCACATGATTTTATTTTTGTCTTCAATACCTCCATGCACTGTACACGAAGTTGATCATATTGTTGCTTTACATCTTTCAGAAAATAATCAACCTTCACAAGATCGTAGATCTCGGCTTTTGCCGCTGCTGTAACAATGGCATCCAGATCAGAAGCATTGTGGTAACGTACTATCACATTCTTTTGCAACTCAAAACCGTCTGGCACTTCGTTATATGTTTTGCTGAACAATTTATTGAGTACATGAAAATCATATTTGGGTACGAAGGAGATCATGTCAGTAGTAAACGCGATAGAGTCTATCTTCAACTTACCCAATGCAATTTTAAATTTAAGAATACGAGCGGTCATTAAAGAGTCTGTCATTTCAGCTGTCTCTCCAACTTGCATCACATCAAAGGACGCGACGAATGTATCGGCCCGGGCATTAAGCAGACCACTTACGGAAAGTATTATCTCGCCATCCGTTTGCGTAGCCTGTAATTCATTTTCCAGCGGCGCAATTTGGTTATACGAAAGATTTCCGGACCTCTGCGCTACTACAGATATGGAGAAGCTCAATAGCATTAAAGCGATAAAGTATTTCATGTGTGCAGAATTTAAAATTTATGTTCTGCCGTAATGATAGTGGGCATCAGATAACAATGCATGCTAAACTTAGTGGGGAAGGCGTTTGACTGAGGGAGGCTGATAAATTTTCGTTAGCACGAACAAGTAAAGATGAATAAGAAAGACTAGTTAGTGATCCTGTATTCCTACATTAGTTCACGACTTAAGTAAGAGCAAAAAAAAGATCAACCGTGTGGTTGATCTTTTTACCTTATAAAATATTAAAAAGGAATCTACATTATTCTTGTAACATTCACGGCATTCATGCCCTTCTTGCCTTTTTCTTCTTCATAGGTAACTTCATCATTCTCGCGGATCTCATCAATAAGACCGGAAACGTGAACAAAAATATCAGTTTTTGAATCTGATGGTGTAATGAATCCAAATCCTTTGGTTTCATTAAAAAACTTTACTACTCCTTGCATTATATAAAAATTAAAATAAAAAATTCACATTAGTAAATAGCCATGCCATCATCTGTAATAATGATCGTGATAACTTAAAAAGGAATCGTAAGAAAATTATTAATGAAAAAAGACGAAAACAACGAAGCGTGTACTAGAAAGGCTTGCTGAACGGCACTATTTCTTAAATGATCCTCAAAGATACACTAATTAACTATGCTTTCCTATCTTAACCCAAACAGTATTTGAACATGCCGTATCCAGTTATGTGTTAATATGACTAATATCAATAGAAAAAGGGCTTTCGCCCTTTTTCTATTTCAATAAATATTTTTGAATGTTGACTTTAATTTGTACCAAATGCTCCAATATAAGTAGATGGTGCCGGAACATTATATGTTATACCTCCCGCTATGATTGAAGTTCCAACTGTAAATCCACTCTTGCCTTTTCCTATAGCCGGAGAACCACTCTGAAGATGCAAATCATACGTTCCAAGAAACGCTGGATTGCTTGTACTCGCTGCATCTGAAGACACAAAATTAGTAACCGTAAAGTTTACAAACTTGGGGTCGTTGTCACCAGCACTTCCTGATACATCTTTGGAAACTTCCTTCTTCCCTTTGCTGTTGATCCAGCTTGCTGTGGGGTAAAACTGTCCTGCGATTACATCGTCATCACCATAATACAGATTGTATCCTACCTTGATATTAACCGTGTCAGAATCTGTAGTAATGCGAGTTCCGAATTTACAATTCACTACCATGTTATTGTAGATCTGACCACGAGCTCCCTTTTCCATATTAATGGAACCGCCATGCGCAGATGTAGCTGTCTGACGGTAACCTCCGTTGAGGACAGTGTTGTTATAAACATTGATATTGGTTTGTGGTGTTGGTGATGAGCCACTCACATTTGAAATCTTAAATCCATTGGTTGCCGAGCTATACAGAACGTTGTATGCTACATCACCAGTGGTACCACTTTTAATATTAACTGACTCCCCTCCAGTTGATCCGCAAGATTCGAAAAAGTTATTGCTGATCAGGATAGTGCCACCCAAAACTCTCATACCATCGTCTTTTGTATAAGCGATTTTTGAATTTTGCATCACCAGCTTCCCGCTGTTGTTGCTGAACAGTAGTCCATACCGTGAAGTACCTTCAGCGTAAGCACCTGCCAATACCGAACCGTTAGAAGCTCCTGCAGGGGCTCCACAGTAATTAATGTTGGTGTATTGCAATACCATTTCAGCACATGTTGTTGTTGCCTGTACACCGCCCCACAGGCCAGCATAAATATTAGATGCAACCCGCTTTGCCTCTGGCAGTGTGAAATAAATAGGTAATTCTTTAGTACCCTTGCAATAGAGATTTCCATTTACAGTAAACTCCGCACTTCCCTGAGATCCATCACCATCAAAAATAATCGTAACGCCTTCTGGAATGGTCAATGATTGGTCCTGAGGTACTACTAATGAACCTTCGGCGATATACGTTGTATTTCGTTCCAATGAACCGCTGATGTCTCCCGCTGCGAGTGTGACTGGAGCTTTAGCACTAACAGCTACTCCTATGCTTGTTATTCCTGTCTTCTTTTCGCCATCTGCAACAGTAACCGTTATTGTGAAATTACCGAGATCGTCAGTAGCTGTATAAATCAATCGGGCTGTTCCTGTAAAAGTATTAGTTCCTGTGATTTCGTCAACAACTACACTTCCATTGTCAGCAGTTGCTGAAACAGATGCAAACTTCGCAGGAGCAACAATTGTTAACGTTAAAGTATCGGACGCATCCGCAGCGATTGCAATTGATGATTTGCTGCTGGTAACTTGTGGAGCAGGAAGTGGAGAATCATCGCTCTTGCACGAGACAAGAATGGCCATACCGACTGCAATGCAAAAAGCTGAGAGTTTTAGTTTTGTTTTCATATGTATTTTTTTAAGAATTAAAAATTATAGCGAACACCAACGCGATACGATTGATAATATTGATCCCAACGTGTGAGTGTGGTGTTCTTTGAAGATTGATAAGGATATTCTACACTCTGGTTTGAGTTCGGTTTTTTGATGTACACTTTATATGGAGAATTAAGTAAGTTCTGTGCTTTCAAAAAACACTCAAAGTGCTGACTGATTTTCTTTTCGCAAGCGAAATCCAATTGAAGGATTGGCTTTTGCCATTGATCATTATCTAAAAATGGTGACACACTTTCAATGCGCTCACCAGTGTAAACAAAAGAAAGCTGTGCATTTATACCTTTCTTCATGTCTTTGTAAAGCAATGAAACATTTCCAATGTGTTTCGCTTGTCCTTGCAAGGGTCTGGTTTGATTTACATTAACAACAATGATATTAGATGTCGGATCATTTGGAACCTCTCGCACACGCATGGTTTTTGCTGTGGTTATTGCAGAGTTAGTAAATGTATAATTTGCACGGAGACCAAACTTGTTTACGTACTTTGTGAAGTCAACTTCAATTCCCCAGTTGTTGGCATTACCATAGTTACCTGGTTGAATAGCAAATTGTCCTGCACTTCCATAAGGAACCAGCGCATACTCAATCGGATCAAGAATTCTTTTATAAAACGTACCGATCAATATCTGGTCTAAGGCATTTGGAAAATATTCCCAACGCAAATCATAGTTGTGAGCTTGGATACGTTTCAGGTTTGGATTTCCTGCTGAAGCATAGTTCTCTGTAAAACTATTGTCATTGTAGTAAGGCACTATCTCGAAAAAGCCTGGCCGACATATTGCCTTGTAATATGTCGAGCGGATATTCATCCGTTCGTTTGGAGAATATTTCAAACTCATGCTGGGCAAAACATCCGTGTACTTTTGGTTTTGCGAGGGCGTCTCATTTGTCTTAGGATATAAGAGCAAGTATCCCTGATCGGTTTGTTCAGCACGAACACCTGTCAACACCTGTAGCCGTTTGGCGAGAAGAATTTTAAATTGCACATAGTAGTCGAGAAGATTTTCGTGTGCATGATAATTCTGTTCATCAGTAGAACTGCCAAGCGGATTTAAGACCACCATCTTTACATCATTGTAAGTCTGCCAATCAGCTCCTTTGTATTGTGGTGCCGGCTTGGGATCCAGATTGTATTTATTGTAATAATTTGAACGCTGCTTATTTCGATACATACCACCTACAGAAATCTCACCTTTTTGTTCAGCAATAAATGCCGGCGTTAAAATGAAATTCAGATAGCCCGTGTAATCAGTGTCTGTATTACGATCCCAGCGACGTGGCAAGTTTCTGTCAATTGACTGAGGCGACTCAACAAAATTACTAAGCCCACTTGTTCGATTAAATTGTGCATTGTCGGGCTGATCATTTTTGGCTACCGAATAAACTGCAGACCAATTGGCGAAAATAAAATTGCTCAGGAGTGTATGCGTTCCTTGTAGTGTATTGTTGAAAATAGTTTGATCTGTTACTCTCGTGCGAGTTAAATAAGAATATGCTGCATTTCCATTGGCTGGATCGTAACCACCGGTTGCACCAAGCTTAGTTTCTTTGGTATCTCGTGTCTGTGCATTGAGCATCCGATACCAACCAGAATATAAATTTATTTTATGTTTTTCGGTAATGAGAAAATCGAGCCTTGCGTGTAATGCTTCCCGTACCTGTTGTGTTGAATAATTTCTTACCTGCATGGAGTTAAACTGAGGCAGGTTTGATCCGTTAAAATCAACTTGCGTTTCAAACCATACACTATTCGTTCCGCGATATGTATTTTGAAAACTGCCAGCTACAAGAACTCCAATGCGATTCTTCATAAATCTATTACCAATTGAAAGACTTGAAAGAATATCAGGAAGTGGCTTCACTTGTTGGAGTACAAGATTCTTCCTGGTAAAATCTGAGAATTGCGCCTGATATAGTGAGCCATATTTTTCAGATGGATCCTTATATGAGATAACTGACCGATCAAATTTTTGAAAGTCTCTGTTGATGTTGATCTGATTATATCCAAGTTGCAAATCGCCCTTAACAGATAATTGTTCAGGTGCTTTCTTCATAACCATATTCACCACACCACCTATAGCATCACCTTCCATTCCTGGCGTTAAAGATTTTGTTACTTCGAGACGTTCAAGCAATGAAGCCGGAAAGATGTCGAGTGGAACATATCGGTTCTCATTATCAGGACTAGGAATTTTGATTCCATTGACGAGCGTATAATTGTAACGCTTGTCCATGCCACGCACAATGGCGTATTGCGGATCTCCATTGGTATTTCGTACCAGTGAAATTCCAGATACACGTTGAATTACATTGGCAACAGTGATATCAGGTGATAGTTCGATTGTCTTTGCTGAGACAATATTCATAACCTGATTAGCTGTCTTCTCACTCTTTCGGGCCTCTATGTCTGATCCTCCTTCAGCATTTGCTGAAATAACAATTTCACCCAACACTTTCGGATCTGGTTCCAGTTGAAAGTCAGTTATGACAACTTCGCTTTCACCTTTAAATGAAATCAGTTTCTCCTGCGTGTTGTATCCAACGTACGAAGCTCTTAGCGTATGCTCACCTGGGGTTATGTTACTGATGACGTATGATCCGTCTAACCCTGACAGAACATATTGTTGTGAACCGTTAAGGACGATGGAAGCACCGATCAATGGACTCTTGTTTTCATCTACTAATTTGCCCTTGAGAGTCGCGGCATAACTAAGCGCACTAAATCCCAGAAGGAAAAGAAATGAAATGATACTTTTTATCGGTAGCATTATTTCGTTATTTGATTTCTGCTTTCTTCAATGCGATGGTGGTTGGAACAATTCCATTTGGTGCAATCATGAGATCATTACCTGCTATGTCTGCCCATCTGTAAAATTGAAATGTCTTGTCTGTTGACATAGCCACGAATAATCCTGATTTGAATTTCCCTGGAATTGAAATGCTGGTTACATCGCTGCCATCACTCTCAAGTGTAGAGGTTTTGATTATTTTTAAAAGCGGATGCTCATGTGGATTTCCAACAGTGCCTTCTCTTGGGAATACATGGAATTGATTAGCCCCTTGATCGGATACGAGGATGTATCCTTTGCCATTATCCAAAGTATAAATAGAAATACCTTCGTGATCTTCAGTGAATCCTGTTGTAGCAAACAGCGCAAGTTGTGTATTGCCTTTAGCAGGATCAGCAAAATATTTCCGTACTCCTATACCTTCATCAGAGTAATAGATGTATCCTAATTTGTCATCTACTGCGATGGATTCAATTTCTTTCTTGCCACTGTATTGCCCGAACTTGCGTATGAGTGTTGCGTGAACACTACCTTGTCCATTGTCAGTAAGCAAGTACTGCCATAGATACCCATCCGTTGGACCAGATTTTCTGCCTACTATAGCGTAAATGTTTTTTGTCTCCGGATTTTTATAAAGTGAAATGCCCATTAGGTCACGAAAGCCTTCACCGGTTTCATTTTCAAAAACTTCAATTCCTCCACCATCAAGTGGTTTCAAATCGGGCATGCTGAAGATTCGCAGCTTGTGAGTCATTCGTTCGGTCACAACAGCAATGTCAGTGGGGTGACCACCAATCAACAAACCATATTCAATGTCAACGTTATTGGGGCGTTGAAGTCCGTGTACAACTTTGTCGGCTATAATTTTCCCGTTTAAATCAAAAACATATAGAGCGCCTTGTTCATTTTTATCTGTACCAACAATCAGGCTCTTAGTAGTGTCAGTAGGATTGATCCAAATCGCAGGATCGTCTGAGTCAAATTGAACTGCCTCTGTAACAACTGCTGGCTTGACTATAGCACCAGAATCAGTACCAGATACTTTACTTGGAGAATTTACCTGACTGCAACCGGCAATACATGCACTAGTTAAAAACAGGATGAGCTTTTTCTTCATACGGGTTTGTGTTTCAATCTCGGGTACAAAGATGAGGTCAGTAGATAGGCGGAATCAACGAAAACGCGTTATCAAAAAGGCAACAAGTGGCCTGAACTGGCGTTATCAAAAGGGCAACAAAAAACTGAAAATCAAGATTAATATTCTTATTATCAGCTACTTGACTTTTATTAACTGTATATTATATAATTGTTACTCAAAGGCTACCTATAAAACCGGTAAGACTTTCACCATTGATAAGATTAAGTTTTTTACGGAGCCGGTACCGAGCAATACGAAGGCTATCAGGAGCTATTCCAAGAACAACCGAAATGTCTTTGGACGGAATTTTAAGTCGGATCAGGGAGGCTAACCGAATATCTGCCGGTGTGAGGTCGTTTGCCTGCTGTTGTAGTCTATGGAAGAAATCCTGATGAACCTGTTCAAAGATTTGTCTGAAATCATCCCAGTCTTTGTCTTGTACAAAATTATGTTCAATCATTTTGACCAGCGACTTCAATTGCTTTCTGTTGTCTCCAGGTCCTTCTTTTAATAATTCTGCCAATTTATTTTGAATGGCCTCAAGCGTTTTATTCTTACTGATGATATGAAGTGTGTGTGAGGTAAGGGCTTTGGCTTTTGTTTCTAATTCGTTCTGCAGTCTTTGTTCATGCAGATGAGTATTTTCAATTTCCGCATGCATCAGTTTGCTTTGTGCTGCATAGAATTTTTCATTTCGTTCAATCGTTTCTTTATTGGCTCTTATCTTCAGTCGTTGTCTGCTGATAACAACAAAGGCAAGCATGCCAAGTAAAATCAGTGAGACAGCAAGTGTTATTTTGACTATGGTATTTAATTTATGATCTGCCTTCAGCGTTTGTATCTCATGGTTTTTGCGTTCTATCTCAAAGAGCGTTTGAAATAATTCAAGCTGACGCGACGCATCTTCCGCATACATGTCCTGATATAAGTTTCTTCCAATTTCAAGATTCTTATAAGCATTATCATAATCGCCTACAAGGCCATAAATTTTGCTCAGGTCTTTATATGCACTGCTGAGCTGATATTTATCTTTCAACCTACTGGCTAACTCGACTGCTTTCTTCGTCCACTCAATTGCTTTTTTGTACTGCTGAGTTTTTCTGTAGTTATCACCAATATTATTAAGATTGACAATCATAGAAAGACTATCGCCAACAACTTCTGTTAGCTGAAGTGATTGTGTAAAGTAACTCAACGCTGTTGCATAGTCATTCTGATCTTCATAGATGCTCCCGATGTTTTCAAGAATAGTGGCCATACCACTTTTATCATCATTTTTCTGATAATATGTTAGCGCCTTTTGTTGATAGGTAAGGGCCTCAGAAAATTCTTTTTTCTTTTCCAGCAGACGCCCAATACAACCGTACGAGTACGCTATACCTTTCTCATTTTTTAATTCTGTAAACAGAGACAAAGCTTTTTGATGTTGCTGTTCTGCGAGCTCGGGTTGCTTAATATTGTAGTAAACCAAACCAAGCTGGTTGAGTACTTCTGCTGTTTTTTGTCGATCTGCTATTTCGTTGAAAAGCTCGTAGGCTTGCAACAGTTGTCGCAATGATTCCTGATGCACGCCCTGGTGATACAAGACAATGCCAATAATTTCATGACTCTCGGCCTTCCCTGAAATGCAAAGATCAATGTCGGGTACTTGAAGTGCCTGACTTGCAATTTGAAAAGCCGAATCGGGAAGTGTAAATAAGAAATGCCTGGCGCGGAGATTTAATGATTCTGTTTTTTTACAATCCGGTTCAGTCGTTGCGTTATCTGTGCTGCAATTGCCAAGCCCGACTAAAACTATGCACCAAATAAAAAAAGCGTACCGTCTTAAACTCACGGACAAAGATTGTACGGTAATTCATTCTCAAGAGTATGAATGATGTTACTGAATTGTTAAGAATGTGGGTAATCTGTTTTTCAATTGGACACGGTGGTAATCACACCTTAAAGTTAAAAGTATTAACAATGAATGTAAGTCTAAAGAATATAGCTAAAAGGTAACTTTATGTCTGAGATATATTTTTCCATATCCTCATCAGTTGCAAAACCTATGCGTAAAATTTCACCTGAATATGTATCTAAGTAGATTTCAATAAATTGACTGTTCAATGAGTATAGTACTATCTTATAATTAAGATACCCTTTAACATTAACCAATATTCCGTTTTCCCAAACGAACTCAGCCTGGTTACGAAGACTCGCCTTTTCAAAATCAAAATAATTCATAGTGTCAAGTAATAAAAATTGCTTCTCCTGTACTACCACAAATGATTAGATGGCAGAAGGTACTTATTATCTGGTTTTGAGCTGACTCATAACCACGTGGAGCAATCCAGAAATAAATAGTATAACTAAGTGATGTAACAACAAAAAACCTCTGAATTTATTCAATTCAGAGGTTTTTCAGTTTTAGGTGAGGTCTCGAGCGGATTCGAACCGCTGTAGAAGCTTTTGCAGAGCTCTGCCTAGCCACTCGGCCACGAGACCAGTTTTGATTTGAAGTCTTCTCCGGAGAGCTGACCACAATTCGTTGGCAAAACTATAAAAAACAGATGGTTTTGCAACGCAATAAAAAAAGAAAAGGTGATCCGTTACAGATCACCTTTCTTATTAGAAATTATTACTCGCCTTTAGGGCCAGACATTTTCTCTTTCAATGCACTTAATGCTTCGATATCACCCAACGTAGATTTCTCTGACTGTTGGTTGATGTTATCAATAGTCTTGCCTTTAGAAGGTGCTTTCTTCGCACCAGCAGCAGCGCCAGGTTTGGCAGCGGCAGCTTTATCTTCTTCAGTAGACCATGTAGCTTTATGTGAAAGAACTATTCTTCTGTCATCTTTAGAGAACTCCTGCACTTTGAAATCTAATGCATCACCAACTTCGGCTTTGCTGTTATCTTCTTTAGCAATGTTCTTCGATGAACAGAAACCTTCGATACCGTAAGGTAACTCAAGTACAACGCCCTTATCATTCTTGGAGTTGATAGTACACTTGTGAACTGATCCAATCGTGAAGATTGTTTCGAAAGTATCCCAAGGGTTTTCTTCAAGATGTTTGTGGCTTAGTGCCAAGCGACGGTTTGCAGCATCAAGCTCCAATACCTGTACTTGCATTTCTTCACCTACTTTCACGAATTCTGAAGGATGCTTGATCTTCTTCGTCCAGCTTAAATCTGAAACGTGTACCAATCCGTCGATACCTTCTTCCAACTCGATGAATAAACCGAAGTTAGTAAGGTTACGAACAACACCTTTATGTTTCGTTCCAACAGCATACTTGCTAAGAACATCTTGTCTTGTCCAAGGATCTTCAGTAAGTTGTTTGATACCAAGTGACATCTTGCGCTCATCGCGGTCTAATGTTAACACTACAGCTTCAACTTCGTCACCAACTTTCATGAAGTCTTGAGGGTTGCGTAAGTGTTGTGACCAGCTCATTTCAGATACGTGGATCAGACCTTCAACACCAGGCTGAAGTTCCAAGAACGCTCCGTAATCAGCTACGTTAACAATCTTACCTTTAACTTTAGAACCAACAACAATGTCAGTTGCCAAAGCATCCCAAGGATGTGAAGTCAATTGCTTCATACCCAAAGAAATTCTCTTCTTCTCTTCATCGAAGTCAAGAACAACCACTTTAACAATCTGATCAAGTTTAAGAACTTCTTCAGGATGGTTGATACGTCCCCATGAAATATCTGTGATGTGTAGTAATCCGTCAACACCACCAAGATCGATGAATACACCGAAGTTTGTCATGTTCTTGATAGTACCTTCAAGCACTTGTCCTTTTTCAAGGTTGCTCAGGATTGCTACTTTTTGTTCTTCAAGATCTTTCTCGATCAACACCTTATGCGATACAACAACGTTGTCGTTAGTGTAGTTGATTTTCACAACTTTCACTTCCATTGTTTTGTTTACATAGATATCGAAATCGCGGATAGGCTTAACATCGATTTGTGAACCTGGTAAGAAGGCCTCAATGCCGAATACATCGACAATAAGACCACCTTTAGTTCTGCGTTTAACAAAGCCTTCAATAACTGAATCTTTGTCAAGAGCTTTTTGTACAAGCTCCCAGCCTTTAAGCAATTTAGCTTTTCTGCGGCTCAGGATAAGCTGACCCATTTTGTCTTCACGTTCTTCAATGAAGAGGTCAACAATATCACCAACCTTAAGGTTAGGAAGATCTTTGAATTCAGCTAACGGCACAAGTCCGTCAGACTTAAATCCGATATTCAAAATAACATCGCGATCGTTGATACCTACTACAACACCTTCAACAAGTTCACTTTCGTTTACTGTTGTGCCTGTAGCAGAGTACACTTTAGAAAGTTCTTCGCGATCTTTCTTAGAGTAACCTTCTCCGAAACCTTTGCGGTCAAATGCTTCCCAGTCAAACTCACCTGGAATCTGATTCACATGCACAGCTTTCTTAAGCTGGTGAGCGGGAATAGCTTCAGTGTCAATTTCTTCTTTCTGGAGTGATTTGATTTCCGCTAAGGGATCTTCTTCGTCAAACTCAATTTCTGGTGCAGCTGATTTAGCTACTTTTTTTGCAGAAGCTTTCGCTTCGTCTTCAGCAGCTGATTTTTTTGGCTTGTCTGCTGGTTTTTGTGCTTTTGCCATTTAGAAATGCCCTGGTTTTACATGCAGTGTTCGGGCTAAAAACCTGCAAATTTGGTTATACATACCGTTTTTAATGCAAAACGGCCCACTCGGTATGAGCGGGCCGCAAAGATAATAAGATTTTCTGAAATCGCACGTGTCTAATGCGCTGATCTTAAAGGTCTTCTGGCTTAAGGGTACCGACGGCGTACTCTAGCAACACCTTCTGGAATACAAACTTGAACTCAGCCTGGGCTTTATCGGTCTCTGCCTGTACATAAGCGCGGTTTGCATTAGTATACTCGGCAAAATTAGTAACACCAAGATTATAACGCTCCTGCTCATACTGAAAAGCTGCTGTAGCAGCTCTGAGCTGATCCAGACTCACCGAATAGGCCTTCCGTGCTCCTTCATAGTTTCTCACCGCTCGGATTACATCATTGCTAAGCTGGTACTCAACATTCTTACGGGTAAGCTGATTATTGCGATATAAAACCTTTTGTTGCTCATGAAGAGTCTTGCTTTGTAAGCCACCAAAAATTGGAATGGTTAATTGCAAACCATAGCTTTTATAAAGATTATTCTTCCTGAATTGATCAGAGAATGGTCTGGGCTTTTCGGGGTTGGCAGAGAAATTCGGATCGGTTACATTCTGAAGTGCATAGCCCGAAGCCGCAGTGGGATCATTAACAATAATAGTGTTATTGAATTTAACAGAATCAGGTACGCCATGCTGAAAGTTATAAGCTGAACCATAATTATAAAAGGCCACAAGCGAAGGCATCATCTGTCCAGCCGCTGCTCGCATGCCAAACTTCGCTGCATTTTCGTTTTTAACAGCCCGCAGATAATCGCCACGATATTGTTTGGCAGATTGCACAAGGTCCTGAGCATTCAATTTTTCTGCACCAATAGAATCCATATTCCAGTTTGGTTTTTCCACCTCAAACTGATCGAACGGATCGATAAGTAATGTCTGTGTTAAAGTTGACTTATCATTATTTAATGTAATCTCTGCTTGCACATAGCGCAGCTCGCCTGCTTTGGTGAGTGCGTCCTGATTGTACTCGTCTACTGGTGAACGTGAACCAACCTTTACATATTCTTTTACAAGTTGAAGTTGTTTGTCAAGCGCCTCAAAATTTTCTTTAGCGATCTTCATCAACTCAACATCAAGCATTACTTGTAAATATTGTGTTGATACAGTATTGATGACATCCTGCGAAGTTCTGTTAACAAAGTAAGCCTGTGCATCGAGTTGGTTGCTGTATTGACGAATGCTGTTAATTCTGCTAAAGCCACTAAACACATTCAAGTTTGCACTAAGTGATGCCGTTACCGCGTCGCGTACACCATTGATCAACTGACCTGTTTGTGTGTTGAACGAATTACCGTTAACCTGATAAACCTGACCATTGGCCTGAATATTAGGACCTATCCCAGCAATGCTGGAGGTCTTTTGCATCTGGCTATATTCCAGATTATTCTTTTGTTGATTTAGTAATACACTATTCTGCAGTGCAATCTTTACAGCCTCTTCGAACGTCAGAATTTTTGTTGATTGTGCCCATGCCATTGAGCTTACGACACTAACAAGAATTAATGTTGCTATAAATTTCCCCCTCATCATGTTAACTTCTTTTTGTTACTTTCTCATCAGATGATATCGCACCATCGGTAACTCTCACAATGCGTTTTCCATACTGCGCATTTTCCTCCGAATGTGTTACCTGAATTATAGTGATGCCTTCATCATTTAACTTTGTAAAAATCTCCATGATCTGTTTACCCTGATCGGAATGAAGATTACCTGTAGGTTCATCGGCCAGTATCAATTTTGGCTGACCAACAATGGCACGGGCAATGCCCACTAATTGCTGCTGACCACCACTGAGCTGCTCAGGAAAAAGATCTTTTTTCGCAACCATGTTAAAACGATCGAGCATTTCTGCAACCATGCTTTTACGTTGACTGCTTCCAACACCCTTATAAAGCAAAGGCGTCTCAATGTTTTCATAAACTGTGAGCTCATCAATAAGATGGTAAGCTTGAAAAATAAAACCGATATAGTTTTTATGCATATCAGACTTCTGCTTCTCTTTCATGCGATGTACCGGTTCATCAAAAAAGTAATACTCACCGGCTGAGGGCTCATCGAGCATACCGATGATGTTCATGAGGGTCGATTTACCTGCGCCACTGGGGCCCATGATGGTAAGAAATTCACCTTGTTGTACTTCGAGATTAACACCTTTTAAGATAAATGTTCGCTGAAAACGAGAGTCGATATACTTATCTATATCATTTAATTTTATCATACTATAGTTTAATGTGGTTGCGTTAGGCCAACAATAGTGCCAACCGGGCATATTGCTTAGAACGCAAAGAAAACGTGTTTTTTAAGGCTTTTGATCGTCCGCTTCTGCAAATGGATGTCCTATTCCGGACAGGTCGATTTCAAATTAGAAGGTTTTGGATTTCAGATTAAGGAGTTAAGTATACCCTTTCTGAAACTTGAAATTTTAAATTTTAAATTAAATCAATCGAATGGCTGCTTCAGCGCAACGTTCGCCATCCATGGCGGCTGAAACAATGCCACCGGCGTAGCCTGCTCCTTCGCCACAAGGGAAGAATCTTTTGATCTGTGGATGTTCTAATGTCTCTTTATCACGGGGTATTTTAACGGGTGATGAGGTACGGCTTTCAACACCAACAATCTGGGCTTCGTTGGTATAATAGCCTTTCATTTTAGTACCGAAATTTTTGAATCCCTGTCTCAAGGCCTGGGTTATAAAATCAGGAAGCACAGCCTTCATGTCAACAGAGGTAAGTCCTGGCTGATAAGACGTATCCAACAAAGATGATGATACTTTTCCTTCTACAAAATCAACAAGCCTTTGAGCAGGAGCGCTCTGTGTACCACCTGCTAATTTAAATGCCATCTTTTCAACACTAGCTTGAAAATGCATGGCCGACAGAGCGCCATAGCTACTAAACGATTT
>Ga0310811_10003456_pt1 | contig 19860 bp, 18 predicted proteins | sample YCmetagenome_FD_207642 | JGI IMG/M metagenome (GOLD analysis project Ga0310811, IMG submission 207642) | Soil microbial communities from experimental microcosm in Duke University, North Carolina, United States - YC | ecosystem: Engineered > Artificial ecosystem > Soil microcosm > Unclassified ...
GGCCCGGTTTCTGCCGCGTGGAACTCCAGTCCGCGATCCCGCCAGTGCGCGGCCAGCGCCTCAACGGTAGCAGGGCTTACCGGCACGGTGCGCTCCCTGTTTCGCTTGCCCACGACCGTCAGCTGCCAGACGGGCGCATCCGGATCGCCGAAGGTGGTCGGGGACATGTTCGCGCGCTGGGCCAGCGCGAACTCTTCGCGACGCAACCCCGAATCGCCACCGAGTAAGAGCGCCACCCGAACCGCACGCCAGTAGCTGCCGTGCTGCTGGTCGCATTGGCCGTCGATGAAATCCCGCAAGCGCGTCCAGAGCGATGCGGATATGGCACGCTCGACCCGCAGCTTCGCCTCCCGTTCAACGACAACCGGATCGGTGACCGCTGCCCACGGATTGCCGGCGAGATACCGGACATTGACCAACCACGCAAATGCGGCGCGCAGCGCCCGGACCGCGTACTTCTGGCTCTCCGCCGTGAGTTCAGCTGAAGCAAACGGCTTCCATCGGCCACTCACCCGCGGCGCCTTGGGCCCGACGAAAGCCGGGTCGGGCGTGCTCAGGAAGTCCTTGTAGGCTTCGCAATCATCGACAAGCAGCGAACTGAGCGGCTTCTGCCGGACCTTGAGGGACCAGAGCAGGAAGCGTTCGAGCTCCTTGGTGTAGGCCCGGAGCGTCTTCGGCTGCTGGCGGAAGCGGTACAGATACGCGCGCACCGCGTCAAGGTCGTGGTTCGCCGAGATATAAGGGAAGGCCACCGCGCGGTTCGTCCCGTCGATGCCCGAGAGCACACGGCTGACGGCCATGCGCTCGAGCGGCACCAGCGCGCGCGAGCTGCCGTCGACCTCGACCAGTTCGGCTGCCGGTCCGGCGAGCGGATCGGCCGGATCCACGTCCTCGTCGACGCGGCGGCCGATCGCATCCTCGTGCTGACGCAGCCACGCCACGATGTGCCGTGCCCGCCCAGCGCCAATGCGTGGTACCGCCCGCCACCAGCTGCCACCGCGGCGGTTGCAGAAGTCGATGAGTTCGCCGAGCGTCGCGACCCCTTCCGACTTGAGCCGGCGTGCAACGAGCGGCCGGAACCACATGCCCACGCCATGAGCTGCACTGGGCCTGGCCACGGCGAGCGACGCCGCTTCCTCCACCATCTTCAGGCTGATCGACGTGAGGCGCGCGCTGCCGTGGGCCTTGGCCGACGCTTTCAGGTGGTCGGCAAGCACCGGCGAGCCGTGTTCGATCGCCAGTTCGACCAGTTCCGCCTGCATGCGGCGCAGGTACGACTCCACCCAGCCAGGCGTCGGTTCGTGACCGTCGTCGTCCTCGGTGAAGTAGAGCCTCGCGATGGTTGGTGCCGGGACACGCTGCACGAATGCCCGCAGCGCCGTGAAGTCGCTGCGGGTGTAGGTGCGCGCGTGCGCCACAGGCTGGACCTGGTTGGCCAAGGTCACGCCTCCGGAACGGGCACGGGTGGAAACCCGGGATCGGGCGGCCCGCGGAAGTCGAGCAGGCCGCCCAGCTGCGGACCGCCCCAGCGGCAGAATGCATCGGCGTAATCGACGTCCTGCGGGGTGTAACCGGTCGTCCCTTCGAGCACAAAGGTGAGAAAGGCGAGCAGCAGCAGACCGTCGGTCGCGGCGGTTGCGAAGTAGTCGTTGCAGTGGGAGGGATCCGTCTCAATGAAGCGCTTGATCTCCTCATTTTGGATGTCCCAGCTCTCGTTGCGCACTTCGCCCACGCTCAGCCCGCGATGAAGGGCGAAGCTGCGCGCGATACCATTGCCCCGATCAAGGACGGCGAAATGGTCGTTAAGCACGAACACTCCATCCGGCTGGCACCGAGTACCGGCATAGCGGGTGAGTCGGTATGCGGGACTGCCCCAGCCATCGAAATCGGCGTCCAGATCGAGCCGATACGCGAAGGTGTGACGGAATGGCCTGAAGGGAAAAAGGCCTTCGCAGTCGGCCTCTGCGACAAGCGCGTCGAACTGCGCCAGCTTGTCGACGGCCGCCGCGAGGGTGCCGTCGTCGAGTGTCGACTTGACCTCGATCACGCCGACGACGGCCTGAAGCGGCACCAACCGTCTCGGATCCCCGGTGCTGTCGAGCGTCCAGCCCGGGCAGTTGTGCGCGTCGTACACGAGGACGTCGAACTCCAGCGAGGTCGTGTCGCCGTCGAACACATGGCCGCGCGTGACCCCCCATTTTGATGGCAGGCGCTCGCGCAGGAATTGCCGCACGCGCGCCTCGCGCGGGTCGCCCTTGTGGTCCGGGCGGGCGCTGGCGGCGCTTTCCTGGAAGGTCGCCCAGAGGCTTGACGCCGTGGCCCTGAGCAGCTGACGTACATCGTCGGTTGAAGGGAAAGTTGCAGCACCTCCGGTCAGCCCAGAATGGGCGAGGGTTGGGTTGCTGTCTGTGACGTCATAACTTTTGCTTCTGCGCGTGAAGAAGCGAAAGTCGGAAATGCCAGGCGAAGGAAGAGAATGTCTGAAATGTCGCATGCCTTGGCACTGCCCGGCTGGCATGTCCGTGAAACAGAAGGCTGATCTACTTCAGCAGCCGAAGAAGCAATGGCGGCGAGGCTTTGCGGCCAATTTTGCCGGCTTTCCACTGGATTGTTTCACGGCTGGACGCGATGGACGAACAGTCAGGCCGCCAGAATGCGGATAATGTGCATATGCACATTAATGGGCGCGAAAAAACGTAACGAATGAAACGTATTTTGTAGTGATTGTATTGGCATGCGAAACCGCAATCACGTCGCTGCCAGAAGGGCCGATGTCCGGGTCATTTTGTACTAAAACATGATGGTCGGGCAAACCGGAGTGTTGTCGATGATACCACCACGTTTCTTGCGGGCAGTCAACAACGCACGTCCGCACGGCGCGCATCGATATGACCTCTTCGGTCCGAAGATCGGGCGCCGGCTAACCCTGTTCGGGCGGCTCGCCTTCGATCTCTGGGTTCGTCTCGAATCAGACCCGCACGTGGTCACTTACTGCGAGCGGCCCCTGTGCATCCCGGACGCGAAGCCGTCCCGGGTTGTCGACTTCTGGGTCCGCACGTATCACGACGAGAGATTGTGTGTCGTGCTGCGAATGGCGGAATGGACTTCTGTGGCGCAGGGACATTCCCTGTTTCCGGCTTTTCAGTCGTGGAGCCGGGCGTGTTCGATGCAGTTGCAGATGATTCATCCGCAAGATCTCGACGACCCACCTGTGCTACGCGAGAACCGGATCACGATGCTCCGTTACCTCGTGAGCGGTCACGCCCTCCCGGTCGACCGATTGATGCACGGCGTGCTCATTGCGTGCGGCAATGGCACCACGTTGGCAGAACTCGAACGGCAATTCCCGACGGCCGATCCGATGCTGGTCCGTTCCGCGGCGTTCAGACTGGTGCTTGATGGACAGGTTCGATGTCCTACGCTTGCACTGGCACCACTTGGGCTGCGTACCCGTCTGGAGCGGCCATGAAGAAGATCGCTTTTGGGATGTTGCGGTTCGACCGCCGCTCCATTCCGCCGGATCTGACAGATATCGGGCAATGGCCGGGCGCCGACGACAGCGCGCTGTCTGACGAGGGGCGCGATCTGCTGAAGCGCCGCATCAGGGCGATGACCTTGTTTGTGGATGGACATACACCCCTTCGCGAAATCAGCCGGGAAACGGGAGTTGGCTTCAACGACCTTTATCGCGTCTTCGAGCGATGCATCACGCAGCACGAGGACGGCCGGATCTTCGGCTGCCGCGCATTGATCCCTTATCAGCACACGCGGTCGTACGATCGTCGGTCGCCGGTCAAGCCATCCCGCGACGGCATCGCAAGCAACGCCAGCGGCGCCTTCAGCCAGTTGCTGCAGCGTTATCCAGACATCGCACGCTGGATCGAACGCAAGGTCGCCGAACGCAGCAGGAAGCATGTAGCGCTTACCGAAGTGCATCGGCACCTGTGGCGACTCCACGGAGGCTTTCTCGCGCAATGCCGGCAGGCGGGCATTCAGGCGCACGAATATCCTTTCAACCAGAAATATCTTGGCGAGCGATCGCTTGCCAGTCACGCTCGCGCGCTGTCGAACCGTAATTTCGACGCGGCGGCTCGCGCCGCAGGCGCCCAGCAGATCAGCCATCGCTGGAACGACGATCCTGAAGCCGTTCGCAAACCCGCAACCCGTCCATTTGAGGCGGTCGAATTCGACGGTCACAAGATCGACGTGCGCCTGACGCTGCGCATCGACGATCCGTTCGGTTTCGAAACATTGCTCGTGCTGCACAGGATCTGGATCCTGCTGGTGCTCGATGTGGCAACCCGTGCAGTGATTGGCTATTCGCTCGCGCTGGGCCGCGAGTACAACAAGGACGACATTGCCGCGGCGTTGCAGGCGAGCCTGATGCCACACACAGCCCGCGTTTCGAAGATTCCGGCGCTGGCGGTCAGACCCGGCGGAGGCTTCCCGTCCGAGGCGATTCCCGGTACCGCGTGGGCGTGCTGGGGCACGTTCCGCTTTGACGCAGCGAAGGCACATTTCGCGAGGGCGACACTTGAGCGCCTGACCCAGGTCGTCGGCTGCGCAACCGACAACGGGCCGCTGGGCCAGAAAAACGAACGCGCGCTGATTGAGCGCTTCTTCGATCAACTCGCGTCGCATTTCGCGCACAGATTGCCGGCCACCACGGGCAGCGATCCACGCGCAGTCGAACGTGTGCTCAATGATGTCGGCGAGAAAGCTTCGCTGATGATGACGCTTGACGAACTCGGAGATGTGATCGACGTGGTACTCGCCAACTACAATGGCGAGCCGCATGGGGGACTGGGCGGGCGTACGCCGCTGGAGGCAATGCATTTCCTGCTCGAAAAACAGGACGGCCTGCTGCGTACGCTACCTGTAGTCCGGCGCAGCACGCTGTGCCTGCTTCAGGAGGCCCGCATTGTCACGATCCGCGGCAACGTGAGCCGCGGCGAGCGCCCGCATATCAATTTCGAGCACGTGCGTTACGACAGCCTGGTGATGTCGGGCATCGCAGGGCTGATCGGCAAGCAGCTTCGCATCTATTTCAACGTCAAGGACATCCGCCATCTGCACGCGTTCCATATGGACGGGTCAGAACTGGGGGTGTTGACTGCCGCCCGTCCCTGGTGCTTCACGCCACATTCGCTGCGTGTGCGACAGGAAATCTTCTCGCTGATCCATCAGCGAAAGCTGTCGGTGCGCGAAGGCAGCGATCCTGTTGGCGCGTGGTTTGCGTACAAGAAGGAACAGGCGCGAAGCCATACACGCGACGCCAATGACCTGGCGCGCATGCTGACAGACCGGGCGAGGTCGCATCAGGCACAACCATCGCCTGATGTTGCACACGCGGGCCCGGCTGTGAAAAGCGAAGCGCCGGCAGGAGAAACACCTGCCCGAAAGACGCCGGACGCACCATGGCTCACGCAGATTTTTACGTTCGGGTGAACGATGCCTGATTCGCTGAAACGCCCCGTCGATCCATCGGCGCATCCGCTCGTGAACCAGGCGTACATGGTGCCCACTCCGGCAATCGCCGCGATGTACTCACGCGTGCGTCAGTGCATCCGGCGCGGCGTTGCTGGCGCTGTCATCTATGGGCATACTCGCTGGGGCAAGACATATGCGATCCGATACTGTGTCCGGCTGCTGCATCTGGAGCTGCCTCGCGCGGCGGTCCTGACAATCGGCATGCCGCGCAATCCTTCACGCTCGGAAGCACTGTTTTTCGGCATGCTGCTCGAGGCGGCACGACATGGGCGCCCGGATAGCGGCACGGCATTGCAGCGCCGACTACGCCTCTACCATAAGCTGGCCGAACTGGTCGAACGTGCCGCCGGCAACAAACTGATCGTGTTTGTCGACGAGGCGCAGCGGCTCGAGCTCGAACACTACGAATGGCTGCGCGACGTGCAGGACGAACTCGAGCGACGGGGCGTGCGGATGTTCACATTCCTGGTCGGTCAACCTGGCATCCTGAACCGCAAGAGCTCGTTCCGACAGAGCGTCGACACCTCGCAGATCGTGTCCCGTTTCATGGTCGATGAGCTGCGCTTCGACGGCTTCCGTACCGCCGACGATCTGAAAATGTCGCTCGCCGCTTACGACACGTCAACGTTTCCAGACGGCAGTGACTGGCCTTACACGCGCTATTTTCTGCAACGCGCATTCGACACCGGCTTCCGCCTTGAGAGGCAGCACCTCGCGTTGTGGGATGCTTTCGATGCTGCCCACCGGCGCGCGCGATTTGATTTCACGATGGAGGTGCCGATGGAGTATGTCGCGCGCACTGTCGAGATCGCGCTCGTCGAGAACATGAATCACGATGCGATGGATTTTGCGCTCAGCCCGGCATTGTGGGCGCAAGCGGTGGACGAATCCAACTACGTTGCGGCACTGGAAGATCTGCGCATCGTATTCGTTGACGACGTATCCGCTGGACTATGAAAAATCGCTTCGAAATTCTGCTCCCCGGCGCCGACACCTGGCAAGCCGGGGACTGGTGCTGGCGCGACGACTGGAATCTGCCAGGGCAGTCTGCGTTTATGCTGTTCGCCAGGTTCCAGCAATTGAACGCGTTGTCGTGTACAGCATTGGCGGAACTCTTCTTACGAAAGCCGAGCCGCTGGACTCTGAAACACGGCATTGACCTGCGGGACATGCGACAGTTCGATCTCCTTCGGATGTCCGATCTGATGTGCATTCCGCTTTGCGACGTCGCGGCTGCGTTTGTGCCGGTTAGCGCTGCCTCGCGGGGTGCCGGACCGCAACAATTGATGTGGTGCATGCAGTGTGCGGCGCGCGGTATTCATCTCGCCGTCTTTCAGTCCGACGGGTGCAAGACATGCCCGGTCCACGGCAGTCCACTCCGTGACCGTTGCATCCAATGCGGTGAAGCCTTGATGACCTACCGGCTGCAGGCGTGCAATTTCCGGCTGCCCCTATGTTGTCCGAGGTGCGGGCACAACTGGGTGCGCTCGCCCGGCGCGGCAGGAGATCCCGCGACCCGGATATCGCTCGCGTACCGGTGCAAGGTCGCGCAGGGTCTTGCACGGGATTGGTTCGGCCGCCGTTCATCAAATCTCGGGCAACTGCTGGTTGACCTAGGTCAGCCTGACGTCTGCGAGGCCTGGCTGGCTTCGGCGCCGCCAAGGGGCAGCGGAACGGATGGGCTCGGCGGCTTCTGCGCGCGTGTCGTGCAGGGGCAGACTGAAAGGGTGTCGAACGTCCTGGTCCATCCGGTGGCTTTCGCTCGCGATTCGGTAGAAACAGAAGTTGGCTGTCGTCGCAAACACGTCGGAGATTTGCGCCCTTCGCTGGCACTAGGTGCGTCCGATGATCTGCTGCCGGAAGCCATCGCGTGTTATAAGGCGATCCGGCGATATCTCATACGCCATGTCGTGCGAAGGCATCGCAGGTGCGTCTATACCGCTGGCCGCTATCTCACATGGCGGCTCGATGCATGTACAACGACACCGTTCTGTCCGGTTGCGCAAGCGGTGCTGCGATGGCGGTCAAAATGGGAGGGCGTTGGCGTACCGGCGCATCTGTTCGGCCGATGCGAACATGGGCTGCTTGGTGTTCTTGTCTGGCTTTCGCTCTTCGCGCCAGTGGGCTTGCCCGGATGGACCTCGTCGGTCGAGCGCTGGACAATCCTGCGTGTTTTTGCCCTGGCCTGCCTCGACAGTTTTGCCTGGTACCTTGATGCCCCCAACGGCGGAGGCGCGCGATCGGGATCTTTATGGATGCCGTTTCCTGTGATCGATTATCCGGAGCGGGAGTGGGTTGTGCTGGACTCAGAGCCCGACCGGAAGCAGTACAGGATGGTGATCGCTCCGGCGCGACTACGACAGCTCGCATCCGTAGAAGAACTACAGGCAGGAGCGGAACACTACAGACATCATTTCGCGAACCTTCATGACGCTAAAGTGCCGGAAAACTGGTCGACGCCTGTCGCAAAACGTGACGCGCGACCGGACATTTCCGTGCGACCAGTTAGTTCGCCACTGACGAATCATCGCCGCGGCGTCGGTCTTACGGCAATGGTCCTGGCGATGTTGACGGCTTCCGATGCAGAGTGAGACGTTGCGCTGACAAGTACACCGGTCTTATTCGGTGCCACAAAATGGTGACGAAGCTGGCATTTAATTGAAAAGACTTCTCCACACACTCTGTCACGGTTCCGCTGGCCCGGCCGCGTGAGCGGGAACGTCTACAGGTTACGCCGCGGAAACTGAAAATCCCCTGGAGGGTCGCCGGAGCGGGTAGGTCAAGTCAATGTGCGAAGCAAACCGCAGGAGAAATCGGCCGCCACACGATTTCAATTGTTCGTCGGCCGGTTTCAGATGAAGTTGCTGATTGATGTGTCGGTTGACCAGATTGAAGCGAGCTCCGTTTCGGTAGGGCGCGCGGGCAACACGATACCCGAGGTGATGCAGGTCGTCGCTGGTTTCACCGAGTTTGTCGGCGAAATCCGTGTGGCCTCTGCGGAACAAGGTGTCGACGTTGAGGAGGTGCGTCTCGAGGGGAACACGGCGTCATGAGCGATCTTGCAATTCCCTTCTTGCACTCGGGGGTGATTCTGATCGCCGACGACGCGCCGGCTTATCTTGGAATGATTGTCGACAGTCTTGAAACGGGTGGGATTCGCCTGCTTGTCGAGCACGGCGGTATCGAGGTGCTCGAGTGCGCGACCGTCTCGCAGCCTGATCTTATCCTTTTCGATGTGAGGGTGCCGCGTATCGACGGGCTCGAGACCTGTCGGCGTTTAAAGCGTGACGAGTGCACGCGCGAAATTGCCGTCGTCTTCACGACTTTGCACATGGGCAACGAAGACGGGGGCGAGCGTTTTGCGGTCGTCGGTGTCGCCTATGTGGCCACGCCGTTGTGCGTCGAGGAGATGATGACGCGGGTCAGAGCGCATCTGTCGCTGCGCGCGACGCACAAGCAACTCACCAAACGGAACCGACAGCTGCGTGCCGGAGTTGCGGTCCGCAAGGAGATCGAGGCAACGCTGGCCGCGGCACGCGGCGAACTTGAGCGGCGCGTAGAAATGCGCACCGAGAGTTGGCGCGATCTGTCAGCAAGGGCTAAAGACCGCGGGGGAAATTACCCCGTGCCTGAAGGCCGGCGGCAACTGCTGATCCTGCGCTCCGGAACTGAAGAAGCTGCTGGTCGACACCGGACTGGAAAGGTTAAGCACCGCTTGAAGGAAACGGAAATTTCAAAATGAGGAGACTCAAGAACGTGCTGGCCGTGATCAAGCCCGGCGATACTTTCCTCGCTCGCCATGACGACCGCAACGTCGCGCCGTCAGGTTCAGAAGGTGCCGTTGAGGACGCTTGCGACATACGGCGAATCTTCGCGCCTCCCATCTGAGCGAACGAGGGCGGCATGACCGTGCACGGTGCCGCACCCGCAAGTCGGGCGCAGCCGCTGGGCCGGCACCCCGGCACGCCACGTTCGCATCGCCATTGTTTGCGGTTAAAGCGAGCGGTATCAACGCGCCGCTCTGTGCGATTAACGTCGCAGTTCGGACATGATCTTTTCGGCGAGAAAGTCGCATGGTGGCCGCTTCGATTTGACGCTCGGCGCAGGTACGACCTCCAGCGCGACGATTTCGGGCAAGCCCTGCGTACGGCCGGCACCCTGTAGTGGAAAAACAGCCTCGCCCTAGAACCGCACCTGACGAAACGGTTCTAGGAGAGCATCGTGTTGGCGACGGTGGTGGATCTCGCGCTCGACCTCACGTCGATCGCCCCGATCAGAGCGCTGTTCGGAAACGCCGTCATCAATGGCGTCACGCGATGTTCGTTTTCATCTGGGAAGCAGCTTAGATCGGCACGCGGTAGCCGTAGAACTCGTGATCCTCGTTGTAGCCGCCTTCACCCGCGCCGAGGTCGGCGAAATCGTGCACGAATTCAATGGCCGCAACCCACTTGACCATCTTGAATCCGAGTTCGCTCTCGCAGCGCAGTCGCAACGGCGCGCCGTGCAGCACGCTGAGCGGTGCGCCGTTCCTCTCGTAGGCGAGGATCGTCAACTCGTGCCGCATGTTGGCGATGCTGTGCACGTCGTAGTAGCGCCCACCGTCGCCGCCATCGGCCAGTGAATAGAACACCGCGTAGCGGGCATCATCGGTCGGCTTCACCAGTTCGAGGAGATGATGCATCGGAACCCCGCCCCACCTGGCGACCCCCGACCATCCCTGAATGCAGAAATGCGTGGTGATCTGTTCCTGCTTCGGCATGGCTTTCAGCTCGGCATACGAAAACTCTCCCGGCTTTTCGACCAGACCATCGATTCTCAGCCGGTAATGCGCAAAACCGTCCTTCACGAGCCGATCGAACCCGGCCGATGCCGGCATCGTCCCGTTGGGCCAGAAGTACGGCGAGATGTCCTGTTCGGAGAGCTGGCTCGTTGGGTCCCACCATTGCGTCACGCTATTGAAAGGCCGGGCCAGGAACGCTCCGATCCGCTGAACGAGACGCGCATGACGGAGCGTGAACGGAGACGCCAGGCACCAGGTGACGGCCACAAGCACCATGGCCGGGACGAAGACCAGCACGCCACTCCAGGTGTCGCCGTTCACGCCGGCGAACATCATGTTCAGATTCGCCCGGGCGCCGGTGATGAACACGAGCGTCACATGCGCGAGGATGTAGAACAGGAACCAGCACAACGCGATGAAATGGATCGAACGCGCCCGCTGCCGGTTTAACGTCCGGCCGATCCATCCGAGCCGGTTGGAAATCGCCGGGCTCTGCATGAAGCCGGTCAGGATGGAGGTAGGCGCGGCGATGAACACGGTAATGAAATAGGTGATCTGTTGCAGGCTGTTATAGCGCAGCCAGCTGTGATCGGCGGGGAATGTGAGCGACAGATATTGCAGGGCGGTCGAGGCCGCATTGGGGATCACCTCCCAGGTCGTCGGCACCAGCCGCAGCCATTGGCCGGTCGTGAACAGCAGCGCGTAAAAGACGATGCCGTTAATCATCCAGAGCAGCGTAATCGAAAAATGCCACCATCGGGCCAAGCCGATCGAGTGACGGATGCCAGGAATTCCGAGCCACGCGGGAAGCGTGACCGAATCGTCCTTGGCGCTCCACACCCGGCCGGAGGGCACCGCCTTCTGGAAGCGAAACCATTCCGTGCCGGGCGTGCAGTCGCGTTTCCAGTACAGCCGCGGATGATCGGCGAGAATCTGGAGTCCTGCGCGAATGATGAACGCCATAAAAAACAGGTTCAGGAAATGCTGCAGTCTGAGCCATGCGGGGAATCCCGGGGTAACGGCCGCCACGGAGGGCGGAATGCCCGGGTAGCGCACGAGGAATTCCTGCACCGCCGGGACTTGCCGCAATGCCTGTGCGACGGCCACGCCGATAACGAGCAGCACGAAGACGAGCGGCAATGCCCACAACACGTTGATCCAGCTTTGACCGATGCGGATCCTGGGCACCACACCTGCCTGCGGAGGTAGCCAGTGATTCAGGCGAACCCGATCGTCCGCGGGGCTGAGATCTGCCTCCGCGGGATCATGCGGGGCTTCCGGCCGAACGCGTTCCATCCCATCTCCTCTTCGCACTCGCACGACCCGATGGTTGCGTTAGTCGCGGGTCAGCGGCTTTGTATCTCCGGGGCCGCCGGTCAGACGGATGACGTCGCAGACGCGGGAAAAAATCCAGAGACCGATCGGAAAGACAACCAGCGTCGAGCGGATTGGATGCTGCCAGATGCTTGGGGGAATATGCATGGGTATCCTCCGTCGATCGCCGGACAATGCACGAGACAGGGCGAAATGCGTTGTGGCATCTACTGTCCTGTCACAACCGTCCTGTTCTGTTGCGCCCGTTCCCTGTACGCGCGTGGATGCCTCAAGGGAAAGAAGCGGGAGCGATCCCTGAAGGGCCAATGGACACAACGGCAGCGTTCCACATTTGTTAGCGGCCCGTCTGTACGGTAGCAGTCAACGTCGCTCAGGAATGCAACTTTTTCAGCGCGCGACCTTTGTGCATCGCGATATGGTCGGTCTTGTCACTCCTGATCTCGTATTGTGGATCGTCCACGCTGGCGTGATGGGTGTACCCCTTGTAGTCGGTATCTTTCGTATGCACCTTGATGATCTTGCCATTGACATGGCCGGCCTCCGAGTTCCAGGTCACGTGATCGCCAACCTTGAATCTTGTCGTCATGACGGGTGCCCTCCGTTCGGTGCTGCGTGCAGTGTGTCGATGTCAGGTGGCGCGAAGGCTGCCGCGCGCTCAACAGCGCATTCTCATGGTACGCCGGTGCATTTCACTATAGATCATGTTGTGACATAGTTTAAATTCAATTGAATTCCCAGGAATTCCGCCGAACAAGGAGAAATGTGTCATGTACATCCGGTGGGAGTCAGGCGAGTTCATCGTCGGAGGCAGCGCTGCGCACCGCGTCCTGCATAGGCGCGGCCTGCCGTCGGTGATAGTGCGATTGCCGCATTAGGGAGCAACACATGGAAATCCAGCATATGAAATTCGAAGCGGAGCGCATGACGGGCGAAGCCGACGCACAGGCGCTCGCCCGGGCCATTGGTGCGGTTGACCCAGACGCGAAAGTCGATGTCGACGTCGATACCAAAATCATAAAGATTGACTCGTGGCTGCTTGCGGAGGAATTCCTGATTGCGTTCGAGGACGCAGGATATAAGGTGAAAAGCAGCAAAGGCTGACCTGGCATCCGGACGGGTGTTTTCCTGTGAGCGCTGAACGTCCCTCGGACGAGCGGTTCGCACAGACCCATCTGGCTATGACGGCGGAGGAGGCGGCTCCGATGCGCAACGAAGGCCAGTACAAGGCAAGGTTTGTTCGCGGGCTGAGTTACAAAGCCGGAAGCACAAGCTTCATTGTGCAGCCGCCCGTGCCGGATTACCGGGATCAGCGAACGCTGCCGGTCTGTTGTCAATTTCTCAAGCGCCCGCCATAGTGGTTCGCAATTGATTCGTGGCTGTGGAATGCCGCCCCATGAGCAGCGTCGCCGGCTCACGGCCCGGAACATGAACCGGAGATCCATGATGCGTGACAGACGGGTGATCGAGATCTTCCGGTATGACCCGGACAAAAATGCCAGACCTTACATGCAGTCGTTCGAGGTTGACATCGATCCGCATGACCGGATGCTGCTGGACGTCCTCATCAGGTTGAAGTCGGTCGACGAATCGATTTCGCTCCGGCGCTCATTCCGCGAAGGCATCTGCGGGTCCGACGCCGTCAATATCAACGGCAGGAACGGTCTTGCATGCCAGATCAGCATGAACGACCTGCCGACGCGGATCGTCTTGCGGCCGCTGCCCGGCTTGCCTGTGATCCGTGACCTGATCGTCGATATGACGTCGTCCTTCAACCAGTATTACTCGGTGATGCCGCATCTGATCAACGATACACCGCCGCCGGAAAGGGAGCGCCCGCAAAGTCCCGAAGAACGCGACCAGCTCGACGGCCTCTATGAGTGCGTCCTGTGCGCGTGCTGTTCAACGGCCTGTCCGTCGTACTGGTGGAATCCGGACAAGTACGTTGGACCGGCTGGCCTGTTGCAGGCGTACCGGTTCATCGTGGATTCGCGCGACATGGCCACGCAGGCGCGGCTCGATAACCTCGAGGACCCCTACCGGCTCTTTCGTTGCCGCACCATTCTGAACTGCACCGACATTTGCCCGAAAAACCTGAACCCCGCGTATGCAATCGGCCAGATCAGATCGATGCTCACGCGCCGCGCGGTGTAATGTCAGGTGCGCCTATTCGGCATGCGGGGCTTGTGCAGAAGGCATTTAACCGAAGGTAGCGTCCGGCCTACACGACCACAGGCGGATCGTCTCGCCCGGATTCGCTTGTGTGGCAGTTTTCAGCAGCAGCGAACACCGGACTAACTGCCCCATTGCGAGAGCAGACCGGGCAGGCCAGGTTTCGACGCTCGGCGTCCAGGGAACGGGCGGCAGTCCGTAGTGGCATGGTATAGCGTGAGGTGGGGGCGCCGGATCACCGGTGCCGTCGGATGTCGCGCCGCGTTGCCGGGTCGTTGGTATGAATGGTGCTGTGGAGTGGCTACGCATGCACCGGGAGCGGGATATGTCACTGGAGATCAAGGTTGGGCCGCCACAACTCGCGATCCATCAGGGACACACCGTCCTTCTGACTGAGCCGGATGGGCAGATCAAGGGGCCGGGCCATAAAGGGCTGTACTTCTACGACACCCGGGTGATCAGCAACTGGAATGTGTATGCCAACGGAGAGCCATGGGATCTGCTCAATGGCGGCACGACTACCTCGGTCAGCGCGGCCATATTTTTGGCAAATCGCGAACTTGTCACCGATGCTGGCCTGATCGCGCCTCACACGATCGGGCTCGTGCTCAGTCGTCGTATAGGCGGCGGCTTGCATGAGGACGTCGATCTGGTCAACTACGGTCGATCGAAGGTGCGCTTCAACCTCGAAATTGCGGTGCGCTGCGATTTTGCCGATATCTTCGAGGTCAAGTCTGGTCACTTTGTCCGGCGTGGACACATCATCACGAAATGGTCGGCGCGTAAGCAGTGCCTCATCACCGCATATCGTAACAGGGACTTTTTCCGGTCGGTGGCGCTGACCGTACGGGCAAGCGATGCGCAGGCGGTGTACGCAAACGGCCGACTCACCTTCGACATCGAACTTGCGCCAGGCGCCCGCTGGCATAGCTGTCTTACCTACGATCTCTCGGATGGTCACGCCAGCTATCCGGCACCGCACGGGTGTACACGAGGGGGCGGCGACACGCCGGAGGACGGCACGCCGCTGGCAGACTGGCGTCGCGAAGTACTCAAGCTTGAGAGCAGCAACGATGGATTCCGGCGTTTGTTTCGTCAGGCAACCGACGATTTTGCGGCATTGCGTCTGCCCGTTCGCGGCGCTCACCGCACTCAAATTGTGCCGGCCGCCGGACTGCCGTGGTTCGTGGCGCTGTTTGGACGTGACAGCCTGATTGCCTCGCTGCAAACGTCGCTCGTCTATCCGGATTTTGCGCGTGGGACGCTGGATGTGCTGGGAGTCTGGCAGGCGACGAAGTGCGACGACTATCGCGATGCGGAGCCGGGAAAAATCATGCACGAACTCCGTCTGGGGGAGTTAGCCAGGCTAAAGCTGGTGCCCCATACGCCTTACTACGGGACAGCGGACGCGACCCCTCTCTATCTCATCACGCTGCATACCGCCTGGTGCAGCACCGGCGATCCAGAATTGCTCAGACGTCATCTGCCGACCGCGGAGCGCTGCCTTGAGTGGATCGACCGGTACGGCGATCGCGACGGCGATGGCTTTCAGGAATACGCCACGCGCTCGTCCGAGGGTCTTGAAAATCAAGGCTGGAAGGACTCCGGCGATGCGCTGGTGTATCCGGATGGGACGCTCGTGAAGGGCCCCAAAGCGCTTTGTGAGTTGCAGGGCTATGTCTACGATGCGTGGCTGCGAATGGCGCAAATCTACGATGCGTTGGGCAACGCCGTCCGCGCCACGGCCATGCGGACGAAAGCCGCTGCACTCTTCACCCGGTTTAATGACGCCTTCTGGGACGAGGAAGCGGGCTTTTACGCGTTCGCGCTGGACGGCGAGAAGAGAAAGGTCATGAGCATCGCATCCAATCCCGGTCATTGTCTGTGGTCCGGGATCGTTCCGCCCGAACGGGCCGGACGCGTCATGGCGCGGCTGATGCAGGAGGACATGTGGAGCGGGTGGGGCATCCGCACGCTGTCGGCGAATCATCCCGCCTACAACCCCCATTCTTACCAGAATGGCGCGGTCTGGCCGCACGACAACGGTCTTATTGCGCAGGGATTCAAGCGCTATGGCTATGCCGACGAAGCAGCCCGGATTGCCCATGACGTGTGCGCGGCCGGGGGCTTTTTCGCACTCAATCAGTTACCCGAACTCTACGCGGGCCTGTACCGGGACGAAGCGAATTTTCCAGTCCAGTATCCAGGCGCCAATGTGCCACAGGCCTGGGCGGCGGGATCGGTCTTCTCATTGTTGCAGGCGGTCCTTGGGCTTCAGCCCGATGCACCTCACGAGATGCTTTACATCGACCCCGTCCTGCCTGCCTGGCTGAGCGATCTCACGCTCAGGGATTTGCGCGTCGGCAGGCAGGTCTTCGATATCCGCTTCTGGCGGACTGGTGAAACCACGCAGTTCGACGTTCTTCGGGGTGACCCGGCCTGGGTCGCGCGACGACGCGAAGTGAACGTGCTGAGCGACTTGCTGAAAGGTAATCCCGAAAATTCCAGCCGCCCTTAGACGGCCCGAAAGCAGGGGTGGCAGGAAAACGCGGTGGTGGGAGAGGACCGGCGGTTCGTTCAGCACCTGAAGGTGGAAGTTACATTTTTCGACCGTTTTACACGGCAATTGCAAAGTTCGCCGGCTTGTCACACTCATTGCAATCGGCTTGCGCAGTCCAATGCTATTGGGTGGCGGCGTTCGGCTCGCAGAGCGGCGGCCTGGCGGGCAGGGTTTTTGCGATGTGGATACATCACGTTGTGATATTGGTTTCATATTGAAAGCTCAGATCGGAACACGCGACGGAACACGCGATGCAGATGTGAGCAGACAACCGCTTACCAGTCGGCCTCAGGCCGAGCAGGAGAACAAATATGAGTCAGACGGTCAGCGATTTTCTCGTCGAACGACTGCACCGTTGGGGCGTCCGTCGTATCTACGGCTATCCCGGCGATGGCATCAACGGCATTCTGGGGGCGTTGAATCGAGCTGAGGGAAAGATTGAGTTCATCCAGGTCCGGCACGAAGAAATGGCCGCCTTCATGGCGTCGGCCCATGCGAAATTCACCGGGGAACTTGGCGTGTGTCTTGCGACCTCGGGTCCCGGCGCCTCGCACCTCATCACGGGCCTGTATGACGCCCGCATGGATCACATGCCGGTGCTTGCCATCGCCGGCCAGCAGGCGCGGGCGTCACTCGGCGGTCACTATCAGCAGGAACTCGATCTGCCTTCCCTGTTCAAGGACGTCGCCGGCGCGTTTATCCAGCAGGCGAGCGTGCCGCCACAGGTTCGGCATCTTGTCGACCGCGCGATTCGCGTCGCGTTGTCCGAACGACGCGTGACCGCGATCGTGCTACCTAATGACCTTCAGGACGAGCCTTATCAGGACCCTCCGCGACAGCACGGCACGGTTCATTCGGGTATTGGCTACTCGGCACCCAGGATCGTGCCGAAGGATGACGACCTCCGTCGTGCGGCCGATGTGCTGAATGCGGGCGAGAAGATTGCGATTCTGGTCGGCGCGGGCGCCTTGCACGCCACCGACGAAGTGATCGCGCTGGCTGACAAACTCGGCGCGGGCGTCGCGAAAGCACTCCTCGGCAAGGCGGCGTTGCCCGACGAGCTTCCCTGGGTCACGGGCTCCATTGGCATGCTCGGCACCAAGCCGAGCTGGGACATGATGACGGAGTGCGACACGTTGCTGATGATTGGTTCCGGTTTTCCCTACTCGGAATTCCTGCCGAAAGAAGGCCAGGCGCGCGGCGTGCAGATCGACCTGAAGGCGGACATGCTGAGCCTGCGCTATCCGATGGAGGTCAATCTGGTTGGCGACAGCGTCGATACGTTGAAGGCGCTCCTGCCGCTGCTGCAGGAAAAAACCGACCGCGCATGGCGCAGGAAGATCGAAGGCTGGGTCGGCGAGTGGTGGAAAACGCTCGAAGCGCGGGCGATGGAAAAAGCCGAAACCAACGTGAACCCGCAGCGCGTGATGTGGGAACTCTCCCCGCGTCTGCCCGAACGCGCGATCATCACGAGTGACTCGGGTTCGTGCGCAAACTGGTATGCGCGTGATCTCAAGATCCGCCGCGGCATGATGTGTTCATTGTCCGGCGGCCTTGCGTCGATGGGCGCGGCAGTGCCGTACGCGATCGCTGCGAAGTTCGCCTATCCGGACCGGCCGGTGATCGCGCTCGTCGGCGACGGTGCCATGCAGATGAACAACATGGCCGAACTGATCACGGTGTCGAAGTACTGGAAGCAATGGTCGAGTCCGCACTGGATCTGCATGGTGCTGAACAATGAGGATCTGAATCAGGTGACGTGGGAACAGCGCGTGATGGAAGGCGACCCGAAGTTCAATGCATCGCAGCAGATTCCCAATGTGCCGTATCACAAGTTCGCGGAACTGATCGGACTGAAGGGCATTTACGTCGACGATCCCGAGCGCCTCGGCGCGGCCTGGGAAGAAGCGCTCGCAGCGGATCGCCCCGTGGTTCTGGAAGTGAAATCGGACCCCAACGTGCCGCCGCTGCCGCCGCACATCTCGCTGAAGGAAGCCAGGGCTTTCGCGGAAACGCTTCTCAAGGGAGATCCTCAGGAAGAGGGCATGCTGATGGGGGCGATGAAGCAGGTGTTCAGCGCCGTGCTTCCGCACGGCCACAAGGATCACGACAGGTCCGACGAAAAGTCCGACGAGAAGAAGGGCTGACGCGATGCCCGCTCACTCAACTGGCGCGCCGCTTGGCCGGATACGGACGCTGGCGTACACCATCCCAACCGACAAGCCTGAGGCGGACGGCACCATTGCGTGGAACTCGACGACGCTGGTTGTCGTCGAGGTCGACGCGGGCGGCAAGACAGGGCTCGGCTACACCTATGCGAGTGCGTCCGTAGTGCCACTGATCGAGCAACTGCTGGCGAAAGCCATCGACCACCGCGACGCGTTCGACATACCCGGCGCGTGGCTTGCGATGCAGCGCAGCGTGCGCAATCTCGGACGGGAAGGGCTCGCCGCGACGGCAATCTCCGCGGTCGACTGCGCGCTGTGGGATCTGAAGGCGAAGCTGCTCGACCTGCCGCTTGCCCGGTTGCTCGGCCGGCTGCGCGACGCTGTGCCGATCTACGGCAGCGGCGGCTTTACGACCTATACGGACGACGACCTGCGCGAGCAGTTCTCGCGCTGGGTCGCCGACGACGGATGTCGCTGGGTGAAAATGAAGATTGGCTCCGATCCCGCGCGTGATCCGCATCGGGTTGAAGTTGCGCGCGCAACGATTGGCGAGCACGGCCTTTTCGTTGATGCGAACGGCGCCCTTGACGTTAAGCAGGCCACCGACGTTGCCGCGGTATTCGGCGAACAACAGGTTAGCTGGTTCGAGGAGCCAGTGTCGTCCGATGATCTCGAAGGGTTAAGCCGATTGCGTGATCTGGTACCGCACGACATGGAGATCGCAGCGGGCGAATACGGATACACCGCCGACTATTTCCGCCGCATGCTCGAAGCCGGCGCGGTGGACGTGTTGCAGGCCGACGCAAGCCGGTGCGGTGGTATCACGGGCTTCATGCAGGCCGCGAATCTGGCGGACGCCCATCACATCGCGCTGTCCGCGCACTGCGCGCCGGCGTTGCATTTGCATGTTGCGTGCGCGGTGCCGCGCCTGCGACATCAGGAGTGGTTTCATGACCACGTCCGTATCGAGCACATGCTGTTCGACGGCGCGCCGACGCCACGCGACGGCGTGATCACACCCGACCTGTCGCGTCCGGGTTGTGGGCTCGAGTTCAAACATGCGGATGCGCAGCGCTATTGCGTCCATTGAAGCGCCCATTGAAAGGAGTGGCGATGCAAACGGCGGAAATGATCGGCTTCGGAATCGTGGGCGCGGCGGCCGCGCTGGCGGCGACCGTTGCAGTGACGCGCACCGGCGGCGCGCGGCGGCAGGCACAGCGTCCGCGCTTGACCCATGCCGGGTCCTCGACGCATCTGGACGCTGCCAGGAAGCTCAACCGCAGTTCTGCGCTGCTGGCGCTATCGGTGCTTGCCGACAGCGGAATGGAACACTATCGCGGTTCGTTCGAGAACCGGGC
>Ga0310811_10003458_pt1 | contig 19854 bp, 20 predicted proteins | sample YCmetagenome_FD_207642 | JGI IMG/M metagenome (GOLD analysis project Ga0310811, IMG submission 207642) | Soil microbial communities from experimental microcosm in Duke University, North Carolina, United States - YC | ecosystem: Engineered > Artificial ecosystem > Soil microcosm > Unclassified ...
GAAACGGATTGATGGCGCCGCCGGTCGAGAGCCGCACGTCGATCTCGGGATGCATTTGATAGAAGCCGCGCAAACGCGGGATCAACCAGCGAACCGCAAATGACGGGCCGACGCCGAGCGTCAGTACCGGCGTCGCACGCATGGCCGAAACCTGTTCGGCGATCCCCGCGATGGCGTCGAACGCCGAACTCAGGCCCGGCTGCAACGCCTTGCCTTGCGGCGTGAGGTCGAGCCCGTTCGGCCGCCGCTCGAACAGTTGAAAGCCGAACCGCTCCTCGAGCAGCCGCACCATCCGGCTCACGGCGGCCTGCGTGACGTTCAGTTCCGCCGCGGCGCCGACGAAACCGCCGTGACGGGCGGCCGCCTCGAACGCGCGCAATCCATTCAGCGAAGGCATCCGTCGCATCTGTAGACCAACTTTTCCTAAGCCTATGGGCCAGATAAACCCGTTTGCCGGCGGGCTGTCAAACGCTCATTGAAGGCACATCGAATTTCATGGAGGTCGCCATGATCAGTGTCCCTTTCGCCGCGGCGCTCACCGCGTCCGTGCTGTCCACCTCGTTCGTATCGGGGGTGTTCGGGATGGCCGGCGGCATGATCCTGATGGGTCTGCTGCTATCCCTGATGCCTCTGGCGCCTGCAATGGCGCTGCATGGCATCACGCAGATCGCCTCGAACGTCGCCCGCGCCTGGCTCTGGCGGCAGCATATCAACTGGCCGATCGTGGCGCGGTACGCCTGCGGCGCGCTGGTTGCGGTGCTTGCGGTCAGCTTCGGGCCGGCCACGCCAGGCAAGCCGACAGCCCTAATTTTCATTGGTCTAACGAGCCTGATCGGGCTTTCCCTGCCGGCGCGGCTGACGCCCAACGTCATGGACCAGCGGCAGGCAGTGGGCTGCGGAACGCTTTGCACCGGCCTTCACCTCACCTGCGGCGTGTCGGGCCCGATCCTCGACCTGTTCTTCGCACGGGCCGAGCTCGGCACCAGGGAGATCGTGGCGACCAAGGCTGCGATCAACACCGGTGGGCATTTCGTCAAGCTGGTCTATTTCGGCCACGCGCTGGTCGCTGGCGGCGGCGCGATCTCTACCGTCGCGATCCTTCTCGCGATCGCGGCCGCGTTGCTTGGCACGCAGTTGTCGCGGGTCCTGCTCGAAGCGATCGACGACGCCAGCTTCCGGCAATGGTCGCAACGGCTGATCGCGGCGATTGCCGTTGTCAGCCTGCTGCAGGGCCTGATCCTTCAATTCGGTAGCTGACACCCATTATCCACCCAAACTTGATGATCCTTCCAGATCTCACCGGATTATCGACCGCGAAGCAAAAAACCATACTGACCCCGAAACCAGCCGAATTTCCCGCAGGAGGAAACCATGACCGAGATGCCCCGCACCGAGAGTTTTCAGCAAGCTACTCAAATCGTTCCGGAAATCCCAACGGCTCAAATCCCGACATCGTCCCGCGGGAAGCTACGGCGGATCGCATTGATACTGGCCCTGCTGGCTGGGACGGCTGCGGGCGCCTATTACGGCCATGGCTACTGGACCACCGGGCGATATCTCGAATCCACCGACGACGCCTACGTGAAGGCCGACTCCACGATCATCGCGCCAAAAGTGTCCGGCTATATCGGCGAAGTCCTGGTCGGCGACAACCAGCCGGTCAAGGCCGGGCAGTTGCTGGCACGGATCGACGATCGCGACTTCCGCGCGGCGCTCAGCCAGGCCGAGGCCGACGTCGCCGCGGCGGAAGCAGCCGTGCGCAACCTCGATGCCCAGATCGCCCTGCAGCAACCGCTGATCGAACAGGGTACCGCAGACGTCGCCGCCGCCGAAGCCTCGTTGAAGTTCGCGCAGGAGGAACAGGCCCGCTACGACGGCCTGATGAAGAGCGGCTCCGGCACCATTCAGCGTGCACAACAAACCGACGCGGCGTTGCGCGAGAAGACCGCGCAACTTCAGCACGGCAGGTCCGGGCTGCTGGCGGCCGAGAGGAAGGTCGACGTGCTCACCACCGAGCGGGCCAGGGCCGTGGCGCAACTCGATCGCGCCCATGCGGTCGCACAGCAGGCCACACTGAACCTGTCCTACACGACGATCACGGCGCCGGTTGGCGGTACGGTCGGCGCGCGCTCGCTGCGGGTCGGGCAGTTCGTGCAGGCCGGAACGCAGCTGATGGCGGTGGTGCCGCTGGATGCGGTCTACGTGGTGGCGAATTTCAAGGAGACGCAGCTGACCAACGTGCGCAACGGTCAGCCGGTCGAAATCCGGATCGACAGTTTCCATGGCACGACGCTGAAGGGCCATGTCGACAGCCTGTCGCCGGCGAGCGGCCTCGAATTCGCGCTGCTGCCGCCCGACAACGCCACCGGCAACTTCACCAAGATCGTGCAGCGCGTGCCGGTGAAGATCGTGCTCGACGATCAAAACCTGAAGGGCCTGCTGCGGCCCGGCATGTCGGCGGAACCGGTCGTCAACACCAAGGCAACCGTGCTGGCCGAACGCGCAACCAGGGCCAGGCTGGCTTCGGATGCAGCGCCGGTTCGCCCGAACGGCGGCTGACATCATCATCGGCCGGGCATTATCAAGCCCGGCCGGACAATCCTTCCGCAACTCCGCCGATTATCGAAACTCCACACCCGATGCATGCTGCCTCTGCAAGCAAGAGGAGACTTCCATGACCGCGCTCCAGCCGACCCTCAACGCAGCATCCGCCGATTTCGCCGGCCGCGCGCCGGCCAATCGCACCGCGCAGGCGGCGCCGGCAGTCACTGCGAAAACCTGGGTCGCCGTGTTCGGCGCGACGCTCGGCGCCTTCATGGCGGTGCTCAACATCCAGATCGTCAACGCCTCGCTCGCCGACATCCAGGGCGCGATCGGCGCCGGCATCGACGATGGCGGCTGGATCTCGACCTCTTACCTCATCGCCGAAATCGTGGTGATCCCCTTGAGCGGCTGGCTCGCCCAGGTGTTCTCGGTCCGGATCTATCTCCTGACCAACGCGATCCTGTTCCTCGCACTCTCCGTCGCCTGCGCCTTCGCGCAGGATCTGCCGCAGATGATCGTCTTGCGCGCCGTGCAGGGGTTCACCGGCGGCGTGCTGATCCCGCTGGCATTCACGCTGATCATCACCCTGCTGCCGAAGGCGAAGCAGCCGGTTGGGCTGGCGCTGTTTGCCTTGTCGGCTACCTTCGCGCCGGCAATCGGCCCGACCATCGGCGGGTATCTCACCGAGAACTGGGGCTGGGAATACATCTTCTACGTCAACCTCGTGCCCGGCGCGATCATGATCGGCATGCTGTGGTTCTCGCTGGAATCAAAGCCCATGAATCTCGCTTTGCTGCGCGAAGGTGATTGGCCCGGTATCGTCACGATGGCAGTCGGCCTTGCCGCGCTGCAGACCGTGCTCGAGGAAGGCAACAAGGACGACTGGTTCGGCTCGCCCTTCATCGTCAAGCTGTCGATCGTCGCCGCCGTTTCGCTCGCCGTATTCCTGTGGATCGAACTGACGACGACGAAGCCGCTGTTGAACCTGCGGCTGCTGGTCCGGCGCAATTTCGGCTTCGGCATCCTCGCCAACTTCCTGCTCGGGGTCGCGCTGTACGGCTCGGTCTATATCCTGCCGGTCTATCTGTCGCGGATCCAGGGCTACAATGCCGAGCAGATCGGCATGGTGCTGGCATGGACCGGCCTGCCGCAGCTGTTCCTGATCCCGCTGGTGCCGCAATTGATGAAACGGCTCGACGCCCGCCTCATCATCGGCGTTGGCTTCGTGCTGTTTGCGACCTCCAACTTCATGAACGTCTTCATGACGTCAAACTATGCCGCCGATCAGCTGTTCTGGCCCAACATTGTTCGCGCCGTCGGCCAGGCGCTGGTGTTCGCGCCGCTCTCGGCGGTGGCAACGGCAGGGATCGAGGCGGAGAACGCCGGTTCGGCGTCAGGGCTGTTCAACATGATGCGGAACCTTGGCGGCGCCGTCGGCATCGCCATGCTGCAAACCTTCCTGACCAAGCGCGAGCAGTATCACTCCAACGTGCTGACGCAATCCGTCTCCATGCTGGAACAGGCGACCCGCACGCGGATCGAACAATTGACGCAATACTTCACGAGTCACGGCGTCGCCGATCACGCGGAGGCCACCCATCGCGCGCTGGTTGCCATCGGCAGGATCGTGCAGAAGCAGGCCTACATCCTGGCGTTCAGCGATACCTTCTATCTGCTCGGCGCAGCCCTCATCGTTGCGCTCATGGCAGCGATGCTTTTGAAGAAGCCGGACCATCTTGAAAGCGGCGGCGCACACTAGGATTATCTTTCCCAACCCCGAAGAGAGGAGAACGACCATGAAACCCCGGATGAACTTCTACCAGGCGGCCCCCGAAACCATCAAAGCGCTCGTCGCGCTGGAAGCCCAGATCCAGGCTTCGGGCCTCGAAAAATCGCTGATCGAACTGGTCAAAACCCGCGCCTCGCAGATCAATGGCTGCGCCTATTGCATCAACATGCACACCGCCGACGCCCGCAAGCAGGGCGAGACCGAGGAGCGGCTCTATCTCTTGAACGCGTGGCGCGAGTCGCCGCTCTACACCGATCGTGAGCGCGCCGCGCTGGCGTGGACGGAAGCTTTGACGCTGATTGCCGAAACCCACGCGCCTGACGATCTCTATGAAAACGTCCGCGCGCACTTCTCGGAAGCTGAGACCGTCAACCTGACCATGCTGATCGGCGCCATCAATGCCTGGAACCGGGTTGCGATCAGCTTCCGCGCCATTCACCCCGTGCGGGCGAAGGCCGCGGTGGCATGAGGGTTCGCTAAACCGCGGTCGCCTTGGCGAAGTCGACATAGATCTCGCGCAGGCGATCGGTCATCGGACCGGGCTTGCCGTTGGCGACCGCCTTGCCGTCGATCGACACCACCGCCTGCACGAACACGGTGGCGCTGGTGATGAAGGCTTCCTTGGCGGCCAGCGCTTCCTCGATCGAGAACGGTCGCTCCTCGACCCGGAGCTGCCGTTCTTCGGCCAACGCCACCACCGCCTTGCGGGTGCAGCCCGGCAGGATCGCGCTGCCATTCTGCCGGGTCACGATCACGTCGTCCTGCGTCAGGATGAAGGCCGACGATGAGCCGCCTTCGGTGACCTTGCCGTCCTCGATCATCCAGGCTTCGCCGGCGCCGGCTTTGGCCGCGGCCTGTTTTGCCAGCACCTGCGCCAGCAGCGCCACGCTCTTGATATCGCGGCGGGTCCAGCGCAGGTCGGGCACGGTGATCACGCCGATACCCGACTTGGCCGACGGCGCATTGATGATGTCCTTCACCGAGGTGAACATGATCAGCGTAGGCTTGACGCCCTTCGGAAAGGCAAAGTCGCGGCCGGTGTCGGCGCCGCGCGTGACTTCCAGATAAACCATGCCGTTGACGAGATTATTGCGCGTCACCAGCTCCCTCTGGATCTCCTGGATCCGCGCCGTGGTTTCCGGCAGCTCAAGTTCGATCTCGCCGACAGAACGCTCCAGCCGCGCCAGATGCGAGGCGTTGTCGACCAGCTTGCCGCCCAGTACGGCCGCAACCTCGTAAATGCCGTCGGCAAACAGGAATCCGCGGTCGAGGATCGAGACCTTGGCGTCAGCCAGGGGCACGAACGAACCATTGACGTAGGCGATCTGTTCCAAGCGAATTCTCCTGAGGGCATGAAGCGGTGTTGGCGACTCATATACGCAAATTGTTAATGCCGATAAACCCGCGTCATTCCGGGGCGCGCCTCCTGGGCGCGGGGCTCAGATGCGCAATTGCGCATCGGGGAATCCACAACCACGACCGGGAGTATGGATTCCGGCTCGCGCCAAGGGCGCCCCCCGGAATGACGTCAGTTAATGCGACAAAATCTTGGACAAAAACTTCTGCGCGCGGTCGCTGCGGGGGCTGCCGAAGAAATCGGTCTTGGCGGCGTCCTCGACGATTTCGCCCTGGTCCATGAAGATCACGCGGTGGGCGACTTTGCTGGCGAACCCCATTTCATGGGTCACCACCATCATGGTCATGCCCTCGCGCGCGAGATCGACCATCACGTCCAGCACTTCGCTGATCATCTCGGGATCGAGCGCCGAAGTCGGCTCGTCGAACAGCATGGCGATCGGGTCCATCGCCAGTGCACGCGCAATCGCCACGCGCTGCTGTTGTCCGCCGGACAATTCGGCCGGGTATTTGGTTGCATGGTCCTTCAGTCCGACCCGGTCGAGCAGTTTGGCGGCCTTGGCCATCGCCTCGTCATGGGAGCGGCCCAGCACCTTCTCCTGCGCCAGACACAGGTTCTCGTTGATCTTCAGATGCGGGAACAGTTCAAAATGCTGGAACACCATGCCGACCCGGGCGCGCAGCTTCGGCAGGTCGGTTTTGGGGTCGTTGACCTTGATGCCGTCGAGGATGATGTCGCCCTCCTGGAACGGCTCCAGCGCATTGACGCATTTGATCAGCGTCGATTTCCCCGAGCCCGACGGGCCACACACCACCACCACCTCGCCCTTGGCGACCCTGGTGGTGCAGTCCTTCAGCGCCTGGAAGGCCGGCCCGTACCATTTGTTGACGTGGTTGATCTCGATCATGGGCGCTTCCCTAACGGACAATGGCAATGCGTGCCTGCAGGCGCCGGACGCCATAAGACGCGACACAGGAAATGGTGAAGTAGACCGCGGCCGCGAACAGGTACATTTCGACCAGCCGCCCGTCGCGCTGCGCCACCTTGCTGGCCGCGCCGAGGAAGTCGGGGATCGAGAGCACATAGACCAGCGAGGTATCCTGGAACAGCACGATGGTCTGCGTCAGCAGCACCGGCAGCATATTCCGGAACGCCTGCGGCAGCACGATGTAGCGCATGGTCTGGCTGTAGGTCAGGCCGAGCGCCTGGGCCGCCGCCGGCTGTCCCTTCGAGATCGACTGGATGCCGGCCCGCATGATCTCGGAAAAATACGCCGCCTCGAACAGGATGAAGGTGACCAGCGAGGACGTGAACGCGCCGACACGGATCGGCCGCGACGCCCCGGTCAGCCACTGCCCGATATAGGGGACCAGGAAATAGAACCAGAAGATGACAAGCACCAGCGGCAGCGACCGCATCAGGTCGACATAGAGACCCGCGATACGGCCAAGCAGCTTGTAGCCGGACAATCGCATCAGCGCGATCATGGTGCCGAAGATCAGGCCTCCCAGCGCGCCGAGCCCGGTCAGCGTCAAGGTGAACGTCATGCCGTCGATGAACAGGTAGGCGAAGGAGCGGCGGATGACGTCAAAATCGAAATTGGCGAACATGGGTGCTGCTCACTTGCCCGATATATAGCCGGGGACCGCCACCGCGCGCTCGACGAAGCGCATGCCGATGACGACCACGACATTGATCAGGAGGTACAACACGGTCGCACCGGTGAAGGCTTCGAATACCTGAAAGGAAAACTCCTGCATCGCACGGGCCTGGCCGGTCAGTTCGATCAGGCCGATGGTGATCGCGACCGACGTGTTCTTGATGGTCGAGAGAAATTCGGATGTCAGCGGCGGCAGCACGATTCGATACGCCATCGGCAGCAGCACGTAGCGATAGGTCTGAGCGGTCGTTAGCCCAAGCGCGGTGGCGGCCATCTTTTGCCCGCGCGGCAGCGATCCGACGCCCGCCGCCAGTTGCACGGCCACGCGCGCGGACATGAACAGCCCGACCCCGATCGCCGCGGTATAGAATGGCGCGTTGGACATCTGCTTCATCCAGAGTCCCGCGGACCGCGGCAGCAGTTCGGGCAGCACGAAGAACCACAAGAACAGCTGCACCAGGAGCGGCATGTTGCGGAAGAATTCGACGTAGCAGAAGCTGACCCAGAACGCGGTCTTCGACGGCAGCGTGCGAAGCACGCCGATGATCGATCCGGTCACCAGCGCAATGATCCAGGCGCAGATCGCGGTCTCGATCGTCAGCACCAGTCCGGAAAGCAGCATATCGAGATACGTGCCCGTCCCGTTCGGGGCAGGCTCGAGAAAGATATGCCAGTTCCAGTTATAGTTCACAGAGATATCCGTGCATCAGGGCTGCGCCGTCGAAATGCGCATGCAACGGCCAGGCCGTTGCATGAGAGGGTACGTTTCACATCGCCTTGTAGGAATCCGGATCCGGGGAATCGGAAGGTTTGGAAAATTCGTGTTTCAGCTCTGCGCCGATCGGCGTGTTGAGGTTCAACCCCTTCGGCGGGATCTTCTGCATGAACCATTTATCGTAAAGCTTTAGGCCGTCGGCGCTCGTATAGAGCGCGGCGGTCGTGGCGTCGACCACCTTCTTGAAGGCGGGATCGTCCTTGCGCATCATGATGCCGTAGGGCTCCGGCTTGGAGAACGCGTCGGTGGAGATGACATAGGCGTCCGGATCCTTCGATCCGGCGACGAAGCTCGCCAGCAGGATATCGTCCAGCACCGCCGCCACGGCCCGGTCGGTCTCGACCATCAGGAAGGACTCGGCATGCTCCTTGGCCGGGATGATGTTGATGCCGAGGTTGCGCGCAGCATTGGCTTCGGTGAGTTGCTTGATGTTGGTGGTGCCCGACGTCGAGGCCACCGACTTGCCCTTGAGATCGTCGATCGAGCCGAGCTTGCTCGCCTTCTTCGAGACGAAGCGGGTCGCGGTCAGGAAGTGGGTGTTGGTGAAGGCGACCTGTTTCAGGCGGTCGGCATTGTTGGTGGTCGAACCGCATTCGAGGTCGATGGTGCCGTTGGCCAGCAATGGAATACGGGTCGACGAGGTCACCGGGTTGAATTCGACCTGAAGCTTGTCGAGCTTGAGCTCCTTCTTCACCCCCTCCACGATGCTGCGGCAGATGTCGATCGCAAAGCCGATCGGCTTCTGGTTGTCGTCCAGATAGGAAAATGGAATCGACGAGTCGCGGTATCCGATGGTGATGGTGCCGGTTTCCTTGACCTTCTTGAGCGTCCCGGTGAGCTCCTCGGCGTCGGCCTGCGCGGCACAGAAGGTGGCGGCCATCGCAAGGCCGATCATACGCAGGCGATTCATTCGTCTCTCCCTGGCTTGGATCATTGCGGTTCAGCCCACCGCAATTAAAGCATGGATCGGGCCGCAACAGCGTAACAGAATGTCGGCTTGGTACGCCATAGGGCCCTCAACCCATGCAATGGCCGGGCCATTGCACGGGCGGAGACGCAATTATTTGCAGGAGTTATTTGTAGGAATCAGGGTCGGGTGAGTCCGAGGGCTTGGCGAACTCGTTCTTCAGCTCCGAGCTGATCGGCGCGTTCAGGTTCAGGCCCTTCGGCGGGATCTTCTGGGTAAACCATTTGTCGTAGATCTTTTGGCCCTCGCCGCTCGTATAGAGCGCCGCGGTCGCGCCATCGACCACCTTCTTGAAGGCCGGGTCGTCCTTGCGCAGCATGATGCCGTAGGGCTCCGGCTTGGAGAACGCGTCCTTGGAGATCACATAGTCACCAGGCGCCTTCGATCCCGCGACGAGGCTCGCCAGCAGGATGTCGTCCATCACGAACGCCACCGCCCGGTCGGTTTCGACCATCAGGAAGGCCTCGGCGTGGTCCTTGGCCGGAATGATGTTGACGTTGAGGCCACGGGCCGCATTGGCTTCGGTCAGCTGCTTGATGTTGGTGGTACCGGCGGTCGAGACCACCGGCTTGCCCTTGAGATCATCGATCGAGTTGATCTTGCTGGCCTTCTTCGAAACGTAGCGGCTGGCAGTCAGGAAGTGGGTATTGGTGAAGGAAATCTGCTTCTGGCGCTCGGCGTTGTTGGTGGTCGAACCGCATTCGAGGTCGACCGTGCCGTTGGCCAGCAAGGGAATCCGGGTCGACGAGGTCACCGGATTGAGTTTGACCTCGAGCTTGTCGAGCTTGAGCTCCTTCTTCACGGCGTCGACGATCTTGTAGCAGATGTCCATCGCAAAGCCGATCGGCTTCTGGTTGTCGTCGAGATAGGAAAAGGGAATCGACGAATCCCGGAAGCCGAGCGTGATGGCGCCGGTTTCCTTCACGTTTTTCAGCGTCCCGGTGAGTTCCTGCGCCATCGCCGGTGCCGCCGAAAGCGCGGCGACGAGCGCGTAGCCGATCATGGTTTTACGTTTCATACGTTTACTCCTTGTTTGGTTTGCATCGATTGCTTGAGGATTTCACCGAGAACCGGCGAAATATAGCGGCGAAACTGCTCGGGATTCTCGCTCATCGGAAAATGACCGAGTTGCTCCATAATGGTGACACTGGCGCCCCCGATAGCGGCAGCGGTCCTTCTAGTATCTTCCGGCGTGCAGGAGAAATCATACTCGCCCGTGAGCAGGAAAAGCGGACATACTTTAGTATCGATTGTCTCGACCCGGCCGCGCAAATCGCCGTCGACCCGATAAAAATACAAATCGCCCTTGAAAACGCCAGGCCCGCCCTGTTTGTAGGCCCATAACGTCTCGGTCCGCGCGGCTTGCGGGCTCTGCGGCGCAATCAGCCCGGACACCAGTGCGGCGCAGACTTCGCCGCCGTGGACGTCGGGACGGTTGAGCCATGTGGTGTCATACCACGGCGCCTGGAAATCAGCCGCCTCGAGCCCGATCAGCGCGCGGAATTCGGCGGCATGATCGATCGCGAGATTGAGCACGATGCGGCCGCCGATCGAGCATCCCATGACCACGGGCCTGTCGAGCGTCAGCGCCTTGCAGAAGGCGCGGATGGTCTCGGTGTAGCGTGCGGTGGTGAGCTGATACTCCTCGCCACTCCAGCCCGCCGGCGGATTCGACTTGCCATGCCAGGGTAAATCAAAGGCGATGATACGGAAGTTTTCTGCAAACTCCGCGTCAGTGAGCAGGTGCCGCCACTGCCGCCCGTCGGAGCCCGCGGTGTGCAGACAAACCAGGGGGATGCCCGCGCCGTTCTCCTCGAAATAGATACGGTGCGTCTCGCCGCCGATTTCGACATGAACATAGCGGCCGAGGATCGGCTCGACATGACCGCTCATGACGGGACAATCGCAAAATGATTGCGCGGCAGCGCCAGCACGTCCTTGAAATACTGCAGATTTGACATAAAGGGATGCAGGTCGCCTTCGAGGCTCGCTTCACCGCGCTTGGTCAAGGCGAGCAGGTCGTGCCAGCCCGGCCGCGGCGGGGCTTGCCAATATTCCGCCCAGGCGGCGGGCTGCGCCCGGTACGAAAACCGCCACGACCGCATCAGGACCGGTGCCGGCACCAGCGCGACGATACGGCCGGCACGGATCGAGGCGTGAAAGGGATGGCCGGTCGGCCCGAGCAGGCACTCGCAGTCCAGAAAGCGGCCGCTCGCAATCAGCGCCGGCGTCTGTTCCAGTCGTGCGGGAATGTCGGCGAACGCTGTTGTGACAGCGTCGTCGGTGGAATCCGAAAATGATGTCATACGATCGGATGTATGGCCCGAAGCTCGTTCCATCGCAAGGCACCGCGCCCTTGAGCTTAGCTTGATTATTGCTGGACGCGCCCTTTGCGTGAAATCTGGTTCGGCTTCCCGGGAATTCTCCAGCTGACGAATTGTCGCAGCCGTCACTTCCCGCCAGCGCCTGTTGCGGGGGCTCATTCCCTCGCCGGCCCCCTTTGCGCTAATGCGCGAACTTCAGCTGGCCTTGATCATCTTCAGCGCGCCCGGCCTTGCCGGTTGCGCCATCGCCCGCGCCAGGATCAGCGCTTCCTTCTTCAGCATCTCTGCGAGTTCGGCCTCGCGCCTCCGGATCCGGTCGCTGGAAGCGCCGACGCTGAGCGCCGCAATCACCTGGCCGGCGTCATCGCGGACGGGAACGCCAACCCCGCCCATGCCGGGAAAGGCGGCGTCGAGCAGCACGGTATGCCCGTGTTTGCGCGCCGCGACGATCCGCTCGCGCAAATATTTCGGCGTGATGCGCGGCGACTTCGCCAGCCGCGGTACGATAACGTCGATGATCGCGTCGATCTCGGCGTCCGGCAGCCACGCCATCAGCGCAAGGCTGCCGGCGCCGACGCCGAGCGGCCGCCGGCTGCCGATCTGGAGATAATTGGGCTGCAGCGGATGGCTGCCGACCGACCGCGCCAGGTAGAGCGCCTCGACGCCGCTGCGCACCGACAGCAATGCCGTATCGGCAGACCGCTCCGAAAGCCGCAGCAGGCTCGGCTGCGCCAGTTCGGCGATATCGACGGTGCGGCGCGCGCTGATCGCCATCACCCGCGCCTCCTGGCCGAGCTCATAGGTCTTGGCGCCGGCGACGCGGCTGACAAAGCCCTCCTCGATCAGCGAGACCAGGATGCGTAGCGTGGTCGCCTTGTTGAGCGAGGTCGCTTCGGCGATCTCGGTCAGCCGCAGCGGCGAGTTCTGCGCCAGCACGCGCATGATCGCGCAGACCTTTTGAATGGCGTTGAACGTGCCCGGTTGGCCGGCGACGGACAGCGACGGCTTTTTCTTCGTCGACGTCGCGTTCATGCCGCCCTGCCCTTGCGCATCGCGCTGGAATAACGCGGACAGATGTCTTCCGCAAAGCGTGTCATCATCTGCTGCCTGATCGCGAGTGGCGTGCCCGGCGTCGCGCAGGACACCATGAAGTAGTTGAAGCCGAGCGACACCAGCGTGTCGATTCGTTTGCAGATCGTCGCCGGGCTGCCGACCAGATTGGAATCCAGGAACGGGCCCAGTTCGGCCGGATCGGCCATCTTGCGCAAATTCGCGAACATCCGGCTGAAATCGGCATACTCGGGAATGCCGACCCACTGATCGGCATCGGCCTCGTAATGGTCGGCCTGCAGCGCGAAATACGGCGGATAGTAGCGGCGGCCGAGTTCGCGCGCCTCCTCGTCGGTGTCGGCAATGAACATCTTCACCGAAATCGGCAGGATCGCGCCGTTCGCCTTGGCGCCGGACCGGCCACGCCAGCGCTCCAGGATCTTTACCAGCAGGCCGTCCGGAAACGTCGACAGGCAGATCGGGGGAATGCCGAGGTCGCCCATCACCTCGGCGCTCGCCGGGCTTCCGATCGCACCGTAGAAATGCACGGGCTTGTTGACCGGGTCGGGACGAATGCGGATCGGCCGCTCGATATTCCAGAACTGTCCGCGATGGCTGAATGGATTGCCCGCCAAGCCCTGTTCGACGATCCGAAACACCTCCGAGAAGCGCGCGCGGCCTTCGTTCATGTCGACATTGTAGGCGTCGTATTCCATCTTCGCGGTACCGCGCCCGATGCCGAGATGAAGAGTGCCCTGCGTCAGTCCGTTGAGCATCGCGATTTCCTCGGCCAGCCGCAGCGGATGATACCAGGGCAGCACCAGCACGGAGGTGCCAAGCGAGAGGTCGGGAAATTTCGCGGCGATATGCGCCATCATCAGCAGCGGACTTGGCGTCGGGTAATAGTCGCTGAAGTGATGCTCGAGCAGCCATGCGGCGTCATAGCCGAGCTTGTGACCCAGCGCGCAATCGGCGATCAGTCCGCGATAGAGCTGGTCGTCGGGAACGCCGGCCGCATCAGCCGCGGCGGCCTGAAATCCGAACAGGACATCTTGCATCGGTTGCGCCTCCACGCTCCCTGATCCTAGAGAGAGCGGGGCGCACGCAACAGCGCATTATTTCATCTGACGATATGTCTTGCTGATTTTTGTGCCGGGAAACGGCGATTTCGCGCCGCAACATCATTCTTATTCCGCCACACGAACCACCTGAAGGCGTCAGGCCTTGCGCGGCATCTCGCCCAGATCCCAGAACAGACCGGCCATGATGGCGAGGGCTTCCTCAGTGACAGGCAGCAGGATGTGTTCGTCCGGCGCGTGCTGGGAGCAGCCGGGATAGGAGTGAGGAATCCAGATCGTCGGCAGGCCGAGGCCTTCCGCAAACACGCCGTTGGGCAGCGAGCCGCCGATATTCGGCAGGATCGCCGGCGCCTTTCCCGTGGTCTGCCGGATCGAGTTCGCCGCCCAGTTGACCCAGGGACTGTCGAAATCGGTACGTGACGCGCCAAACCTCTGCTGCCCGTTGACTTCCACCATCGGAAAGCCATTGGCATGCAGATACGCCCGAACCGCGTCGGTCACCTTTTCATATTCGGTACCGACCACGAAGCGAAGCTGCAGGACAGCGCGAGCCACCCCCGGTATCGCGTTCGCCGGTTGCTCGATATTGCCCGATGACATCGCCAGCACTTCCAGCGTGTTCCAGGCATAGACCCGTTCGGCGGCCGACAGGCCATCCTCGCCCCAATTCTCCGAAATCTGGGGCTCATCCGCCGTGGGCTCGACCTCTACATCGGCCAGCGCTGCGCGGATCTTGTTCGAGATGCGCGGCGGCTTCATCACTTCCAGCTTCATCCGCCCCCTGTGGTCGACCAGCGAGGCGATGGCGTTCGCCAGAATGGTCGCGGGGTTGGCGAGCAGGCCACCCCAATTGCCGGAATGATGGCCGCCTTCACGCAGGTTGACGTCGAGATGGATTCGTACGCCGCCGCGGCAACCGAGGAAGACCGTGGGGCGATCCGCCGAAAGCCGTGGGCCGTCGGACGCCAGCAACAGGTCGGCCTTGAGTTCATCGTGCAGCGACTGGCAGACCTGCGCCAGATCCGGTGAGCCGATCTCCTCGCTGGTCTCGATGATGAACTTGGCGTTGAAGCCGAGCTTGCCGCCGCGGGCTTCGCGGACGGCACGCAGTGCTGCCATATTGATGCTGTGCTGTCCCTTGTTGTCGGCAGTGCCGCGGCCGTAAACGCGATCGCCCCTGGTGGTGGTCTGCCACGGATTGAGGTTGTCGCGCCACTCACCGACCATGCCGCCCACGACATCGCCATGGCCGTAGGAGAGGACCGTCAACAGCGAAGGATCCTCGCGATAGTCGGCCAGCAGATAAGGGCCCTTGTCGATCGGTGACTCGATCAGCCGGGTCGAAAACCCGAGCTCTTCAAATGCGGGCTGGAGTCCTTCTACGAGATAGGCGCGCAAGGGATCGCCGGGCAACGGCTCCTGGCTCTGCGTCTGAAAACCGACCCGGCGGTTGAGCTCGTCAATAAACTCACCGGAATGAAGATACTGTCGGGCGTTCGCAATCGCGTCGGCTCTCGTCGCCATGTTCTTTTCCTTTCGCGCTCGCGAATGTGTGGGCCGTCAAACTAGCCAGATAATTCGCCAGCCGGAAGTGGCACGACGGCGGTCGAATGGGTCTTGCCAAAACCGCCGGGAATGCAACATTCGGCCCAACAGCCCGGCATCCGACCGGGCGACTGACAATGCTCAAGGCCTCATCGACCATGAAGAAACAAATCCGGCTCAATGCCTTTGCCATGAACTGCGTGGCGCATCAATCGCCGGGGTTGTGGACCCATCCGCGCGACCGCACGCTGGATTATAACCGCCTGCCCTACTGGCTCGATCTGGCCAAGACGCTGGAGCGCGGCCGGTTCGACGGCCTGTTTCTCGCCGACGTGCTCGGCGTCTATGACGTGTATGGCGGTAGCCCCGACGCGGCGCTGCGCAATGCGGCGCAGACACCGGCCAATGAACCCCTGATGCTGATCCCGGCAATGGCGGCGGTGACCAAACATCTCGGCTTCGGCGTCACCAGCAATCTGTCGTTCGAGCCGCCCTATCCGTTCGCGCGGCGGATGTCGACGCTCGACCATCTTACCGAGGGGCGGATCGGCTGGAACGTGGTGACCGGCTATCTCGACAGCGCGGCCCGCGGCGCCGGCAAGGACAAGCAGACCGCGCATGACGACCGCTACGAGGTCGCCGACGAATATATGGCGGTGGTCTACAAGCTCTGGGAGGGCAGCTGGGAGGACGAGGCCGTGCTGCGCGACCGTGCGCGCGGCATTTTTGCCGATCCCTCGAAAGTGCACCGCGTCTCGCATCAGGGCAATAACTACCGGCTCAACGCCATTCATCTCAGCGAGCCGTCGCCGCAGCGTACGCCGGTGCTGTACCAGGCCGGCACCTCGCCGCGCGGGCGGGAGTTCGCGGCCCAGCACGCCGAATGCGTGTTCATGTCGGGGCCGTCGGCCAAGATCATCGGGCCGCGCGTCGCGGCGATCCGCGAACTCGCCGCCAAGGCCGGGCGCAACCCGGCCGAAATCCTGATGTTCAGCATGTTCACCGTCATTCTCGGCCGCACGGAGGCGGAGGCGAAAGCCAAATATGACGACTACCGCAGCCACGTCAGCGCTGAAGGCGCGCTGACCCTGATGTCGGGGTGGACCGGCGTCGACTTCTCGACCTATGACCTCGACCAGCAGGTCCGCCATGTCGAGAACGACGCAGGCCGCTCGGCGATGGACAACGTCACCCGCGCCGACCCCGACCGGGTCTGGACCGTGCGCGAGGTCGCCCAGCATGTCGGCATCGGCGGCGCCGGACCGGTCGCGATCGGCACGCCCGAAAAGGTTGCTGATGCGATCGAAGCCTGGTTCGATCAAACCGACGTCGACGGGTTGAACATGCCGTTTGCGGTCTCGCCCGGCGATTTCGAGGACATCGCCGACATGCTGGTGCCCGAACTGACCCGGCGCGGCCGCTACAAGACGGCCTACGCCGAGGGCACGCTGCGCGAAAAGCTGTTCGGCCCGGGCCGCGCGCGACTGACGGCGCAGCACCCGGCGACGCAATACCGGCCGCATGCGCGGGCGAAGGCGGCGGAGTGAAGGCGCCGATTTATCGACCGTCATTGCGAGCGTAGCGAAGCAATCCATACTTTTTCTGCGGCGCGATGGATTGCTTCGTCGCTACGCTCCTCGCAATGACGGCTGGGGCAATCAATTCACCGAATTGCTGACCACCACCTCGATCAGTTTCGTTCCCGGCCGGCCGATCGCCGCGGACAGCACCGACTTCAACTGGCCGGGATCGGTGACCTTTGTCGCCTCCAGGCCGAGCGACCTGGCAACACCGGTGAAATCGACCGGCGGGTCGACAAAATCCATGCCGACATAATGATCGTCGCCATGGAAGGCGAGCAGCCGCTGCTTGATGATGCGATAGCCGCCATTGTTGACGATGATGAAGGTCAGCGGCAGCTTGTGGTTCGCCGCGGTCCACAATGACTGGATCGAATACATCGAGCTGCCGTCGCCGGAATAGCACACCACCGGCCGGTTCGGATTGGCGAGGCTGACGCCGACGGAGGCCGGCAGTCCCCAGCCGATGCCGCCCGAGGCCAGCGCGTGATAGCCATAGCGGTCGCGGTGCGGCCGCATCGCCAGGATCTGGCGCGACGACGTCAGGCCCTCGTCGACCAGGATCGCATTGTCGGGCATCGCCTCGACCACCTGCAACGCCAGCCAGTCCGGATCGATCGGCGACTTGTTGCTGGCCTTCGATATCTGTTCGATCACACCCTTGCGTTTTGCGGTCCAGTTCTTCGAGGCAAGCGCATCGAGGTTCCTTCTCGCACGCGTCTCCAGCGCGCCGCCACCGGCTGCCTTCAGCGCCGGAATCAGCGCGCGCAAGGTTTCCTTCACATCGGCCTTGAGCGCGATTTCGGCGCCGTAGTTCTTGGCGAGATCCCAGTCGACCAGACCGACCTGCACGATGCCGAGCCCGTCAGGCAGCGGATCGACTTCGCTGTAGACCGACATCCGCAACGGATCGGCGCCGAGCACGATCATCAGATCGTACGGCGACAGCACCTCGCGCACCTGCTTTTGCAGGCGCGACAGCGCACCCATGAAGCACGGGCTTTCCGACAGGAAGTGCGCGCCGTACGGCGTCGAGCATTGATAGGCGGGCGCGCCGAGCGTTTCCGCCAGTTGAGCCGCTTCAAGCAATGCATCGCTCTTGACGATCTCGTCGCCGGTGATGATGACCGGCCGCTCGGCTTTCAGGATGCGCGCGACCAGCGCCTGCAACGATTCGTCGGAAGGCTTGACGCGGGTATCGACGCGGGTCGAGCGGCCGAGTTCGATGCCGGCTTCGGCATTGAGGATGTCGCCCGGCAGCGAGATGAACACCGGCCCGGTCGGCGGCGTGGTGGCGATCTTGGCGGCGCGGCGCACGATCCGCGGCAGGTCCTCCAGCCGCGTCACCTCGACCGCCCATTTCACCAGCGGCTCCGCCATCTGCACCAGCGGCCCATACAGCACCGGCTCCATCAAGCCGTGGCCCTGCTCCTGCTGGCCTGCCGTGAGGATCATCGGCGTGCCGGTGAAAGCCGCGTTGAACAGCGAACCCATAGCATTGCCGAGGCCAGGCGCGACGTGGACGTTGCAGGCGACGAGTTTGCCCGAGGCGCGGCTGTAACCATCGGCGATTGCCACCACCAGGCTTTCCTGCATCGCCATCACATAGGTGAGATCAGGATGATCCTTCAGGGCGTGCATGATCGGCAGTTCGGTGGTGCCGGGATTGCCGAACAGATGGGTGATGCCCTCGTCTTTCAGCAATGCGAGAAAGGCCGAGCGCCCGGTGATGCGGTTTCTCATTCGTCTCCTCCAGTCCGCGGCCCGTTGATCCGCGGAGCGCGTGCAGATGACCAAACTTGCAGGGCCCAAGCAATCGCGGGCGCCTTCATGGCTGCCCTGCGATGCTTGACAACACCCGTCATTTGTGTAATCAATCGGTTACACATTATGTCCCGGATAGAAGCAAAGACCGACGTATTCCGCGCCATCGCCGATCCAACCCGGCGGGCCCTGCTCGATCGCTTGCGTGCAGGGCCGGCGAATGCCGGCACATTGGCCGCCGACTTTCGATCGAGCCGGCCGGCGGTTTCCAAGCATTTGCGCGTATTGCGCGAGGCGCGGCTGGTGGTTGACACGAGGATCGGACGTGAACGCGTTTACGCCGTGAATCCGGTGCCGCTGCAAAGCGTCGCCGGCTGGCTCGAAGGCTATCGCGCGTTCTGGCAAGTGAGCTTGACACGGTTGAAGCGTAACCTGGAGGAAAAATGAGCGAGATCAAAACGCATGCGCGCGCAGTCGCCGACGTGATTGACGGACTTATTGTCGCCTCGGTCGAAATCGCCCGGACGCCGGAACGCGTCTTTCAGGCCCTGAGTTCGCGCGAGATCGTCGACTGGTGGGTCAATCCCGGCGTGTTCGACACGCGGGAGTGGAGCGGGGACGTTCGCGTCGGCGGACGGTGGCACGCGTCGGGCATCGCGAGAGGCGCCCCCTATTCGCTGGAGGGCGAGTTCCTCGAGGTCGACCCGCCGCGAAAACTGGTCCAGACCTGGCACCGGCAGGGAACACCCGGCGCGCCATCGACGCTGACCTACATGCTGGAGCCGATCGCCGGAGGCACGCGGCTGACGGTGCGTCATGCCGGCATCGCGGCGCCCGATCAGCGCAACAATATGAGCGCCGGCTGGCGCACCAGCTGCGACCGGCTCTCCGAAATCCTGCCGACCCGCAAGGGCTAGCGCGCGATGGCCTACGACGAAGCGACCGCCGTGCGCTTGCGCAAATTGCTGTCGGCGCGGCCGGACGTGGTCGAAAAGCAGCTGATGGGCGGCCTGTGCTTCATGGTCGGCGGTCACATGTGCTGCGCCGTCAGCGGCCGCGGTGGTCTCTTGGTCCGCGTTGGGCCGGACGCCTATCCGTCGATGCTGCGCGAACCGCATGTGGCCGAGGTGGAAATGCGCGGGCGACCCATGACCGGTTACGTGCGCGTCGCGCCGGAGGGGTACGCGAGCGGCGGCGGATTGAAAAAGTGGGCCGCGCGCGGCGTCGATTTCGTAACGACGCTGCCAAAGCGCACGGCAGCGAAAAAAATCGTCAAACGCAAGGCGCCGAAGCGTTAGCGAACCGATCAAAACATTCCTTCCCGATCACCGCGCTTCTTTTTTTTCGAGCGCTGCCAGACCACGCCCGGAAAACCCTTCAGCGGCACCAGCGGCTCGCCGGTATAGGCCCATTCCTGCAA
>Ga0310811_10003459_pt1 | contig 19845 bp, 21 predicted proteins | sample YCmetagenome_FD_207642 | JGI IMG/M metagenome (GOLD analysis project Ga0310811, IMG submission 207642) | Soil microbial communities from experimental microcosm in Duke University, North Carolina, United States - YC | ecosystem: Engineered > Artificial ecosystem > Soil microcosm > Unclassified ...
GATCAGAAGTATAAGCGGTATAGACTCAATCAACCACTTAACCTAATCAACCAATCAACTAACACAAACCATTGCTTCCGCCTCTTCCTGTTTAAAGCCATAGGCGTAAACCAGGGTGGCGATTTTGCTTTGAGTGGGTATTGCGGAGAGCAGCAGGTCGTTGATGCTTTTTCCGGCAGTTATGCCTGCATTATCATCAGCAACAGAGGTTGGCACGGGCAGGATATTCCAGTTGCCGGATGGGTTGATGTTGGTGTAGAAGTTGCCAAATATTTCGGCGAAAATCTCAGATAATTCTTGCCTGTCGGGGGCGGTGTTATCGTTGAATTCGCGGATGGCCTCTTTCTTTTCGCCGCCATTACTGAGGCCGGATGATTTTTCCGCGTTGATCAGTTCTTTTGGTATCGAGAAGCCTTTGATGATACGGGCCTCTACCGATTTCTCTGTTGATTCAAACAGCTTATCATTATTCTGGATAGAGTAGGGCTTGAACTCGGGCTTAGAGTTTTCGTCTTCATATTCAATTACGATGATCTTCTGCGCGCTTTTTGCTCCCTGGAAAGTGCCAAGGTCGCGCTCTAATTGCGAAGGTACATTGTAATAATGTTGCTCATCGCTATCCGGGCTACTGTTATCTGCTTCTTCCCGACGCGACTGCATGAAGAGCATGGTTGATGGCAGGAAGCCGGTGGTTACCTCACGGTTGTTGAATATCTTGATACCGGCTTCAGTCTCAAAATCTTCCCAAACGCTGTCGGCCTCAATTAATGGATAATCGTCGACTTCAGAATTAAAATAAAAGAGCTGGCCTTTGTATTTATTCCATCCGCCTGCAGCAATTACTTGTTGTTTAATCACCGCCGGATCCGGATTGTATTTATCCAGGAAGGTGATCTTGCTGCGCATGATGTTTTTCCAGGTCTTGCGGCCCCAATCAGAATATAGAGCAAATTTATCGGCTGTCTCAAGTGAATCAGTATCTCCCATGCGGATGTCTTCAAACTTTACATAGCTTACAGAAGCTACTTTACAGGCTGCGTTGTAGTTGATATGGATGCCAAAGCCTGTAAACAGGGCCTTGTCGCTTGCAATGGCCTTTAGCAATTTTGCCAGCGTAAGCCCCTTTGAATTGATCACCACTTTGCCAAGATCAGCCTGCTCAAAACCAGTTCCGCCTATAAATTTTGTGCGTTTGTTCCAGCAATCTTTTGCTGTAGGTGACGATGCTACCAACTCCAGCATTCGCTGGGGATAAGCATTATCCAGGTCGTAATTGAGTATGCCAAACGTTTGGTTAGGGCGTACTAATATGCGGCGTTCAATTTGTGGTAGGTAGGTCTTCATTTTCGTTTTCGATTACACCGATTTTAGTTGAGGATTCCACCGATTGCGTTACTTTCTGACTTGCAGACTTTCCGACTTGCGGGCTTTCAATAAACAGGTGCCGGATGTGCGGATATCTTTCCATATACCATTCGGCTTCCTCGTCGGTCAGGCTATCATTGTCGTGTACGGCGGGAGATTTAGGGGCAAACTGATGCTTGCCGGGTTTTAGGATGTATTTCTTTTTAGTCATTTGTCATTAGTCATTATGTCATTGGTTTGTTGCTTCGCCGGATAATGGTCATTAGCCATATATTGACTAATGACCAATGACTGTTGACTAAGCAGCAGCTAATGCTTCGATAGCAGCAATTGTGCTGGCGTAGGTTGCCGGACCGCTGGTAGGCGGGATAGAAACGGCACGCGGAGGGTAGGGCTCCCTCATTTTATCGGGGTTGGTTAATTTAAGTTTGTAGCCGCCTTCCAAAGTTTCGTCGGCCGCGTTGCGCTCGGCATCGGTGAGGATCAAACCATTTATGGCACCGAACAATTCAACGGCTGAGTCGCCTGATTTGTAGTTGTTCACTGCGATAGCCTGTACGCGGCCGTAGCCCATAGCCATTAATTGTGTTTTGATATCTGTTGACAGGCCGGCGATGTTAAAGTCGATCTCCTCGGTGTAGCGCGGGCCCACTTGTGTTTTAGCCAGTTTCGACATCGCATTGAAACTGTTGTTGGTGCCTTCGAACTTATAGATCTTGGCTCCTGATGCTGCACTAAGACCGGTTACTATGAGTGGGTTTGTGGTATCATATGTTAAAGTGATATCTTCCTGATTGAATATATAGATCACATCTTCGATACCTGAAGTTATTGGTTCAGCTATTCCCAGGCTGAACCCTGCGCTTATTTTATTGTAAATTGACATGTTTGTTAGTTGATTAGGTTGGATTAAGTTGATTGAGTTGGAATAAGTTAACTGGGGTTTAGAGGTTCGATTATCTAACTTAACCAACCACTTAACCTAATCAACTCAATCAACTATTATTAAGCTGACAGGTAAAAGATCTCGTTAGCAAATTTGTAGTTTACGGCGGCTTTCATACGGGCCTTCATGCGAACAACGTTATCGTTGGTGTATGGCTTCATGTAAACAGTCGACAGTTCAGAAGCGTCGCCTAACAGATCTACCCCTAAGAACAGGTTAGAAGAGCGTGCGCCCAGGATAGTGTTTGCCTGCCAATGATTCATCAGTTGGAGCGGTACACCCAGGTAATCCATCTTTTTGGGATCGGAGAAAGCGTTCAGAACATTAGTCGCTTTGTTTGCCTGGGCCTGCGCATAAGCATAACCGATGTGTAATGGAATTTGCAGGTTGAAGTCTTCCTGGCTGCGGTCGGCTGGATCGAGTTGTGAGTAAACACTGCTTAGCACACCTAAAACATTGCTGGCATTAATATAGCTGATGGTTGCTGCAGTTGTTGTACCAGTGAAAGTTGCCGGCTTTCGTGTGTTGATCTCGTTAAAGTTGCGAACCAGTTTAAATGTTGTGGCGCTGGCAACCTGGACGAAGTAGGATTGCCCCTGTACGTCAATACCCGGCGTTCCGTTAGTTGTGTCTTTACTGGTACCTGTTACGGCGGTTATGGTTACTACGTCACCATCTGAAAGTGTTGAAGTGTCTGCTACAGTAACTACGCCTGATGCGCTGATGGCAGTCGACGCCATAGAAGTGGCTGGTTTGCTTAAACCCACTTTGTAAACGCCAGAGGCTGATGAAATCGTCGGCAATAAACCGGCAAATGATGCTGTAAACGCCGCTTCTTTAGTAGCGGATTTGCCAAGCCAGTATAAACGCTCATTGGCGATCTGAATTTTGGTTAAGTAGCGCTGAACCATAAAGTCGGAAAGATCTACAACGCCTTCGTAATCCATAAAGGCGCCCGGTTTCAGACTTTGAGATTCCCATGATTGTACGAGTTTGTCCCATTGTTCCTGTTTCATAAACTCATATACTACCGGGTCGAGGTAACTTTCATTTTGTAATGCGGTAGTGCCCTGGTCTGCGAATATGCCGGAAGGATCTTGCAGAACCACGTCGTCGTCCACATCAAGGATCACCTTACGGGATTTGACGTCATTAATAACAGTCAGCAAACCACGTTTCACCGAATCGGCTTCGAGTAATGTGCTGGCCATAAACCCTGCCAGCGCTTCGCCGGCATAGGTGTTGTTTGTAAATGTAAATTGAGGCATGTTTTGTTTTAGTGCTATTGTTGTAGGGGTTGTAAAGGTTGTAGTAGTTGTATTGGTTGTAGAAGTCGAATTGTCGTGATGGTCGGGAAATATTTAGGAGATAATCTATTAATCTTTATAACCACTTCAACCTTTACAACCAATACAACTACTACAACCCTATTTAGAAATCGCTTTTTTAACCGCGTTTTTAGCGAGGGTAGATTGCGGAGCGAAAAACGGAGCCGGTTCGGTTTTGGCTTTGTTGCTGCGGTGGGAATTTTCTGGGGTGAAGTCGGAATGTATTTCGTTTTTTATTTCGTCGCGGGTTTTGTTTAAACGTTCATTTGCTGTTTCAAGGGCTGCTTTGGCTTCAATTAACAATGCGTTTTGCGCGTGTAGCTTAGCTTTGATAGAGCGGATCCGGTTTTGTACATCAGTCCTTTTCTTTGGACTGACGAGCAAATCCGAAACATCACTGTCATCATCGTCATCCGCATCCGGATCATCCGCCGGAGTTACTGATTGAACTTTACCACCCTTTACGGCAATCTTTTGGCCTGACGAAGTCGTGTAGCAATCTGCCGCTGATGGGGTGGTCATATCTTCATCCTGGTATACTTCAGAGCCTTCGTCCAGTTCGCCTGCATGGTGCAGCGTGCCTTTGTCGGTAATGGTTTGTTTGTTGACAACCTTCCTGAAGAAGTTCATAATCTTATCTAAAACCGATGTGGTTTTTTCGATAAGGACCTTGTTTTCAATGTTCATGTTTGTATTTGTGTTTAAGAGCTTGTTGATGCAGCGCTGGTAGATAGCAGGTGCCGTGTCGGTGTATTTTTTTATAAGTGCACTATTGATGATAGGCTGACTGTAATCTTCTATCCGGTCGATAAATCCCAAGTCAAGCGCCTGGTCAGCAGTCATCCATGTGACAGAATCGATCAAACTATTCACGGTAATTCCATCCAACCCGGTTTTATCCATGTATATCTGAGCCAGGCGCGATTGAACTACATTCAGCATCTGCACGTCTTTCAAAAGCTCATCGGCATTACCACCCGAGCCAACCATTGGTTTGTGGATCATGAGCAGGGCATATTTGCTCATCGCCACCTTCTGGCCGCCCATCGCCACTATGGAAGCAGCAGAGGCGGCCAGTGCATCTATATAGGTTGTTATTTTACCGGGGTATTTCTTTAGCAAATCGTAGATGGCGATGGCATCAAATGCACTGCCGCCAACCGAGCTGATATGTATTTCTACATCCTGGCCGGCTGCGTTTTGCAACTCGGCCTGAATGTAACTTGATGATAAGGTACCTGAGCCGATGTTGTCGGTTTCGGTGTCGTATAGGTAAATTTTGTACATTTTAGATGTGAGATATGAGACGTGAGATGTCAGTTGAGTCCGAAGCCGGATGTCGGAAAGTCCGGAAGAACACGATTTTGGGATTTGAATGATTTACAAGATTAGATCATAATAATTTTCAAATCATTCAATCGTATCTTCGGGTTCTCTCCAGTAATAGACCAGCAATGCTGTTAGGTAAATGATTATTATGCTGATTGGCATATTTCAAAGATCGGCTTAATAGTTTGGTTAAGTGGTGACAGGGATTTGTCAGTAGTTGTCTGAACCTTGATTCGCTGGATTAAATGATTTCCTTGATTGACGAACCTGCTCCTGGCGTTTGGTATATTCAAATATTAGGATAGTTATTGATGATGGTGGTGACAGAGTTTTGTCAGTGGTCAAATTGTTTTGTTAGTAGTATTGTTTTAAATTAGTTGCACTTTAAAGATTATGGAACCTATAACTTATCGATATAGTCAAATTAATGCAATTCTACGCTTAATCTACTTTGCTTTGCTTTTTTATTTTGCGACAAAGCCTTTCATTCTTAAGCAACCCATGTATTGGACTTACATCAAAATTGTATTCACTTTGATTGGGATCTACTGGTTTTGTGAGTGGATAATCAAAGTTGGACTTCCTTTGATAAAAAGAAAACCGGCCCTGGTACTTACTGATGAGGGATTGATATGTCAGATGAAAAGGAAGAATGTTAGATGGGACGAAGTTAAAGAGATCAGACCGGCTTCTCCCGGTGGTTTCAAATTGATGAGGGTCATTCTAAAAAATGGTAAAAAAATAAGGATAGGTACTAGTGAAATTGATGGTGGTGAATACGAAATATACCAAAATATAGCAGCATTTTTTAACAACAGCCAGGTCGAAAAATTGTAGTTGCTTGGTAAGTAGTGACATAAAGTTCGTTAATAAATTCATCTCAATCTTTAACTATGAAAAAATATCTGACTTTGTTGCTTGTCGTTCTGCTGTCCTGTTCTTTCACGGGGCGGAAAATAACCTGGGTAGCGATTGGCGATTCCATCACCTATTTAAATGACCACCTGGATGAAACATCATACAGGTTGAAAAGTGGCTATCTAACCCAGGTTACAACTACGTTGCCCAACGTGCAATATATTAACCAGGGCCACAACGGCTGGAAATCTACTGACATTGCAGCTAATATTGACAAGTTGGGACTTGTTAAAGCCGACGTTTACACCATTTTCCTGGGAACGAATGATTGGTGGGGTGGTATTCCAGCTGGCAATATCAATGACTATAAAAAAGCAACCGGAACGGGAACTGTCTTCGGCTCATTCCGGATAATTATAAATAAGGTCCGACAGTTAAATGATAAGGCTAAGATTATATTGATAACACCTATGCAACGCAGTGATTTTGTTTATGTTCTTGATCACAATAACAATGCTTATGGGTCTTACAAGACAAAAAATGGCCAATCACTGGAAGATGTTGCTAATGCAGTTATAGCAATTGGCAAATATGAGCGCCTGCCTGTGGTAGACCTTTATCACGACCCACGGTTCGACATCAAAAATATGGTCAATTTTAAACGCCTGAAGGACCCGCAATCGGGAGAGTATAAAGATTTCCCTTACCCGCAATCGACCACGATTCCTTATAATTCAAAAAACGATGAGTATCCTTATCCGCCAGCAGCTATAAACATGACCTACGATGGTTTGCATCCATCAGATAAAGGGGATTCAGTTATTGCGCGTTTGGTTGTGGATAGTTTTGATAAGCTGGGTGTTGCTGGCAGTTGGGATAAGTAAAATAATTGGTGTTGGCCGTCCATTATTTAGTTAAATGAAACAATTACTCTTCTTAATTTTTTTACTCAATTACATAGGTTTTGCTAATGCGCAGACAAAGCGCTCAGTCGAAAATACTGACCCTAATAAAATATATACAGCAGTTGAAAAAGAGCCACAATACCCGGGTGGAATACAAAAGCTTTATATATCACTTCAAAAATCGATACATGTTCCGAAAATTTGCTCGAAAAATATTGAAGGCACCAAGGTTGTTATTGATTTTGTTGTAGAAAAGGATGGAAGTTTAACTCATATAAAAGCAAAGGGATGGTGCCCGGCGACCAATAAAAATATAATTAAATTCCTAAAATGCGGTCCCAAATGGAAACCGGGTAGTAATGCAGGAAAAATATGCAGGGTTCGGTATACTATACCCATTCAAATTGAATTGTCGCAAGAAGAGTAAAAAGAGATGCTTATACTTAGTTATCAACCAGTTCACTTTTCTTCAAACTCTTCTTACTTTAGTTTGCACTTACTGATTGACCAATTAGTTAATCGGCTTAAATACCCTGTTCCACCTGATTTTGCTGAAGAAGCTCTGTGTTGAATCGGTACTGAAAAATGTGATCATCGCTTTCCCGACAATATGATCTTCGGGTACATAACCCCAAAAACGGCAGTCGAGCGAATTATGACGATTATCACCCATCATCCAGTAATAATCCATTTTAAAAGTATAGCTGGTTGCTTTTTGTCCATTGAGCAGGATGTCTTTGCCTTGCGTTTCTACCTTGTTGTGTTCATATAATTCAATAGCACGGCGGTATAATGCCATGGTTGAATCGTTTAGTGTAACGGTGTAGCCCCGCTTAGGTAGCACTAAAGGGCCAAAATTATCCTGGTTCCATTTGAAATTCGGGTTATGTGGAAACACATCCTCAGCATATACCCCCGCTGGCTGAACTACAGGCGTAACACTTTTGATGTATGACTGGCTTTTTAAAGCGGAAAGATTTTTATATGGAATTGTTACTGCAGTGCCATCAGTTTCAGATGGTTTTATTCCCAGATCAGTATAAAACTGCGGATTAATGTTGGAACCATCGGTTACTATTCTGTAGTCGGTTTGGGAATCAGGAGCATTTGGAGCAGCTTTGCCATTAATGTAGACCTGTCCGTCGACGATGGTCAATACATCACCTGGGGTCGCCTGGCAACGTTTAATAAGTGCGGTGCGTTCATCGACCGGTAAATTATATTTCGGGTCAGCTTCTTCGGGTTTGTTAAACACAACGATATCACCTTTTTTCACTTCTGATAATCCCGGCAGGCGCCAATAAGGCAGTTTAATCCAATCAAGATAAGTTTTTATACCATAAACCTTCGGCTCGGTAAACGGAATGGAAAGTGGGGTATTAGCAATGCGCGGTCCGTAGCTGATCTTGCTCACAAAAAGATAATCGCCAACCAGTTCAGTTCCTTCCATAGAACCAGAAGGGATGGCATATGCTGAAAAAAGTAGTCCGCGGATAATTGTTGCAGCGACAAACGCGAATAACAGGGCATCCATCCACTCGCGCAGTTTACTTTTTTTAGGTTTTTGTGTATCAGTTTTTTTCCGGAACGGCCATTTCCAAGTCATGATAAATATGATTTATCATGTTAGATGGGGTTAAGATTGAGTTGTTACAGTTGATAAGAGTTTTTTTTTATTATTTTTAGAAAAAAGACCTAAGCCGATGAAACGACTTATACTTGCAATACCGCTTCATATATTCATGCTTTTCTCGATCAAGTATTCATATTCGCAGGCGCATATAAATCCGGAGGCAAGAAAGCTGAATGATTCTGCATATAGAGTTTGGAGGGATTTCCCCTTTCCGACCCAAAAACTTCACAAGTTTAAAGATGGCAAGCTGGTTGAAGTGCCATTAGATACCACGAAGGATAAATATTTCACAACAGATAGTGCAGCTGTATACAAGAGATTAATGTCTTTATTAGACCAGGCTTTGAAAATTGATAGTAATTATTGGGTGGCTTACTGGAGCAAATTCTCTTATCAGAGTCAATGGAAGAAACATGTGGAAGCAGTTAAGACAGGAGAGAAGTTACTCAAATTTTTTCCGAATGAATCTATGATTAAGCTCGCGGTAGCCGAGCAATACGATGACATAGGAGATACTACAGTAGCCAAAAAGTATTACAATGAGGTATTAACTGTATTTAATAAAGCGTTAGACACGATGAGTATCAATAACAGGAATCGCAGTCTTATCGAATGGCAGAAAGCAGATGTATTGATATTACTTCATCAAAGCGAGAACGTACAAAGCTTCCTTAAAAAACTTTATGATAAGGAAACAGATGATCTAAATAAACGAACGATAAAGGCAATGATGAATAGAACGAGGGCAGAAATATTATCTGGCAAAGGATTCGGAATAACTTATTAATCATTTAATTTTCTTCAAAACTATTCATCGCCCGCCAAATAGTGCGTTCATCCCTGTTGAATTTTCCTCCTGCTTCAAGTACTGCCTGATTTTTGGTGATGCCTCGTGTTTGCATCTGCGCTAATACCCACAGATAAATTTCGCGATAGGTGAAGACTTTGGCTGTGATAAATCCGGCTTTGTAGAGTTCAGAAAATATACCGTCGTCAAATAAGGTGTTGGCTAGTTTGATGTTCATAAATGTTAGGTTGGGTGTGTTCTTTTTAGTTTGATGAAATGAAATTATATTAGGCGGACTAAACTTTGTATTGTTGATCTTGTCACATTGTAAAAAGAAACCATGAAAACCTTATTACTTCTTTGCATTTCAATAATGCCAATTGTAGCGTGCGCACCAAAACTCCAGGGTGTAGTTTATGATGAATCCGGAAATGCCAGCCTTTCTACTTCGATGAAAAAGGTGGCTACCAATGATCAGGATAAAGGCACATTACGGGCTGCTACAGTTACCGCTAATAATATATTTTATTTATATCTAGGCATCGAGGTATCAGTTGCATTCAGGCGATTTTATATATAAGAGGTGAGTATATCTCGGTTCAATTATCAGACAGCTCTTTTGTGAATTTATCAAATGATCAACGGGTAAGGGCACATCCAGAGATGGTTTTAGGTAACCCGAGGCAGGTAGTACAGGTGCTTTGCCCGTTATCAGATTCAGATATCCAAAGGCTTATGGCACATGATATTACCAAGATCAGCATAGTCACATTAAATAAAAAAAGCTTTGAATTTGAAATACAACCGCAAAAAAGCAAAATGATACAGGAAATGCTTACATTAATAAGTACACCCAAATAAAGCGTAACGATGATTTTTTTCCGGTATTATAAATTCACCCTGTTGATAGTCTGCGCCAGGATATTTTGTTGGTTATTAATATCTTTTACATCTACATACACAGGAGGGAAGTTGTTGATCATCTGATAAGCAACTGTATTTGCTAGATTCTTCTGGTCATTAACTGGTTGATTATAGTATCGGTTGGCATTGCCTCCATCTGTAAATATTCCGCCGACAGCATACCCTCTTGATAAACTGGGCACAGAGAAATCGCGGCCACCGTAGGCCACATTTATAGCGCTCACCAGGTTGCGCGCCCATGGGTCTCGCATAGCTTCAGATACAACTACTGCTTCGCCTGAACGGAGAAACGCATTGGTATCATCTGTTCGGCTATACCCCGATAATACAGCACCTTTTCCGTCTGATCTGAAGTAGCCGCCTTTGGCCATTGCCGGTGGTTTTTGTGCAGCAATTGCCGCTATTTGTATAGCAGTTTCGGCAATAATTCCGGGTATCACCAGTGCTCCCAATACGCCGGTTTGTGCTTCAGCTTTGGTGATAGCAATTGCGCCGTTAATAATGGCCTGTGCTATTGAAGCCTTTTGTTCGCTTTTAAAAACCTTGACCTTTATAGCATTTTCCTGCTTCTGATATTTTTGTTCGATAGCTTGTCTTTGTGATGCAGTTAGACTTTTATTGTTTAGTTCCAATGCCTTGTCGGCTTCCAGTGCTTTTATTTTTGCATCGCTTTGTGCCTGTATACTCTTGCCAATAATTGAAAACGCTGTGTCCGATACTTTTTGCGTGGTTTGTATCTCGAAATTGGCCCGTTCTTCGGCTGATATTTTTGCATGCTTTGTCAGTTCATTTACAAGATTAATGCTATGTACGTTTACTTCCTGTAGTTGGCGCTCTATTTTATCAGGACCGAAACTATTTGCCTGAAGCTGGACGAGCTGATTTTGTGCCTCTTCATTTTTGGCCTGGTCCTCATCCCTGTATTTTTGAACTATTGCGGCCATATTTGCCCTATGTTCAGCTTCCAGTTGTTCAATAACCCTGTTGTACTCTTTGCGGCTTATCTGTTTATCATTGAACAGCTTTGTGAGCCTGCCCTTCTCCTGGTTAAAATGTTCATTCTCGGCCACGACGGCCGATGAGTAAAATTGATTAGTTGCCTGCAATTGCCTGATAAGTGAATCGACGCGTATTTTTTCCGCTTCTGAAAGGCCTTGAGCAAGGTCATCGTTGGTTTTCTTTATTACTATTGATGAAGTTTTGTACTGCCCGGAAAGTGGATCTAATCCGTTGTCTTTAGCAATTTGCGCAGCTTGCTTTAAGAATTTTTGAAAGATATCAAGCGAAGTTTCACTCTGTTTTTGATCTGCGTCCGCTTCTTCCTTTCTTCTCTTATCTGCCATTTGTTTTTTTAACTTTTCAGCTTCGCCGCGCCTTTTGTCAAATCCAATAGTTGGTACTGCACCCGGAGCCGTAGGCCCTGCATGATTAGAGATATCAACCATTTTATCCCATAATGTAAGGGCTTCATCATCTGATTTCATCATCGCCTTTTGGGCTTCAACCGCTTTATTTGCTGCGTCTTGTAATGCAATGTTTGCGGCGGCCTTTAGTAGGGTCATTTGAATATATGCGCCGCCTTTTTTAGTCATAATAGCTTCTAGCTCGCCTAAATTGGAGACTTGCCCCATCGTTTTACCAAGTGTATCATTATATTCATTTAATACTTGCTTTTTATCAATCAATCCTTGTTTAGCTAAACCGACCTGTGCCTTCAAATCATTAAATTGCTCTATTGCATTTGAATAATCGGTATCATCCAAAGCTTTATTTAATGCATCAACGCTCATTTTAGTTTGATTGACAGCCTCTTTGCCTTTTATAAGCGACGATACCCAATCAACGATGGCAGGCCCGTATTGGATTAAAATAGTTAGCCCGGCTGAGATCTCATTCGTCCAGGCACCTAAGTCGGCAAGGGAGTCTTTCAACAATCCTTTCCAGGTTGAAAATGTTGATGTTAGGTCGCTAAAGGTTGATTTAAGTTTATTACCGGTAGTATTAAGATCTTTATTCTGGCTATTCAGCTTTGAAATATTGCCGGTAAATTTGGAAATGTCTTTGTCCAGCGAACTTATAGTACCTGATAGATCGGAAATAGGTTTGCCAAGGTTATTGATGGATGTACGCAGGCTATCGAATGAAGCCTTGTATTGGTCAATTTGTTGTTGTCCATCGGTGTTTAATTGCACATCAATGGATATTTTTTTACTGATGTCGTCTGCCATAAAATAGGTGATATAGTGGTTTTTGAAATAAATCCGGTCGGGCTCCGGAAATGGTTAGGTAATATACAAATATATGAATTATATGCCAAATGGAATAATGTTTTTAGTATTATTTTTTTCTTTGCGAAAATTATTAGCAATTTAGTCTGTGGATAAACCTTTTATAACTTAAACCTTAATGAAAAAAATAATCTATCTATTAGTTCTGATTGCCTTAGTAAGTTGCCATCAGCAAGAAAAGAAATCAAACGGTATGATCTCAAAGGATGCGGTAGACAGCATGGCGAAATCAGATCAGGACCTGCAATCAATCATTCAAGCCAACATTAATAAGACGCCAACAATTGATACTGTTTTTCTGGGTTTCTCATTTAACATGACAAACGACCAGGTGACGAGACATTACCTCAACCTTCTAAAAGAAAAAAAACTGATAAAAGGAGATGGCAATGCATATTATGAAATGAATCTTTCGATAATAAAGGCCCATGCCTTTATTGCTCCGGAATTTCATGATAACAAGTTATATAAGCTTACATTAGTGATTACCCCCGCCGACGACATGGCGACGGCGAAAACAGTATTCTTTCAAACTGAAACGGCTTACTTGAAGAAATATAGCGGATATGCTTACTTTGAAGCCCCTGGCCTGGTAGACCCGGACCTGAAAGAAGCACACTGGATAAAAAACAATCGTCATATCTATATCCGTGATGGCGCTGAGGGAACCCTGGTAAGTTATATTAATATGCCGGCAGAGCGGGATATGAAAAAAAATGAAGATATGAAAACAGATAGCGCAGCTAAGCAAACAGGTAAGGACATTTAAAAGAAAAACAATAATCAAAGCGTTATAGCAATTTTGTTTTTAGAATCAGACCACAAACTTTATCACCCATGAAATATTTTATTGTGTACGCATTAATCTTAATAGCATTTTCTTCCTGTCAGCGATCGGCTGAAGATTATTATCAATCAGGTTTTAAAAAGATGCAAATAAAGCCCGATCTGAACGCAAAAGACACAGTCAGGGCGTATAAAGCTATGATGGAAAACCTGAAGAGCGCAAGAGCTGATTTTGACAAAGCCATAGAACTCAATCCAAAGTATATGGACGCTTATAAGTTAAGAGCATCTGTTGAAAGTGAGATGGAGGACCATAACGCATCAATTAAAGACTGGCAAGCAATGATAAAATTAAAGCCAAAGTACTATTTTGCTTATTTCCAGGTAGGTGAGGAAAAGTATGAACTTGCTGATTACGAAGGAGCAATTAAAGAATATTCAAAAGTTATTGCCCTGGATCCCAATAACGCAGATTATTACGACGCAAGGGGCCATGTACAGGCCAGGTTGAGGAATTATGATCAAGCTCTAAAAGACTATAATATTGCAATTAGTTTGAACCCGGGTGACAAATATTTTTTCTTAAACAGGGGTAAATTAAAAATTGATATGAACGATAAGGCCGGCGCTTGCGAAGATCTGAAGAAAGCAGTTCAATTAGGTGATACGACTTTTGCGCCTGAACTGATTAAAGAGAATTGCAATTAATTTGATTACCGATTTTCAATCATTTCTTGCTAAATCCGCTTAAAAAAAGATGTCGTCATTAATGTACTAACCTAGTTTCACCATTTCCACTTTACATGGCTGTCCTTTACGCCAACTATCTATTTTGTTAACATAATAGTAGGCATTATCCTGTTGCAGATAAACGGGTACTAGCAGATCTAACTCCAAAATGTCACGTGGTGTGAGCAAAAAATAGCGGATTACCTTTTTGGTTTGGGTTAGCACTTTTTGCAATTCGGGGTAGTACTTGGATTTTAATCCGGGCATTGTCGCGTTTGCTGTCCCGGGCATATCGCAGAAACAAAGATTATAGTCACCTTCCGGCTTATAAAAATAGGGGGTTGATATTTGATCATTTACCTCAATTTGTGTAGTGCCATCTGTGAATGTAACCTTTTTTCCAGGTGGAAGATTGGTTTTTTGGTCAACCAGGATACGCGGTGATACGCTGATAGTGAAATCATTGCTGTCCGAAGTATTATCAATCATTTTTATTTGGGCGATCTGCCCTATGAAAAACGGGCGGTTTAACGTAGGGGCAAACTGGCTCTCGAACAGATCGGTTGTTGCAGGCAGGGTAGTATCATTAATATTGATTTGAGCGTTGGCAAAGTCTTTAGGTAACACGTTGTCATCTTCTTTGTATTTCATATAGTTTACCTGCGCATAATTGCCCAGTTTGAATGAGATCTGCTTACCCTGGTTGATGCATTTGCCGGTCCAATCTTTGGCGACCGGAATATTGTTTACAATATCGCGGAGTGAGTTGAAGCTAACTGTCCGTGTGGCATTGTCTGTTTGGCAAATAATGCCAAAACGCTGTAAAGTATCTTTCAAAAGATCTTTCTGACTGATGTCAGGGAAGATACGCTCGCACTGAACAGTCTGACCAAATTGAACTGTGGTGTTTTGACTTTCAATAGCCAATTCGACACCTGGATAAATTATAGCATATGAAGGTGTAAGGCCTTTGAATGCATATCCAATAAATATTCCGCCGTTTGCCGGCAATGTAGTTTCACATGAGACAACGGTATTATACATATCCTGATGACCTGTGATACTACTGCCTTTGGTGCCGTGATCGCGCACCCAACCGTTTGGGTTACCAGGGCCTTGTTCGCCACCATTATAAGCAAAGCTGACACTGGTAAGCGGCGTGTCACTTATAGCCGGAAAGCCCGGATCGCGATAATAGATATACACTTCTAAACTACTAGGATCGTCAGCCGGGGTGATCCGTCCATTTAGTTTTACATGCGGAAAGGTAAGAATAACCTTTACTGCATTGGTTTTTTGTGAGGTGAACAACGTGCCGGAGAACTGCTTTGATGGATCGGAAAGAATAGTATCCCACGCAAAAAAACCATCAGCGCCATGATTTGGATCCGGATGTAATAGAGGCTCCGTAGTTTGTTTGCTGGCAATCAGCCCGCTGACGTCAGGCTGATTCTGATAGTCAGTACCATGGTCCCAGGAGCCATTGCTGAATTGGCAAATCAGCAATGGGTATAACGGGTCGTCGAGTAAAGTGCCCTTGCCTTTATATCCGGCAGATTGCAGCAGCAGATCAATAGCTGATTTAATAAAAAAGCCAGGCCGGAGGTTGTGAACATCTATTGGTGAGGTAAGATCCTGGCCGTTAATGTATCCATAATCTATAACAGGGTAGATCCAGCCTTCAGTTTTAGTTTGTGATGTGGCTGCATTCTGCATGTTCCAGGTATGATCATAGGATTGCCAAACCATGTTTTTTCCGTAGTTGGTCCACTGACTGGTACTATCGCCCATGTCATACAATTTACCATCTATTGCATCAAAAAAATCGACATTACCGGATAATACGGTGATATTGGCGTTATCCTGTTCAATGTTAGTGAGTTCGGCTATCCCATAAGGAATTATTTCGAGCCCATCCTGCAACAGCCGGGCAGGGTATTGTGTGTAAGGCGCATTGGTAGTAAAGGCAATATCGTCAGGAAACCCCAGGATTTGCCGGTTACGTTGTGTAAGCGGCAGCTTAAACTGGTTGCTGGTGTTGCCTTGCTGATTTTGTACCTCAGCGAGGTTATTGATCTGGAAGGTGAGCGCGATGGGGCTGTCATCGTTAAGATCGACCAGTTGATCGTCAATGTATAATTGGAGTTGGTTCATTTAATTTTTAGGCTTTAAATCATGGCTTAATTTTTTAGCTTTACAGCCGTTATAAAATCTAAGCCTTATGCATAAATCTTTATCATTATTTGTAATCGTGTTATTGCTCTGTTTTTACTCTTGTAAGAAAGACAGTGGAAGTAAGGAAAATCCAGACAACACAAATTTCTCGTCATTAATTATAGGCAAGTGGTTGGTCACCAAGGAGCATGCTAAAGTATATACCATGAGCGGTGCATTAGTTAAGGATACTACTGACATCTATGCAAATGACCGCTTCAATAATGCCTGGTATGAGATATACAATAAAGATGGTAATGGCTACGTAACGACAGCAACCAGCGGTGGTATAAAACCCGATACGACATCTTTTATTACTTATTCGATTGCCGGTAATGAGATGAAAATTTACGAAGAGAGTGAGTATAATTATAGTTCAACCATTTTAATGCTGAATTCGACCAATATGCTGAAAGAGGATATTTATACTACTCCGGACGCTGACTCAAGATGGAACTTGCCGGCCCAAACACCATATAAGTATGTAGAAGACTACACTTATACCAAGCAATAGATGACTCAGTCTACTGCGTTTGTATATTGATAGACGGCATATTGAACGTGATACTGAAGGGAGCCTGGCCGTTCATAGTTTCGTATTCGCTATAAGTGGCGGTGTTGATTACGATGGTTTGCCATTTAACCGGATTTTTATTTACCAGCATCTGCACTTTCGGTGAGTATTTGATGGACTGTAACCCTTTGATATCGTTAACGGACAGATCCTCGGCCATTACCTTCATTTTTTGCCCGGCATCTTTGGAGATCACTTCTTCAATACCATCCTGGTTTTCCCAATCGGATACGAAGTTTTTGATAATGGTGGCATTTTGCACATCGAGCGAAACTTCCTGGTTATAAACAAAACGATAATATTCCCAACTGCCGCTTAATCCAACCCAGCGAAGGTAAACCGAGCGCTCGTCGACAGCGTCATCAATGCGGATGGTTTGGATTTGGGTTATTGCATGAGACGCGCCGTCCGCGTCATCATATTTTAAAGTCAGTGTGATATAATGCGCCTCATCCGGGAAAGTGCTATTGATCAGTAACCGATTTAACCCTAATTGCGCGGGAAGCGGTGTTGCCGAAATAGTTTGGCCTGAAATAATGAGCTTCGTGCTATCCTGATTTAAAAGCCATGAGCCATCTTCATTCAGCAAAAAATTGGCTTGCGCATCTCCGGGTAAGGGATTACGGTTGATATCAAGCAAAGTGAGCTCGCAATAAATATTGAGACCAAGCAGATTCTCGCTGTAAATGAAACCTATATCGAAAGGGTAACCGTTGGAATACGCAGGCTCAACAAAATCGGTAACCCATTTGGCCAGTTGTGAATTATCCGTTACCGATGCAAAGGGCACGTAAGCAGCCAGGTTGCCGCCATATTTGCTGCCCAATTGTTTAGCTGCATAAACTACATAATAGGGATCATCAATGGGTATATAGGATGAAGTGTGGCCTTCCGGTGTACCATCATCCCAGCTTTCAGCATATTGGATCTGGTAGCTTGCACTCAGGTTATCGTCGCGGAAATTTGCTTGGGTAAAAGTGCTGCTGTCTTTAGCTTGCAAGAGGCTTTGCAGAAAATTAGAGAAATCAGCGCGGATGACGCCTTTACCATCAGGCCGGTTGGTGGCCTGGATGGTTTGCTGCTGACCGGTGAGTTTATCCTGATAAGTGATCTGCGTGAGCATTTTGTAATAAGGCCGCAGACTATTGATATTAACGAAGCCTCCGATCGTTGACGAGGAAACATAAGGTGTATTAATGATCAGGGCGCTATCCTGCACCTGATAGACCGGGTAGATGCCATTATAAGCGCCGGCATTTACATAAACCATTTCGTTTTCTTTGGTGCCGATCACAATGGCGTTGATATTAAGTTGTGCTTTTTGCGTTTGGCTATCCTGGGTAACGCTTGTCACTTCGAAATCTTTACGCTGATAGGTGAACACTACGGGATTAAATGCCGCATTCCATCGTGAAATGTTGCCGTTGCCAAGGTCGACCGACGGATCACCGACCAAAATGTTGCGCACCGTAAGTAAAGTGAATTGCTGAATGGCCGTACAACTATTGGCATCACGTATGTAGGCGACATGAAAGCCGCCGGCCAGCCCGGTAAAAGTAGCAGACGATTGGTAATTAACCGAGTCAAGACTATACTGGATAGGGCCGTAACTTGAGGACGCGTTGATGGTAATTTGTCCGTCTGCTGCGCCGGGAGCTGATTCTTTTTTGTCGGTTACGATAGCGTTGATAGCCGCATCGCATACCAGCGGAGGACTGGGGGTACCTTCAGTAAAATCAACCACAGTGAAATTACGGATATCGATTATGGCGCCGCCTGATGCGTACTTCCGGCTCAGGACGCCAGTGTAGATCAATAAGCTTTGACCCGGAACTATAAAATCGTGATTGTTGGTGTTGCCTGTGTCGTAAAAGGCGACCGTAACGGCCAGGTTATTACCATTGGCAGGATTGTTATTCTCGTCTGTGACAATGATATAAACTTCGCCATTGGTGTAGATGATACCCTGATCGGTAGCACTTACCTGGTTGGTGATCTGGATTTGGGGGAAGAGAGACATTTTAATGAGTGATTGAGTGAATGAGTGATTGAGTGAATGATTTTTTAACTCAATCCAATAGAATCAATTATCTGTTGTGCTATTTCATCGGTAAATGGGGTAATAGCCTGACCGAGTCTTAGATCGATGTTTGCGTCGCTTAACGGCCCTGAGATTATACCCGGTGTACCTTTAAATCCGTTTTTGTCAATCGACTTTTTAATGGCCCATGCGGCCTTGTCGGGTATGCCTTTGGCCTGGCACCATTGTTTGATGCGGTCGATCATTGGAGGGCTGCCGGGTATTGCATTTGGACTGGTAGGACTGCGCCCTGTTTCCAATATCTGCAGGTAGGCTGGGAGTTGTAGTTGCGGGTTATCTCCACCAGTTTCAATAATGATCTGTTGCGCTGTTTGCCCTGTAGCGTATTTGCCGTTTGATTGCAGCGAGTGGATAATGTCGGCTTTGAGGGATTCGAGGAATATGGTTAGGTGATCGTTGGTCATTGGTGAATTTTACTCACCCCCAGCCCCTCCTTAATTAAGAGAGGGGAGTTTTTATGGGGAACTTTAATAATTTTCGAAATACATGGTGGCAAGGGTGATTGTCAGGCTAACACCACTGGAATTGACGTCAAATTTGTTGTAAACCGGCAGGCACTTAGCTTTATCTCCGGCTTTGATGCGGAAGTAGCGGCCATCGCCTTCGCGGTATTTGGATGCTTTGACGATGAATTCGTTGGCCATGCGGAGTGCCTGGTTTACATAGTCTTCGTTGCCGGATGTGTATTGATCGTATTCGGTTTTGTAGAGAAACTCTAAGTACACTGAAAATGTATTGTCCACAGACCCGTTTACCTGGGGTGAGACGTCGATTGGCTGTAAAGGATACATGAACACGCAGGGAAATGAGGCGTCATCAGCAAGCTGATTGATCTCATTTACAGTGCCATAAATGAAGTTGGGTTGATCGGTAAGCAGTTGGGTTATTGCTTCGATTTGGTTACGTATGGGCATGGGGTTGGTTTATTGGTCATTAGTCATTGGTTGATTGGTGTTGTCTGGATCAGAATTTTCAGAATTAAGGGATTTTCAGAATTCAGCTAATTCTAAAATTTTGTGAATTCTGATTCAGACAAAAGCTTAACTTCGGGAAAACCTTATTGCAAAATGAGATTACA
>Ga0310811_10003460_pt1 | contig 19845 bp, 12 predicted proteins | sample YCmetagenome_FD_207642 | JGI IMG/M metagenome (GOLD analysis project Ga0310811, IMG submission 207642) | Soil microbial communities from experimental microcosm in Duke University, North Carolina, United States - YC | ecosystem: Engineered > Artificial ecosystem > Soil microcosm > Unclassified ...
AGGCCTCGGCACGCGACTACGCGTTCGGCGCCTCGGGCCGCTCCGTCGCCCGGGCCGCCGCGCTGATCGCGGGCGTGACGGTGCTCTCCCGGCTCTTCGGCTTCCTGCGCACGCTCGCCTTCTCGCACACGGTCGGGCACGGCGACCTGGCCGACGCGTACAACTCGGCGAATCAGATCCCGAACACCATCTTCGACATCGTGGCCGGCGGCGCGCTGGCCGGGGTGGCGGTGCCGCTGCTGGCGGGACCGCTCAGCCGCGGCGAGCGGGAGGACGCCTCGCGCACCGTCTCCGCCCTGCTGACCTGGGCGCTCGGCGCGCTGCTGCCGCTGAGCCTGATCGGCATCGCGGCGGCCGGGCCGCTCGGCTCGCTCATCGCCGGACCGCACGGGCCGGCCGGGCTCTACCCGGAGCTGGTCGGCCGCTTCCTGGTGCTGTTCCTGCCGCAGATCCCGCTCTACGGCGTTGCCGTGGTGCTCTCCGCGGCGCTGCAGGCCGACCGCCGCTTCCTCGCGCCCGCGATAGCGCCGCTGCTCTCCAGCCTGGTGATGGTGGCCACCTACCTGGCCTTCGGCCGGGTCGACCCGGGCGCCGCCGCGGATGTCAGTGGCCTGACGGTGAGGGCGCGCCTGGTGCTGGGCCTCGGCACCACCGCGGGCGTGGCGACGCTGGCGTGCAGCCTGCTGCCCTCGATCCGCCGGGCCGGCTTCCGGATCCGCCCGACCGCCGGCTTCGGTCCCGGGGTCGCCCGCCGGGCCCGGCATCTGGCCGCGGCCGGAGTGGTGACGCTGGTGGCGCAGAACTGCGCGGTGCTCGGCGTGGTGTTCCTGACCAACTACGCCGATCCCAGCGGCGGCGCGCTGACCGTCTACAACTTCAGCTGGGCGGTGTATCTGCTCCCTTACGCGGTGCTCGCGGTGCCGATCGCGACCAGCGCGTTCACCGACCTGGCGGCGCGCGCCTCCGGCGGCGACGTCGCCGGCTACCGGGCCGGGATCGCCGCGACCTCGCGCGCGGTGCTGCTGGCCACCTGCGCCGGAACCGGGCTGCTGGCCGCGGTCGCCTGGCCGATGGCGAGCCTGTTCATCCCGCGCGGCAGCTCCGGCCTGGACGCGACGTCGATGGCGTACGGCCTGCTGGCCTTCGCCCCCGGACTGCTCGGCTACGCGGCGATCGCGCTGCTCGGCCGGGTCCTCTACGCGGCCGGCCACGGGCGCGAGGCGGCGCTGGCGACGGCGGCGGGCTGGCTGGCCGTGTTCGCGGTGGACGCGGCGCTGATCTTCACCTGGCGCAGCAGGCCGGTGGTCTCGCTCGGCCTCGGCAACGCGGTCGGGATGAGTGTGGCGGGCGTGCTGCTGATGCTGGCGGTGCGCCGGCGGGTGGGCCGCGGCGTGTTCGCGGGCCTCGGCCGGACCGCGGGTGCGGCCGTGCCGGCCGCGGCCGCCGCCGGTGCGGCGGGCTGGTTCGTCGGCGACGCGTTCGGCTGGACCGGTTCGGCGCAGGCGGTGCTGATCGGCCCGGTGTGCACGGCGCTGGCGCTCGCCGTGTTCGGCGCGGTGGTGCTGCCGCTGGACGGCGACGAACTGCGGCCGCTGGTCGCCCGCTTCGTCATCCGGCTGCGCACACGCAACGGCGGGGGCGGTGGCGGCGCGGGCGGCGCGGGTGGGGGCGCGGGCGGCGTCGAGAATTCGGCTCGTGGTGCCGGAACCGGTGGTGGAGGCGGTGCCGGGAGTTCGGTTCGCGGTGCTGGAGTCGGTGACGGACGCGGGCGCGAGAACGCGTCCTCGGTGGCGTCGGCGGACGCGGCGGCCGAGACTGAGGGAGGTGACGGCGGATGAGCGACGACGGCGGTAACAGCGGCAGTGACAGCGGCGGTAGAGGCGGTGGCGGCAGCGGCGATGCACGAACCGCGGGCCTCGGGGTGGCCCTCGTGCTCGGTGCCAGCGTCGGCGGCATCGGCACGTACGTGCGCGATCTGGCGGCGCACTGCGTCGCGCGCGGTGACCGGGTGGCGGTGGCCGGTCCGGCGCAGACCGGGGTGCACTTCGGATTCACCGACACCGGCGCCCGCTTCGTCCCGCTGCCCGCGCGCTCCGCGTCCGCGGCGCGGATGCCGCAGACGCGCCGGGCGCTGCGCCGCGTGCTGACCGAGGCCGACGTCGCGCACTCGCACGGGATCAAGGCCGCCGCACTGACGAACCTGACGCTGGCCACCTTGCCGCGCCGTTCCCGCCCCCGGCACGTGGTCACCCTGCACAACGCCGTCCTGTCCCGCGGACTCAGGAAACGTATGTCAGGGCTCATTGAACGCCTCGCGGTGCGCCCGGCCGACATTGTGCTCGGCGCGTCCGCGGACCTGGTCTCCCGTGCGCGCGAGCTCGGCGCCCGGCGCGCCGCGCTGTGCCCGGTGCCCGCCCCGCCGCTGCCGCCCGGCGTGCATACCGACCGGGACGTCGCACGCGCCGCGGTACGCGCCGAACTCGGCTTCGAGGACCCGGCCGACGTGCGCCTCGTGCTCGCCGTCGGGCGGCTGGCGTCGCAGAAGTCGTATCCGCTCTTGCTGGACGCGGTCGAGGCCTTCAGCGCCGCGTATCCGGGCACTGCGTTGCGGGTGCTGATCGCCGGCGAGGGGCCGGAGCGCGCCGCGCTCGCCGCGGCCGTCGCCGCGAAGCAGCTCCCTGTCACACTGCTCGGCCACCGCGGCGACGTAGCCGACCTGCTCGCGGCGGCGGACGTCTTCGTGCTCTGCTCCGAGTGGGAGGCCAGGGCTCTGGTCGTGCAGGAGGCGCTGCGCGCCGGCACCCCCGTCGTCGCCACCGCCGTCGGCGGCATCCCCGAGCTCGTCGGCGACGCCGCGCTGCTCGTCCCGTGGCCAGATCCGGCCGCCCTCGCCGAGGCGCTGCACAGGGTACTGACAGACAAGGCGCTCGAGGACGAACTTCGCCACGCCGGGCCCGCGCGTGCCGCCACCTGGCCCGCCCCCGCCGCGGCACTCGCCGCCGCCCGCGCCTGGTACCAGGATGACGAGGGCGACGGCGAGGGCCAAGGCCGCGAGGGCGACGAGGGCCGAGGCGACGAGCACACGGCCGGGCCGGGCGGGTCGACCGGGCCCGCCGGATCGGCCTCGTAGGCCCGCGCTCGCGACGGGCGTACCATGCGGCGGGTGGACGCACCGAAGATCACGATCGCTGTGCTCGAATCCGCCGACGACGCGAGCGTCGCGGCGTTCGAGCGGCTCATCCCGTTGCTCTCGACGAGCGCGCCGGTGCCGGACCGGGACGTCGTGCTGCGCGTGCTCGAGCACCCGGCGAACACCGTCTACGCGGCGTGCGCCGACGACGGCCGGATTCTCGGGCTGGCCACGCTCGTGACGGTCGAACTCGCCACCGGCCGCGAGGCGCGGATCGAGGACGTCGTGGTCGACGAATCCGCCCGCGGACTCGGCGCCGGGCACGCTCTCGTCACCGCGGCGCTCGCCGGAGCTGCGGCGAGCGGTGCCCGCCACGTCGACCTCACCTCCGCGCCGCGCCGGGTCGCGGCCCGCGCGCTGTACACCAAGCTCGGCTTCGCCGCCCGCGACACCGGCGTCTTCCGGCACGACCTCGCCGGCTACCGCGACTGACGGTTCGCCGCCGGCGGGTCATTACCGCATCGCCGGAGGGTCGCTGCCGGATCACCGCCGGATCGCAGGCCGCTCGCCGCCGGATGGCCGGAGGCTCGCCGCGGGACCGCCGCCCGCGGAGGGCTCAGGTCAGCACGAGCGGGCTGCCGGCCGCGGCGATCCACTCCTTCCAGGTGTGGCCGCACGGCAGCACCTCCGGCGGCTCCGCCTCGCCGGTCAGCAGCCGGCGGTGCGCGATCCGGGTCTGCTCGTCGGCGGGGACGAACACCTGCATGCGCAGGCCGGGCGCGCTGTGGATGCCGAAGCTGGTGGAGGTGAAGCGCAGGATGCCGACGGAGGGCTGGTAGTAGACCCGCGTCAGCTGGCCGAAGCCGGCCACCTCGTTGCGCGACCACAGCTCGGCGAAGTAGGCGTTGCCCCGAATCAGTTTCTTGATGTAGTCGTCCCAGTACGGCTCGCCGATGTGCCGGGCGTAGGCGGCGCGCAGGGCGGCGACCATCGGGGGCATCGTCTCGTGCCAGTTGACGAACGGGTGGCAGCACTCCGGGTGGCCGAAGGTGCACAGGAGCGTGTTGCGCAGCCGCTTCTCCTGCGCGAGCACCGAGGGGAACAGCGCGTTGAAGCCCGCGTTCGTGGCGACCATGTCGAAACGCTCGTTGACCACCGTCGCCATGTGGCCCATGGAGTCGAGGATCTCCTGGACGACCGGCGGCAGCTCGCAGCCCGTGGGCTCGATCTGCTTGGCGTCCGGCACCTTCGCGAGCGTGTAGAGGTGCTGGTGCTCGGCCCCGTCGAGCTGCAGCGTGCGCGCGATCGCGTCGAGCACCTGGGTGCTGGCGTTGATCGAACGGCCCTGTTCGAGCCAGGTGTACCAGGTGACGCCGACGCCGGCGAGCTGGGCCACCTCCTCGCGGCGCAGGCCGGGGGTCCGGCGCCGCGGCGCCGGCGGCAGCCCGGCCTCCTCCGGCGTGATACGTTCCCGCCGCGAGCGCAGGAACTCCGCGAGCTCGGTGCGCCGTGCCCCGTTCTTGACCGCCGCCATGTTCGTCACGCCCTCAGTGTCCCTCGAACGCCAGTCCGTTACCAGGTGCTGGCGGTAATAGGATAACGGGGCTCTAGGTAACAGGATCACGAAGGGCCGAGCATGGATCCATGACGACAGCCCCGACGAGCTCGACGGCCGCGGCGAAAGCGGCCACCGGCGCGAACGCCCCCGCCGACGCCATCCGCTCCTCCGCCCACGACCCGCACCGGCGCCCCGGCGCGATCCTCACCGTGATCCTGCTCGGCTACTTCATGGCGATCCTCGACGTGGCGATCGTGAACGTCGCCCTGCCCACGATACGCAGTTCACTGCATTCCTCGGGAGCCGGTCTGCAACTGTCGGTCTCCGGCTACACGATCTCCTACGCGGTGCTCATCGTCACCGGCGCCCGGTTCGGCGATCTGTGGGGGCACGCGCGGATGTTCCGCGCCGGCCTGGTGCTCTTCACCCTCGCCTCGCTCGCCTGCGGGCTCGCGCCGAGCACCGGGGCGCTGATCGCCTTCCGGCTGCTGCAGGGCGCCGGCTCGGCGGCGATGATGCCGCAGGTGCTCTCGCTGATCCAGCGCAACTTCGAGGGCCAGTCCCGGCTCAAGGCGATGAGCATGTACACCGCCGTCATCTCCGGCGGCGCGGTCGCCGGGCAGGTCGTCGGCGGCGTGCTGATCAGCGCCAACCTGTTCCACGCCACCTGGCGCCCCTGCTTCCTGGTGAACGTGCCGGTGGGCATCGCGGTGTTCATCGCCAGTCTCAAGGTGCTGCCGAAGGACAAGGGCGAGCCGGGACGCGGCGTGGACCCGCTGGGCGTGGCGATCCTCACCCCGACCGTGCTCGCCTTCGTCGTCCCGCTGGTGATGGGGCACGACGAGCACTGGCCGCTGTGGGGCTGGCTGCTGCTGGCCGCCAGCGCCGTCGGGCTCGCCGCGTTCGTCGTGGTCGAGGGCCGCGTCGGCCGGCGCGGCGGGGCGCCGATCATCCCGGGCCGGGTACTGCGCCACCCCGGCTTCTCGGTCAGCGTCTTCACCCTGTTCCTCGCCATGGTGCTGATGATGGGCCTGATGTTCTCGGTGACGCTGCACCTGCAGGGCGCGCTCGGTTTCTCCGCGCTCGGCTCCGGCCTGGCCTTCGCCCCGCAGGCGGTGGCGGTGTTCCTGATCTCGATGACCTGGCGCCGGCTCGCCCCGCACTGGTACGTGCGCGAAGTGGTGTTCGGGTTCGTGCTCACCGCGGCGTCCGCCGGAGGGCTCGCGCTGTCGCTGCGGCACGACGGCACCGGCGGCTTCGCCCGCTGGGTGTTCATGACCGCGCTCGGCGTCGGCCTCGGCCTCGCCTTCAGCCCCCTGATGGGCCTGATGCTCTCCCGGATCCCGGTGCAGGACGCGGCCGACGCGAGCGGCGTGATCGCAACGCTGACGCAGATCGGCCAGGTGACCGGAGTGGCGACGGTCGGCACGCTGTTCCTTAACCTGGACACCGGCACGCTGGCCGCCTCCGCGCACGCGGTCACCGTGGTCTGCGTCGTCGCCGGCGTGCTCGCGCTGGGCGGAGCCGCGGTCGCCGCGCGGATCCCGCGCATCCCCAGGGCGGCCGCCGGAAACACCCGCTGACCGCACCGTTCGTCTGGACTCCGCCGCCGCTTCCGGCGCGCCGCGCCCCGCTCCCACCGTTCCGGGAGCGGGGCGCGGCGCGTTTCCCGGAGCATGAATTCGATCACGTGCGCGTATGGCGGTTTTAAGTTTCGTAATGCCTCTGGCAGATATGAATCATTACCGGCGATCGGAGTGCATCAAGATCCGTTTACCCGTGCGCAACAAGATCCATCATCCGCCCCGCGAAGATCCTTTATTGCGCACATCAAGATCCTTTCTTGCTTTCCGGCAAGATCCCCTTTCCTGCACGGTCGAGATCCATCACTGTGCACTGCGAAGATCGATATCTGATTTGTCCCGAAGTGCCGATGTCCACTCGGTAACATGCAGGTCACATGGATCATGGGCGCGCTGCTCTGACCTCGATCCACTCTTCATTGAATCGTGATCTGTGCCCCCTGACGTAAGGGCTGGATGCTGCGGTAGAAACAACGCTGTACAGCGCACCGCCCTACACCGGTAAATGCGGTCCACACAACCGAATTTCCGGCATCACGCCGTCCGCACCGGAATCCCGGCGGCGGTCGGTCGTCGCAAGGACGCACCACGCAGCACTAGCCTGCCCGCGATCGGCGCGGGCCGGTCTCCATTTCCGTTGCGTGCCCGCGATCCGGGCTGCAGGTAGTCCCCGTGGTCGACGGGCGCGTGAACGTGCGAGGGATGGTTCTACATGGGCAAAACCGGAAAGCTGCGCTTTGTCGTGGCCCTCGTCGCCTCGGCGTCGATGGCGGTCGGCGTATCGGCCTGCAGCGGGAGCAAGGGCAACAGCGGCAACAATACCGGGGGAACCGGGGCGAAGGTCCAGGGCGGCACCGTCAACGTCGCCGAGTCGCCCCAGGCGCCGCCGACCTACATCTGGCCGTACGAGAACGGTACCAACTTCAGCACGGTCAACGCTGGCTTCGACGCCCAGATGTACCGTCCTCTCTACTGGTTCGGCTCCAACAACGACCCGAACGTGGACTACACCGAGTCCGTCGGCCAGACGCCGGTCTGGAGCGCCGACAGCAAATCCGTCTCGGTGACGCTGAAGGACTGGAAGTGGTCCGACGGCACCCCGGTCGACGCCCAGGACGTCGCGTTCTTCATGAACATCTACAAGTCCACCGCGGACCCGAAGACGTCACAGGACGCGAACAACAAGGGCGCCAACGGCGCCTACGTGCCGGCCACCTCGACGCAGGACTTCTTCCCCGACAACGTCAAGAGCTGGACGGTCTCCGGGCAGACCATCACGTTCAACCTGGACAAGGCGTACAACCACCAGTGGTTCCTGATGAACGAGCTGGCGCAGATCACGCCGATGCCCGAGGCGTGGGACGCGACCGCCTCCGGCAAGAGCGACTGCTCGACCGGCATCGCCACCTCCGGTTCCAAGACGGAGACCGACTGCCTCGCGGTCGACGCGTACCTGGACAAGCAGGGCTCTGACGCGAAGAGCTGGGTGGGCAGCCCGCTGTGGGGCGTGGTGGACGGCCCCTGGAAGCTCAAGTCCTTCGACGCCGGCTCCGGCAACTACTCGATCGTGCCGAACGCGGGGTACAACGGCCCGGTCAAGGCGACCCTCTCGCAGGTCAACTACGTCGCCGAGACCAGCGACGACTCCGAGTACACGGTGCTCAAGCACGGTTCGACCGGCTCGAACGCGCTCCAGGTCGGGTACATCCCGTTCCAGGACGTGAACAAGCGCGCCGCGGACGGCTCGAGCGTCAACCCGCTCAAGGCGCAGGGCTACGTCGAGTCGCCCGCCCCGACCTACGGGTACACGTACTACCAGATCAACTACAGCAGCACCGCGTTCGGCGCGGTGTTCAAGCAGCTGTACTTCCGCAAGGCGCTGCAGGAGACCATCGACCAGCAGGGCATCGTCGACGGCATCCTCAAGGGCTGGGGCTACCCGACCGAGGGCGTGGTGCCGACCTACCCGACCTCGAACCTCGTCTCCCCGGCTGAGAAGTCGAACCCGGTTCCGGCGTTCGACGTCGCGGGTGCCAAGGCGCTGCTGCAGCAGAACGGCTGGGACACCTCGACCACTCCGGCCACCTGCACCAAGCCGGGCACCGGCGCGGGGCAATGCGGTGCGGGCGTCAAGCCGGGCCAGAAGCTCGAGTTCCACATGGAATGGGCCAGCGGCGCGGCCTACGGCCAGACCGAGGTGGACACCTTCAAGTCGGACGCCGCGAAGGCCGGCATCCAGATCGACCTGAAGTCCAACACCTTCTCCGGCGTGCTCGGCGACAACATCCCCTGCATCACCGGCAACCCCGCGGGCAAGCAGGCCGGCTGCAACTGGGACGCGCTGAACTGGGGCGCGGGCTGGGTCTACTACCCCGACCTGTACCCGACCGGCGAGGAGCTCTACGGCACCAACGCCAGCTCGAACCAGGGCGAGTACAGCGACCCGCACATGGACCAGCTGATCGCGGCCTCGATCAGCAGCACCGACCCGAACGCGCTGTACGCGTACAACGACTACGCGACGCAGCAGCTGGTCTCGCCGTTCTTCCCGACGGCGATCGCGGTGCAGGCCAGCGCCAGCAACCTCCACGTCGACAAGTACTGGAACCTGTTCCAGACCCCGACTCCGGAAGACTGGTACTACACCAAGTGATCCAGCGCAGCGGCGCTCTCGCCGTGCCCTCCCGCTCCGGCGGGAGGGCACGGTGATCGCCTACATCATCAGACGGCTGATCCAGGGCGTGATCGTCCTGTTCGCCGTGACCATCATCACCTTCATCCTGCAGAAGCTGCTGCCGGGCGACCCGGCGATCGACCTGCTCGGCGCCAAGGCCAACCGGGTGCAGATCGAACAGATCGACCATCTGATGGGGCTGGACCGGCCGTTCTGGGTGCAGTACTGGAAGTGGCTGGACAACCTGCTGCACGGCAACCTCGGCTACTCCTACAAGCGCGAGCAGACGGTCAACTCGCTGCTCGCGGTCGCGATGCCGCGGACTCTGGTCCTGGTGGGCGAGTCCACGATCATCGCCGTGCTGCTCGCGATCCCGATGGGGATCGTCCAGGCCGTCAAGCGCAACACCTGGTTCGACTACATCGCCACCGGGGTGTCCTTCACGCTCTACGCGACGCCGGTCTTCTTCCTCGGCCTGGTCACCCTGCTGATCTTCTCGGACGACCTGAACTGGTTCGCGCCGACCGCGCCGAGCGCGGACGGCATCGCCCCCTACCTGACCGACTGGAACGCGATGTTCCTGCCGGTGATCACCCTCGCGCTGCCCAGCGTCGCCAGCTACAGCCGGTACGTGCGCTCCTCGGTGCTCGACCAGATCACCCAGGACTACGTGCGCACCGCGGTGGCCAAGGGCGCCAAACAGCGGCGGGTGCTCTACCGGCACGTGCTCCGCAACGCCCTGATGCCGATGATCACGCTGCTCGGATACGCGCTGCCCGCGCTGTTCGGCGGCGCGCTGATCACCGAGGTCGTGTTCAACATGCCCGGCCTCGGACTGCTCTACATCAACTCCGCCGAGCAGGACGACTACGCGACGATGCTGGGTCTGACCGTGCTGATCACGATCGCCACGATCCTGGGCTCGCTGATCGCCGACCTCGGCTACGCGGCGGCGGACCCGAGAGTGAGGTTGACGGACTCATGAGTGTGGTCAGCTCCCTGGGCGCGCAGGACCCGGTCCCCGACCTGACGCCCACCCCCTCCGCGGCCGGAGACGTCGCGGGCCGGCAGCGCTCGATGGCGCGGCGGATGGCAGAGGTCTTCTTCGAGAACAAGCTCGGCGTGCTCGGACTCGGCATCCTGGTGGTGCTGGTGCTGTTCTGCTTCCTGGGCCCGATGTTCTACCACACGGACCAGATCCACACGAACATCGACTCCACGACGCTCACCCCGGGCAGCCCGGGCTATCCGCTCGGCACCGATCAGGAGGGCTACGACGAGCTCGGCCGGCTCATGGTCGCCGGGCAGTCCTCGCTCGAGGTCGGCATCGCGGCCGGCCTGATCGCGTCCGTGGTCGGCACGCTCTACGGCGCCGTCTCCGGCTACTTCGGCGGCTGGATCGACGCCCTGCTCATGCGCATCCTGGACGCGGCGTACTCGCTGCCCTCGATCTTCGTGCTGCTCTACCTGGCGGCCACGGTCGGACGCAGCAAGTTCACGCTCATCATGGTCATCGGGCTGACCCTGTGGCTGCTGCTGCCGCGCCTGGTGCGCGGCGAGACGCTCACCCTGAAAACCCGGGAGTACGTGCAGGCGGTGCGGGTGATGGGCGGCGGGACCAACCGCATCATCTACCGGCACATCCTGCCGAACGCGATCGGCACCATCGTGGTGAGCGTCACGTTCATCATCGCCGACGCGATCTTCGCCCTGTCCACGCTGAGCTTCATCGGCCTGGGCCTCGAGTCCCCGCAGATCGACTGGGGCGGCATGCTCAACTCCGGCACCAGCTACGTGTTCGACGGCTACTGGTGGCTCGTCTACCCGCCCGGCATCGCGATCATCCTGGTGATCATCGCGTTCAACTTCATCGGCGACGCGCTGCGCGACGCCTTCGAGACCCGTCTGCAGAAGCGCTGAGCCGCTGGCCGCGGAACCACAGCCCGAAGAAGGATGAGCGCAGTGGCATTACTTGAAGTCAGGGATCTGCGGACGCAGATCCGGTTGAAGCGGTCCACGGTGCACGCCCTCGGCGGAGTCGACCTGACGGTGGACGTGGGCGAGACCCTCGGCGTGGTGGGCGAGTCCGGCTGCGGCAAGACCATGACCGCGATGTCGATCATGCGCCTGCTGCCGAACGGCGGCTCCATCGTCGGCGGCTCGGTCAGCCTCGACGGCAGGGAGCTGACGAACCTGTCCGAGGACGAGATGGCCGAGGTCCGCGGCAACGAGATCGGCATGATCTTCCAGGACCCGATGTCCTCGCTGAACCCGACGATGACCATCGGCCTGCAGATCGCCGAGTCGGTGCTGCTGCACCGGAAGGCGACCAAGCGCGAGGCGCTCGAGCGTGCGGTGGACACGCTCAAGCTGGTGGGCATGCCGAGCGCCGCGCAGCGGGCGAAGAACTACCCGCACCAGCTCTCCGGCGGCATGCGCCAGCGCGCGATGATCGCCATGGCGCTGGCGTGCGAGCCGAAGCTGCTGATCGCCGACGAGCCGACCACGGCGCTGGACGTCACCGTGCAGAAGCAGATCCTGCAGGTCATCAACGACCTCAAGGACCGGCTCGGCATGGCGGTCATCCTGGTCACGCACGACCTCGGCGTGATCGCCGGGTCCGCGGACCGGATCGCGGTCATGTACGCGGGCAAGGTGGTGGAGACCACCGACACCAAGACGTTGTTCGCCAACTCCCGGCACCCCTACACCGAGGCGCTGTTCGAGGCGCTGCCGGAGAAGGCGGCCGAGAGCGGGGACCGGCTCTACTCGATCCCGGGCCTGCCGCCGGACCTGACCGACCCGCCGACGGCCTGCCGGTTCGCGCCGCGCTGCCGGTACGCGCAGGACCGGTGCCGGGGCGAGGAGCCGCCGCTGACCGGGGAGACGCAGCTGCATCGGTTCGCGTGCTTCTTCCCCACCGGCTCGGTGGAGCGGGCGGTCGGCGGCGAGGTGGTGGCCGTCGAGCAGGACGCCGTCGACCACGACCTCGGCGCGAAGATCGAGGTCGAGGTGCGCACCGACGAGGGGCCGGCGCTGCGGGTCGTCAACCTCGTCAAGGACTTCCCGATCACCGCGGGAGCGGTGCTCCGGCGCAAGGTGGGCGCGGTCAGCGCGGTCGCGGACGTCTCCTTCGAGATCTATCCCGGCGAGACCTTCGGCCTGGTGGGCGAGTCCGGCTGCGGCAAGTCCACCATCGGCCGGCTGCTGGTCGGCCTTGAGCGCGCCAGCTCTGGAAGCGTCAGGTTCGGCGACCGGGAGCTGGCCGGGCAGTCCGACCGCCGGCTGCGGCCGTACCGCAGGGATATCCAGTTGATGTTCCAGGACTCCTACGCCTCGCTCGATCCGCGCATGCGGGTCAAGACGATCCTGGCCGAGCCGCTCAACGTGCAGCGGGTCGGCGACCGGGCCGCGCGCGCGGCCCGGGTCAGGGAACTGGTGGACGCGGTCGGCCTGTCGCAGAGCGCGCTCGAGCGCTACCCGCACGAGTTCTCCGGCGGCCAGCGCCAGCGCATCGGCTTCGCCCGGGCGCTCGCGCTGAACCCGAAGATGATCGTGGCGGACGAGCCGGTCTCCGCGCTCGACGTCTCGATCCAGTCGCAGGTGCTGAACCTGATGAAGGAGCTGCAGCGCGACCTGGGCCTGACGTACCTGTTCATCTCGCACGACCTGTCGGTGGTCAGGTACCTGTCCGACCGGATCGGCGTGATGTACCTGGGCAAGCTGGTCGAGGTGGGTCCGGCCGAATCGGTGTACTCGAAGCCGGTGCACCACTACACCAGAGGTCTGCTGGACGCGGTGCCGGTGGCCGATCCGAGTGTGGAGCAGGAGAAGGAGAGCAAGGGCGTCACCGGCGAACTGCCGTCCGCGATCGACCCGCCGTCCGGCTGCCGCTTCCGCACCCGCTGCCCGGCCGCGCAGTCGCTGTGCGCCGAGCAGGAGCCGCCGCTGGTGCCTTTCGGCCCGGACGACCACTTCGCCGCGTGTCACTTCCCACTGCGCGAAGCGTCGGCGGGCGAATGAGCGTCGAGCAGGTCTGAATACGGGTGCGGACCGTCGGGAGACCGGCGGTTCCGCACCCGTTTTCCGCCGGAGTTTCAGCCTTCGACGAGGTCCGGCCACGCTTGCGTCACCACTCGGCCCCGGCCCTCGCCCCCGCGGCGCATGCGTGATTCGGCGGTGTCTGCACGAGTAGATGAGTGACCGTCAGCAGGTGATTATACATCAGGTGTGCGGACATGGGTGCGGCGTTGGGAACCGCTTTGTTTCCGTGAGATGTCAATCGGTCATCGAAAGGGTGCAGAAAGGTAATGATTTAGTCACAGTCGGCGAAAAAACGGCCGCAATTGTCCAATTTCTGCGATTTTTCTTGATCGGATCGTGATTATCCGGGGCTCCCGCTGGTACGTATGCGTGGGGTAGAAAAAGCTTCAGCACAACAAGAGTCTTTCGCCGCGGTGACCTCGAGGTGACCATCCCGAGGTCGGCGACCCTCGCTGCGCGCCCACAAGAACGCGTCGCCGGGAGACATGTGAAGCAGCACACCCGCGCTGCGTGCTCGTAGCGCGGTGGAACGGTTCGAAGTGCCGGAGCCCTCGGGGGCCGGCGCATGTGCGATGGGAAGCGTTGATGAGAATGACGAGCAAGACAAGGGCGGTCGCTGCGGCCTCCGTTTTTGTCGCGGGTGCGGTCGCCTTGGCCGGCTGTTCGGCGAAGAGCAGCGGCGGATCCAGTGGGCAGGCCTCGGGGACACCCAAGCAGGGGGGAACCGTCAGCGTCGCCCAGATCAAGGGTACGCAGCCGACCTCCATTTTTCCGTTCTACACGCCGCAGACGAACTCCTCTCAGAACTACGCGCTCGACTACGAGCTCTACCGGCCGCTGTACTACTACGGCTCCGACGACAAGATCGCGCTCGACACCACCAAGTCGGTCGCCCAGTCGACGACGTGGGGAGCCGACGGCAAGTCCATCACCATCACGCTCAAGGACATGAAGTGGTCCAACGGCGAGGCGGTGGACGGCCAGGACGTCGCTTTCTTCCTCAACTTCGCCAAGGCGAACGAGACCAAGTGGGCGCTGTACACCACGCCGAACACGAAGATCCACGCGGACTACATCCCGGACAACATCACGTCCGTCACCGCGTCCGGCCAGACCGTCACCCTGAACCTGGACAAGACCTACAACCAGACCTGGTTCGAGGAGAACGAGCTCTCCCTGATCACCCCGATGCCGCAGGCGTGGGACCTGACCGCCGCCGGCACCAAGGGCACCTGCTTCAGCGACGCCTACGGTTCCGCGGCCGCCGCAAAGGACTGCGCCGCCGACTTCACCTACCTGAACACCGCGGCGACCGACTCCAAGACCTGGGCGACCAACCCGATCTGGGGCGTGGTCGACGGTCCGTGGAAGCTCAAGACGTACAACAGCACCTCGACCAACTGGTCGCTGGTGCCGAACACGAGCTACACGGGCTCTGACAAGGCGCACCTGGACGAGATCGACATCGTCACCTACACCTCGGAGACCGCCGCCTACGCCGCCGAGAAGGTCGGCGCCAAGGCCAAGGGCTCCGTCCAGGTGGGCATCCTCCCCGGCCAGGACCTGCCGAAGTACAACGCCAGCAGCATCCAGGCGGGCAACCCGCTGGCCAAGGTCGGGTACTACCTCACGAACCCGAACTTCGTCGACGAGATCTCCTACTACTACCTGAACGATGCCAACTCCGCGGTCGGCGCGATGTTCAAGCAGCCGTACTTCATCAAGGCGCTGCAGGACACGGTCGACCAGCAGGGCATCATCAACGGCGTCGCCAAGGGCTGGGGTTACCCGACCAACAGCCTGATCCCGACGCAGCCGGCGGGCAACGAGATCTCGTCGTCGATGAAGTCCTACACGGCCGCCTTCAGCACGTCGCAGGCCAAGGCCCTGCTGACCGCCAACGGCTGGGACACGAGCACGACCCCCGCGACCTGCACCAAGCCGGGCACCGCTCAGGGCGAGTGCGGCGCCGGCGTGAAGTCGGGACAGAAGGCCCAGTTCAACTTCCTCTACGGCACCGGCTCGCAGTCCGTGCTCACCGAGGTGCAGGCGCTGAAGTCGGACGCGGCGCAGGCCGGCATCGCCATCAACATCCAGGGGCAGACCTACGACGCGATCGCCAACTACCTGGTCGCGTGCTCCAGCGCCAACCCGTCGGGCTGCCAGTGGCAGGCCATCCAGTACGGCAGCTGGATCTACAGCCCCGCCCCGACCGGTGACGGCTTCCTCGCCACCGGATCCGGCAACAACATCATGAGCTTCTCCGACCCCAAGATGGACCAGCTCATCTACAACACCACCACCCAGCCCGGCAACGCCGCGATGGACGCCTACGAGGACTACACGCTGACCGCTGCGGTTCCGCTGATCTTCACGCCGAACTTCAACAACAGCATGGTCTCGGAAGAGGTGGCGACGGGCCTGCACGTCGACGGCGGAAGCGCCTTCGGTGACACCGACTACGAGGACTGGTACTGGACCAAGTAGCAGGTAGCCTGCCAGCGTATTAAGACCGTGGGGGCGGTTGCGGTTCCGATTCCCGGACCGCAACCGCCCGTTCTGTTCGTCCCCGTTCGTCACGCAGAGCCACAAGGATTGGTGCGACGCAGTGACCTGTATGCCTAATAGAGTGTCCCGGACCCAGGGGGGAACCCCATGACGGCCTATCTGATCCGACGGTCGCTGCAGGCGCTGGTGACCGTATTCCTCGTCACCATCTTCGCCTTCCTGCTGCTGCACCTGTTGCCCGGCGGGGCTGTGCGCGGCCTGGCCGGCCCGAAAGCCACGCCGCTCCAGGTCAAGCTCCTCGCGCACGAGATGGGCCTCGACCAGCCGCTGCCCGTCCAGTACATCAAGTGGCTCGGCAACGTGCTCCAGGGCGACTTCGGCTACGACTACACGAACTCGCAGAGCGTCGGCTCCGAGATCGCCGGCACGCTCGGTCAGTCCGCGTACATCGTCGGCCTGTCCCTGGTGCTGGCCATCGTCATCTCCATCCCGGTCGGTCTGCTGCAGGCCGTGCGCCGAAACACCTTCCTGGACCACACGATGACGGTCGTCTCCTTCGTCCTGTGGGGCGTGCCGACCTTCCTCATCGCCTTCCTGTTGCAGGACCTGTTCGAAGACCAGCTCAGATGGATCGCGCCGAACAACGAGATCGCCTCGTTCCACGACGCGTTCAGCTCGCCGGCGTCGATCTTACTGCCGGTGGCGACGCTGACGCTGACCACTTTCGCCAGCTACAGCCGCTACGTGCGCTCCGCGGTGCTCGACGAGCTCACCCAGGAGTACGTGCGCACCGCGATCGCCAAGGGCGCCAGCCGGCGCCGGATGCTGTACGGGCACGTGCTGCGCAACGCGATGATCCCGATGATCACGCTGATCGGCCTGTCGCTGCCCACCCTCGTCGGCGGCGCCGTGATCATCGAGAACGTGTTCAACATCGACGGCATCGGCATGCTGACCACGTCCGCCGCGCTGCAGAACAACTTCGGCGTCACCTTGGCGGCCACGCTGATCGCCGGTGCGCTGACCGTGATCGGTTCGCTGATCGCGGACCTGAGTTACGCCGCCCTGGACCCGCGAGTGAGGCTCGACTGATGACTGCCACCCTTGAAGACGACGTCCTGCCGCCCGAGCCGACCGCGGTCGAACTCGGCCTGGACAGCGCCGAGAAGCCTCGCTCGATGTTCCGGCGCGGCTGGGAGGTGTTCGCCGAGAACAGGCTGGCACTGGTGTCGCTGATCTTCCTCGTCGTGTTCTGCCTGTTCTGCTACCTGGGGCCGGTGTTCTATCACGGCGACGCGTTCGTCTCGAACCTGGACGCGGTCGACCTGCCGCCCGGCGCGGGACACCCGCTCGGCACCGACCCCAACGGGGAGGACGTGCTCGCCCAGTTCATGCACGGCGGCCAGATCTCCGTCAACGTCGGCGTGCTCAGCGGACTGATCAGCGCCGTCATCGGCACGCTGTACGGAGCCGTCGCAGGCTACCTGGGCGGCTGGGTCGACGCGCTGATGATGCGCGCCATGGACGCGATGCTCTCGATCCCGCTGATCTTCCTGCTCATCTACCTCGGCATGGTCTACGGGCACAGCACGACCCTGATGGTCCTGGTGATCGGCTTCACCGGCTGGTTCAGCATCACCCGCCTGATCCGCGGCGAGGCCATGTCCATCAAGGTGCGCGACTACGTCGCCGCGGCGCGGATGATGGGCGGGCGCGGCCCGCGCGTGATCTGGAAGCACATCCTGCCGAACTCGATCGGCACGACCGTCGTCAACACGACCTTCTCGATCGCCGGGGCGATCTTCTACCTGTCCACGCTCAGCTTCATCGGCCTCGGCCTGCAGGCCCCGAACGTCGACTTGGGCGCCATCCTGAACACCGGAACCGAGTACGTGGACCAGGGTTACTGGTGGCTGATCTACCCCGCCGCTGTCGCGATCATCCTCGTGATCCTCGCGTTCAACGTCATCGGCGACGCCCTGCGTGACGCCTTCGAGACCCGTCTGCAGAAGCGGTGAGTGGAACCATGCCCCTGCTCGAACTCAAGGACGTCCGCACCGAGATCCGGCTCAAGCGGTCCACCGTGCACGCGCTCGACGGCGTGAGCCTGACGGTCGAGGCCGGCCAGACCCTCGGCGTCGTGGGCGAGTCCGGCTGCGGCAAGACCATGACCGCGATGTCGATCATGCAGCTGCTGCCCAACGGCGGTTCGGTCACCGGCGGCGAGATCCTGCTCGACGGCCGGAACCTGCTCGAACTGTCCGAGGCCGAGATGGCCAAGGTGCGCGGCAACGACATCGGCATGATCTTCCAGGACCCGATGACCTCGCTGAACCCGACGATGACGATCGGGCGGCAGATCTCCGAGTCCGTGCGGATCCACCGCCACGCCGGCAAGACCGAGGCGCACGAGCGCGCCGTCGAGGTGCTCTCGCTCGTGGGCATGCCCTCGCCGGAACGCCGCGCGCTGGACTATCCGCACCAGTTGTCCGGCGGCATGCGGCAGCGCGCGATGATCGCGATGGCGCTGGCGAACGAGCCGAAGCTGCTGATCGCCGACGAGCCGACCACGGCCCTCGACGTGACCGTGCAGAAGCAGATCCTCGAGCTGATCGACGGGCTCAAGGAGCGGCTGGGCATGGCCGTCATCCTGGTCACGCACGACCTCGGCGTGATCGCCGGAAGCGCGGACAAGATCGCGGTGATGTACGCCGGCCGCGTGGTGGAGAACACGAACACCGAGGCGCTGTACGTCAACCCGCGGCACCCGTACACCGAGGCGCTGTTCGACTCGCTGCCGGAGCGCGGTGCCGAGGCGGACACCAAGCTGTACTCGATCCCGGGCCTGCCGCCGGACCTGACCAACCCGCCGACCGGCTGCCGCTTCGCGGCGCGCTGCCGGTACGCCAGGGACACCTGCCGCGAGCAGGACCCGCAGCTGGACGGCGAGACCTCGGAGCACCGGTACGCGTGCTTCTTCCCGGTGGGCGCGGTCGAGAAGTCCGCTAAGGAGATCCCGGTCACCCTGTCGGAGGCGACCAGCTCCGAGGAGCTGCCGCAGACGAGCATCGGCGCGCCGCTGCTGACCGTGCAGAACCTGGTCAAGGAGTACCCGATCACGGCCGGCTCGATCCTGCGCCGCAAGGTCGGTGCCGTCTCCGCGGTGTCCGATGTCTCGTTCACCATCTACGAGGGCGAGACCCTCGGACTGGTGGGCGAGTCCGGCTGCGGCAAGACCACGATCGGCAAGCTGATCGTCGGCCTCGAGGATGCGACGAGCGGACAGATCGACTACGCCGACACCGACCTGGCGAAGGACAAGGGCGCGCGGGACCGGTACCGCAAGCAGATCCAGCTGATGTTCCAGGACTCGTACGCCGCGATGAACCCGCGCATGCGGGTGCGCTCGGTGCTGCGCGAGCCGCTGGACATTCAGCACGTCGGCGACAAGGCGTCCCGCGACAAGCGGATCAACGAGCTGTTCGACCAGGTCGGCCTGCCGCGCACGGCGCTCGAGCGGTACCCGCACGAGTTCTCCGGCGGCCAACGCCAGCGCGTCGGCCTCGCCCGCGCGCTGACCCTCGCCCCGAAGCTGATCGTGGCGGACGAGCCGGTCTCAGCGCTGGACGTCTCGATCCAGTCGCAGGTGCTGAACCTGATGAAGGAGCTGCAGGCCGAGTTCAACCTCTCCTACCTGTTCATCTCGCACGACCTGTCGGTGGTCAGGTACCTGAGCGACCGGATCGGCGTGATGTACCTGGGCAAGCTGGTCGAGATCGGCCCGGCCGAATCGGTCTACGCGAACCCGGTGCACCACTACACCAAGGGCCTGCTCGACACGATCCCCGTGGCCGACCCCGCAGTGGAGCGTGCGAAGGAGGACAAGGGCATCGAGGGCGAACTCCCCTCGGCGATCGACCCGCCGTCCGGCTGCCGCTTCCGCACCCGCTGCCCGGCCGCCCAGTCGCTGTGCGCCGAGCAGGAGCCCCCACTGGTGCCGTTCGGCACCAACGGCCACCTGGCCGCCTGCCACTTCCCGCTGCGCACCGCAGAAGGCGCCCCGGCTCCGGCCGTCACGCTGCCGAACCCGACGATCCCCCCGGCCACGGTGCCGGCCGAGGACACGAAGGCGGACGCGGACGCGGGGGCGTAGGCGAAGCCCGACGTTGGTTCAGTGCATCAGGCCCCGGAGAGAGTCCGCTCTCTTCGGGGCTTGATGCTGTGTTTGTGTCGGGTTCCCGTGTGGGTGTGGTCGGTGGTGGCTGGGTTTCAAGATTAAAGGCGCCTCCGGCGGGCCGCTCCTCTGAGAGGTGTCCGCTGGTTGGGCTGTGGTTTGGTGGGTGGTTGG
>Ga0310811_10003462_pt1 | contig 19832 bp, 22 predicted proteins | sample YCmetagenome_FD_207642 | JGI IMG/M metagenome (GOLD analysis project Ga0310811, IMG submission 207642) | Soil microbial communities from experimental microcosm in Duke University, North Carolina, United States - YC | ecosystem: Engineered > Artificial ecosystem > Soil microcosm > Unclassified ...
ATCTGGCCGATCAGCGCTTCACCGCTTTCGCGCATGCCGCTGGCGATGCGGGTGAAATCACCTTTTTCCCATAATGCTTTGTTGGGGTTTATGGCCGGTGAACTCATGCAACGCCCTCCACTGCCCGGTGGAATCCTAACAGCTTTTGGGCAAAGCGCTACGGAACGAAGGTCCCCACATAATCCTGCCCCGCCGGTGTCAACGCACCTGCAGCATCGATCAATCCGACCTTGGGGATGACTGTGTCGTAGAGCGCCTCGAACCACATCAGGCCCATCCAGCTGGGGTCCGGCGCGATGATGCGGTTCTGGAATTCCTGCGGATAATTTCCACCCGGCACCTGCTTCACCCATTTCACGGCCGCCGTGCCGCCCCATTCGGTCGCGATCAGCGGATTGTTGATGCCATGCCCGCGGATATAGGCGATCTGCTTGGGCCACTTGGTCCAGCCATGGTTGATGGTGGGCGAGTAGACCCCGCTGATGAAGGGATGCACGTCCAGCCAGATGGTGGGATCGTTCTTTCCCATGCAGCCATACTTGTTGAACATGTTGGTGAACCAGCCCTGGATGTTCCAGCCCGCCGAAGCGCCAATGGCGATGGGAATGGTCGGGTTCACCTTGCGCACTTCTGTGATCACCGTATTGGCGAGCAGGCAATAGGCCTTGAGCTTGGCCGGAATGCTGCCGGCGCCGGTATAGCCGCCATGGAAGGCGCCATTCATCTCATTCCAGATCGAGATGCCGGCCAGTTGCGGCACCGTCTGAACCAATTGCACGGCATAGGCGGCAAATTCGGCGCGCAGCTGCGGCGTGTTGGGGAAATCCAGCCAGCCCAGCGCCGACACCTGGCCGCAGGCGACATTGTTGAAACCCAGGCTGACGAAGTTCTTGCGCCCGGTCTGGGCGACGCGGTTGTAGAGCGTCTGCATCTCGGGCGGGATGGCAATGGCGCCACCCTGGGTGAGATCGCAATCGGGATCGGTGCGAGACCAAGGCGCCAGGTCCCGCACGAAATCGCCCGGATTGGTCAGGGCGCGGATCTGTGCCGGGGTGGGAATGTCCTGGCCCTGGCTGACCTGAACGGCGACGCCATGCACTTGCGCCTGTGCCGGCAGCGCCCAGCACAGCGCCAAAAACAGCATGATGCGCATCCCGCCCCTCGTTTTGAGGCGAACTATGGGGACGGCTTGTTACGTATTTTTGAAGCTACAGAAAATTCGCCGCCAGGTTGATCATGGTGGCCAGGATCGCGGTGTTGAAGGCGAACGCCACCACGGTGTGCAGGCTGCCGATACGGCGCATCCGCCGCGAGGTATAGCTGATATCGGCGGTCTGGGCCGTCGCCCCCATCACCAGGGAGAAATGCACGAAGTCCCAATAGTCGGGTTCGCCTTCGGGCCCGAAATCCAGCCCGCGCTGCGGTTCGCCGTCCGCGCCGTCCAGGTAATAGACATGGGCGTAATGAATGGCGAACACCGCCTGCACGAACAGCCAGGACAGGACGACCGTCACTGCCGCCAGCGCGACACGGAAATCGCCGCTGGGATGGGTCCTGGCATCCGACAGTTCGGCGATCAGGGCGCCGACGCTGAAGACCGACGCCAGCAGCGTGACCAGCAGGATGGAGCGGCTGCCCGCGTCATGGGCGCCGGCGCGCCGGCGCATCTCTTGCGGATCGTCGCAGCGCCCCAGGCGCAGAGACAAGAGCAGGAACGAGAGCACGCCTGCATCCCAGCCGATCAGCATCCGGGTGATGACGCGCGGCGTGATGGCGGCACCGGCGAAATAGCAGATCAGTGCGACGGCAATGCCGGTCAGCAGATAGGGCCGGTTCAACAGCGCCCGCATGGTGTCCCCCTCGATGGAGAAAAAGCATGGAGCATCCGTGCACCGGCAGCAACTTACGCTCTCGTCACCCGTCCATATGTTTTCTGGGCGGCTTTTGTTGCCGAGGCGGCCGCAAAAGAACAGGATAGCCCCATGACCCTGCCTGCGATCTTCTTCGGCCACGGCAATCCCATGAATGCGCTGGCCAGCAACGCCTATACCCAGGCCTGGGCGCGGATTGGCGAAAGCATAGGCAAACCCAAAGCCGTGCTGATGATCTCCGCGCACTGGTTCGTGCCGGAAACCGCGGTCACCGTTGCAAAGGCCCCGCGCACCATCCATGACTTTGGCGGCTTTCCGCCGGAATTGTATCGCGTGCAGTACCGCGCACCCGGCGCGCCCGAGCTGGCGGGGCGCGTGCAGGCTCAGCTCTCACCGCTTGCCGTGCGGCTGGATGAAGACTGGGGTTTGGATCATGGCACCTGGTCGGTCCTCACCCATGTCTATCCGGATGCCGACGTGCCGGTGATCCAGCTCAGCATCGACGAGACCAAACCACCCGCCTTTCACTACGACCTGGGCACGCGGCTGTCGCCTTTGCGCGACGAAGGCATCCTGATCGCCGGCAGCGGCAATCTGGTGCACAACCTGCACACGTATGCCTGGGGGCGGCATCCGGCACAGACCTATGAATGGGCGGCGCGTTTCGAAGACCGCGCGCGGGCGCTGATGCAATTGGGCGATCACGATCCGTTGATCGGCTATGAGAATCTGGGGCGCGATGCCCAGCTATCGGTTCCCACACCGGAACACTACCTGCCGTTGCTGTATGTGCTGGGCGCACAACGCCCCGGTGACGCTGTCACATTTCCCGTCGACGGCGTCGATGGTGGTTCCATCTCAATGCTGTCGGTGAGAGTCGGCTAGATCTGCGGTTCCCGGTCGCCAGGACCCTTCATGCGTCGCAGCATGACTCCAACCGCAAGGACGGATAAGGCAACTGCCCCCGCACCTAAAATGTCGGAAAAGCCGGCGATACTGAGGACCTGCTGCAGCATGGCGCATTAAACTCGCCAAATCCGGTTCCGTTCCAGACCGGTTGTCGCAGGCGCTAAGCGGCGGCCTTAAGCGCCGGTCTTAAGCGCCGATCTTAAGCGCCAGTCTCAAGCCAGCGGGCGCAGTCCTCGCCGAGTTCCGCCACCGCGCGGCTCCGATAAGCGGCGCTTTCTTCCGCGCTGAGGGTGTCGCGCCAGCGGCCATTGACGCCTTTGTTGATGAAGGTCTGCGCCCCGCCGTCCCAGAAGGCGCCGCCCAGCGGCACGCTGGGCGTGGCATTGGCCTTCATATAGTCGAAACTGCAATGCTGGAGCATGTCGGGCCATCTGGTTTCGTCGATTTTCACGCCCAGGAAATCCGCCACGCGGCGTATCTCGCCCGGCAGATCCTTTTTCAACTGCTCGAAGTGCAGCAGCAGCACATTGGGCAGCTCGCGGATCTCCCACCAGGAGCGGATATTCTCCCAGAACGGCCAGAAGGGATGGCCGTCGCGTTCCATCCAGTCGTGGAAATATTGCCTTATGCTTTCCGGCGGCCGCTCGATGGGCGGACCCACCCGGCCCGGCGTGTCGTTCAGCGCCTCGTACCAGAATTGATTGGCATTGGCATGGTGGTTGTACATGCTCCACACCACATCGCGTCCGTCGCGGCCGATATAGATGTAGCGGGCGCGCGGCGAGAACACCAAGGCATCCACGGGCAGGTGCGTCTTGATGAACCGGCGGTGGGTCTGTTTCTCCACCTCGGGCAGCTTGATGTGCTTGGGCGGCACGCGCAGGTCCAGCCAGGGCGACATCTCCGCCACCGGCAATCCCTCCACTCCATTGAAGATCAGCTGACTGACGATCTGCTGCACCCAGGTGGTGCCGGACTTGGCATAGGTGCCGATGATGATGTCATTGTCGCGGAACTTGAAATCGTTCCAGATGGTGGAATCGAAATGATGGTTGTGCAACTCGCGCCGCTTCTGCGGATAATCGACCATTTGCTCCCTCCCCCCGGATAGTCTGCTTGCGTCCCTATGCCGGTCGCGCCTCACCCAGTCGCGCCATTCTTGCCGCCATCACTTTGCCCAGCACCAGCAGGATGATGATCGAACAGACCAGTCCCGCCGACAGGCTGTACATGCCCGCCTCATAGCCGCCGGTCCTGTCCTTCAGGTATCCCAGCACATTGGGGCCGATGAATCCGCCCAATCCGGTGCACATCAGGTTGACCAAAGCGATGGCGCCCGGCGCCGCCGGCCCGCTGAAGAAGGATGAGGCCAGCGAATAATAAGGCCCGTAGGTGCCGATCAATCCCGCCACCACCATGATCAGGCCGCCGACCGCCACATAATGATTGGGCGCCAACGCCGCGATGACAAAACCACTGGCCGACATCGCCAGCGGAATGACGTTGTGCCAGATGCGCTCGACATGCTTGTCGCTGGAACGGCCGACAAAGATCATGGTGGGAATCGCGGCCGCATAGGGCAGCGCCGCGATGCAGGTGGTGACGAAGTTGGAATAGCCCATCGCCTTGACGATCTGCGGCAGCCAGAGCTGGCTTCCGAAGATGCTGGCGCCGATGCCGGTGCCCACCAGGCCAAGCAGCAATACGCGTGGATCGTACAGGCCCGGCCACAGGCTGGGCGGCGCCAGGGTCTTCTCCTCAGCCAGCCGCGCGGTAATGGTCTTTTTCTCATCCTGCGACAGGAAGTCTGCATCCTTGGGTCCGTCGGGCAGGAATTTCAGCACTGCGAAGGCCAGCAAACAGGCGGGCAATCCTTCGATCAAAAACAGCCATTGCCAGCCGTGAAATCCGCCGATGCCTTCCATGCCCAGGATCAGGCCGGAGAGCGGCGAGCCGAACACCGAAGAGAAAGGTATCGCCATCATGAAGGTGGCGGTGAAGCGGGCGCGGTACTCCTTGGGGAACCAGAAGGTGAGATACAGGATGATGCCGGGGAAAAATCCCGCCTCCGCCACGCCCAGCAGGAACCGCAGCACGTAAAACATGATCGGCTCGTGCACAAAGGCGGTGGCGGCCGACAGCGCGCCCCACGCCGTCATGATGGCGAACACCGTGCGCCTGGCCCCCATCCGCTCCAGCAGCACGGTGGCCGGTATCTGGAAGATGGCATAGCTGACAAAGAAGATGCTGGCGGCAAAGCCATAGACCGTGGCGGAAAATCCCAGGTCCTTGTTCATGGTGAGCGCCGCAAAGCCCACATTCACCCGGTCGAGATAATTGGTGACATAGAGCAGCATGATGAAAGGGATCAGCCGCTTCGCGCATTTGGCGAAAACCTGTTCTTTTTCTTGTTCTAGGCCAGGCATGGTCCCTCCCGCCCGGCGACCTTAGCACGGCATCACCGGGATGGAAGCTGACGGGAAAATGCAACCGCCGCAGTGCAGCAGAAACGATTGTCAGAGAACGGATTGCCTAGCTGTCGCTGGAGCGGACGCCGCCGCGATAGAAGATGTGCTTGCCGATGCGCGCGGTGCGTTCCAGCGTCGGCGCCCAATAGGGCTTGACCGAAGTGGCATGATAACTGGTCGCGCCGCCGGTGGCATTATTAAGCCGCACTTCTCCGGTGAGGATCTGCGCGGCGAGTTGCTCGGCTTCGTTCCAGGCCGTCTCTTCGCGCGGACGATTCAGGTCACCGTTGCAGGTGAAAGAGAACTGGCAGACCTTGCGGTCGGAGCCTTCATAGACCACGGCGCAGATGGAGTCGCCGTAATTGCCCGACCCCATGCGGTGAAACACCACTTCGGCCACCGCCTTTTCACCGCGCGCACCCTCGCCCCGTGCTTCGTAATAGAGCGCCTCCGACAGGCAGCGATGCTCGCGCAGCATCATCGCCTGCACATTCGGCAGGGCAACCGTATTCGTCACAACCACGGCGGGCGGTTCAGGGCGATAGGTCATGGCTGCGCCGAAAACGGCACTGACCATGGCCAGGACGACGGCAAGGGCCGAAACCAGAATGCGGTCCGGCCGCGTGGTTGGATCATTGCGGTACATCTGTCTCACCTGCGGACGAAAGTTGGTCCGTCCTGCCGGGAGCGGTGCACAGGCCATGCCGCCGCGAAAATCCACCCAAATCAGCGAAAATATTGGTTATCGCCGGGGCCCGTCCCAGTCCGGCCCGCCCTTTGGTAAACGGACGGCACATGCGCCAACCAAACTGTCGTGATCCCGGCGTATGCCGGGTCAGTCCGTTTGCCGGGGGCCTTAGTGGCAATTGTCGTTATCGCATTCGTCTGTATCGGCGTGGCCATCTGGGTCGCGCGGCTGAGCCTGCCGCTGCGCCGCTCCCTGTTGCTGCTCCTGCTGGCCGCGCTGGCCATCGCGGTGCTGGACGGATTGGGCTTTGCCTGGGTCGCCTGGCGGAATGACCATGCCGCTTTCACCAACCAGCAGACCGGCACATTCGACACCGTCCTCGCGCTCAAGCTGTTCGCTTTCGCCGCCGTGCCGGCCGCCTCTGTCGCCTTTGTGCTGGCCGTCTTCGCTTGGCTGGTTTTCCGGTCCATCTTCGGCCGGAAGGACGCCGCTCCCGGCTGATCTTCAGGGCTGATTTTCGAAAACGGATTTTCAGAACGGGGCGAACCCGCCGGTCCCCTATCGTCTGCGGGAACTTTCGGCCAGTATACAACCGGAAGTTCTATACCCATCTTGTTTGTTGCTTTGTTTCCAGCGGGTTACCCGCTTTTGTTAGCGCAACAATTTAATTCCATCACACGATTTTCAACGCCAGCGGGCCTTTGGGGGCACATGGCAGAAGAAAAGGAAGCCGTCGAAGGCGGCGGGGAAGGCATACTTCCCGGCTCGGACCCGGCTGCCGTGGCGCTGGCGGGCTGTAGCCGGGAAGAAGCCGACGCCTTACTGCGCGCCCGCGCCCAGGTCGCGGCGCTGCAAGGCCAGGACGCGCGCGCCGATTACTGGTTCGCCCGCGCGACCGCCATCGCGCCCTCTTCGCCCTATGCCGAATCCGAATGGGGACAGGCGCCGCTGGATCGCCGCAAGCCGGATGAAGCGATAAAGAAGTGCAAGCTCTCCAATCAGAAAGGCCCGCATTTCGCCGATCCGCTGGAGGGCTGGGGCGAAGCGCTGATGGCCAAGAACCGGCCGCATCGCGCACTGGAGAAATTCGCGGAAGCCGAGAAATACGCGCCCAACTGGGGCCGCCTGCATCTGAAATGGGGCGAGGCTCTCGCCTGGTCCGGCAACAAAGAAGAAGCGGCAAAACACTTCGCCCGCGCCGCCGCCCTCGATCTCACCCGGTCCGAAAAGCTCGCTCTGACCGAATGGGCGGCCATGTTTGAAGCAGAAAGGCGGTCACCGTAAAGCCAGCCTAGCAAGCCGACAATTCAAGCCAGAACGACTTCAGGTGTCAGATTTTGCCTCACTGCCGGTTTGTCCTCCAATCCTGGAAGACAATCGGTCCAACAACAGAGGAAACAACATGACCCGCAATTTCAAAGTCTTCGCCTATCCTGCATATGGCCTGGCATTTTCATTGCTGCTGTCGGCACCGGCCCTGGCGCAAACCGCCGCCAAAACTCTCGCCGAGAACAACAAGGCGATCGTCACCGAAAACACACTGGCGGTTGGCGCCATGGCGACAATAGCTGCGCCGCAAGGGCCGTTTCTTACGCGCTATTATCTTTCGGGCGGCACGGTCGAATACACCTATGCCGACGGGAAAAAGGAAACCATGACCCGAAAGGCCGGCACCGCAATTATTGTTTCAGCGGCCGACAGGCGCCCCGCTTCCGTGAAAAATATCGGCACAACGGCGCTGCATTTCATAACCGTGACCGTGAAGTAGGCGCCGCAATTTCATAATGCTGCCGCGTTGCGCGCAGCAGAAGGAGAACTCGCATGACCAATAATGTTCAGCGTTTCATGATATCGATTTCGGCCGGTGCCATGCTTGCAATCGGAGCGAACGCGGCGGTTGCGCAGACCAACCCTGCGATAGGGACTTGGGAAATGAATGTTGCCAGGTCGACCGTCGATGCCAAAGACGCGGCCAGGAGTGAGACCTTCATCTTCGCCAATTCGGCGAAGGGCATCACTCTGACAACCAATATCACGGCGGCGAACGGCAAGAAGAGTACGCATATCAGCGACCCTGCCCCGTGGGATGGCGTAGCCCATGCGGTTTCCGACAGCTCCGACCATGACAGTATCATGGTCAAGCCGGTCGGGGCGGGATTGGTCAGTTATTCCTTCATGAAAGCGGGCGCCGTCACCAACAGCGGAACACTCGCGGTCTCCAAGGACGGCAGCATGTTGACCATCGCGGGTGCACGCACATCCGCGAAGGGCGACAAGGTCTTTTACAACACCGTATTCGACCGGAAGTAGCCCATGGGCCCGGCCGGATTGTCCGGCCGGGCCTCATGCGGCATCGGGCATTCCGAAAGAGGTTGACATGACCCGCCTGATTACTTTTGCGCTCTGTTTTCTGCTGTTGGCGTCTTCCTCAGGCTGGGCCGCCGACAAAATCCTGATTGCCCGCCTCGGCCCCAGCAAGGCGACGCTTTATCTCTCACAGGCCGATGGCAGCGGCGAACATGCGCTGCTGCCCCCGGGCACCTATGATTACAATCCCTCCTGGTCGCCCAAGGGCGACTGGATCGCATTCACGTCGGAGCGTAACGGATCGGCGGATCTCTATCGTGTGCATCCGGACGGCAAGGGGCTGGAACGGCTGACCGCCGATCGCGCCTATGACGACCAGGGCGCCTTTTCCCCTGATCAAAAACAAATGGTATTCGTTTCGACGCGCGCCGCCGGTTTTGCAAATCTCTGGATTCAGGATCTCGCCACGCGCAAAGCGCGCGCCCTCACTTCGGGTCGCGGCGGCGACTTCCGTCCCGCCTGGTCGCCGGACGGTCAATGGATCGCCTTTTCCTCCGATCGCGACAGCAACCTGCCGGATGCGAAAGGACGATGGGAAAGGCTGCACATTGCCGGCATTTATATCGTCCATCCTGATGGCACGGGCCTTAAGCGCCTGACGGCCAAAGACGGTAATTTCTGCGGCTCGCCCAAATGGTCGTCCGACAGCAAAAGCCTGATCGCCTATTGCATGATCGGCCAGGACACCTGGGACAACCGCGTCGGCCAGGACAAGACCGATGATACGCTGGAAAGGATCGACGTCGCGACCGGTGCGGTGAGCCCGGTTGCGGCACCAGCCGGGACCAAGGAAGCTCCCTTCCTTCTGCCTTCCGGCGATATCGGTTATCTGCGCCGCGATCCTGCTCTGCCCGGCGTGTCCTACAGCAGCGGCAAGCGCGGGCCTGCGGGTGCGGATGTGCGCACACCATCCTGGTCGCCGGATGGTGCGCAAATCGCCTTCAACCGGTACACGGTGGACCGGACACCCGATCCCAAGCCTTTATGGAGCCGCAACCCGAAGTTCGAGCTCTATACCACCACCTCCCTGCCGTCGGTTGACAATGCGCATGGGCGGATTGCGACCTGGGGACGTGCGGCCGGAAAATTCCAGCTCTATGTCGTAGAGCCAGGCAAGCCCGCCCGCTCCATCCTGGAACGGCCGGACCTGATCGTCGCCCCGCAATGGTCGCCGGATGGCAAACGGATCGTCATGGGCGTGGGCCTGTTTTCGTCTTTCCTCGACTTTTCCTTCGGCAACAAGAAACCCGTCGATGCCGTCAATGGCGGCGGCCAGGTCGCGATCATCAATGACGACGGCAGCGGATTCGAAATGTTGACATCCGGCGCCAACAACAATGCCTTTCCGTCCTTTGCGCCCGACGGCAAGCGCATCGTCTATCGCACCCTGGGGCCGGAAGGCTTTGGCCTGCGCATCATGACGCTGGCGGACCGGTCGGTCACCAAGCTGACGGACGGTTGGGACAATTTCTCGCTCTGGTCGCCGCGCGGCGACCGCATCGCCTTTGTTCGGCGCAACGATGCTGGCGATTTCCAGATCTTCACCATCCGCCCCGACGGGTCGGGTTTGAAACAGCTCTCAACCACGCACGGCAATGACGCACACCTGGCCTGGTCGCCGGATGGCGAACATTTGCTGTTCGCGACCTCACGCATGGGGTTCAAGGACGAAGCCCTCTACACCGACGCGCCCCAGCCCTATGGCGAGATATTTGCGATGAAGGCAGACGGCACGGACATCCAGCAACTGACCGACAATCAATGGGAAGAAGGCGGTCCGGCCTGGCTGCCGGAGACAAGAAAATGATGACGCGGGTCTTTGCGGCCAGCCTTGCCATGGTCACGACGCTCCTGAACGCGTCGGCTGTCGCGCAGCCAGTCGAGGAAATCTATCTTGCGCGCTCGCTTCGCCTGTCCCGCGGGGCAACGACAGACTTCTGTGCCGCCGCCAAAACCGGCTTCAAAGCGGATTACGAAGACCGCTACGAATTCTGGGCGCCCGTTGTTACGAGCGGCCGCATCACCGACCCCATGGGAATGAAAATCGGTAGCGGACGAGGCTGCCTGGACTCGGTGAACAATCCGGCGAGCGCGAATTTCTATTTGAGCCTTCAACTGGGCAACATCGCCCTGAGCGGCCGCGGAGACTGCCGGCTCAGCAAAACGGATTTCCCTGAGAAAGGCCTGACGGCCTATCATTGTTATGTGGAGCTTTCCGACCCATCGGGCCGGTATGTCGGCGGGTTGCTGACCACCAACACCATGACATCGCGAAATGCGGTGGGCGCGGTTTCCGATCCGCCCGGCTATACCCAGCCATCTATCGCCACCATCCGTCTTTGGAAAAAGCCTGTTTCGGCAAAGCCACCGCCATGACCGAAACCGAAGCCACCGGACCACTGCCGCCCGAGGAGACAGACGTGGAAATCCACAAACCCAAGCCCGTCCACAACTGGCGCGAATTCCTGAAAGAGTACGCCATCATCGTGATGGGCGTTCTCACCGCCCTCGCTGCGGAGCAGACGGTGGAATGGCTGCATTGGCAAGGCGAGGTAAGCGCCGCCCGCAAGGCGCTTGCCGCGGAAATCAGCGCCAATGGAGGCTTCTTCGCCCGGCGCCTCGCCATTAAGCCCTGCATCCAAAAGCAGATCGATGAAGCGAAAACGATTCTCACCAGCCTCGAAGCCGGACAGCCGCCTCCAGCCTTCACCGTATATCATTATGGCATGGGATCATTGCTGGTCGACGGCGAGTGGCAGTCCGAACGTGCATCGCAGGCCCTCACGCATTTTCCCCGCGCGGAGTTGGCGGCGATGAGCCGGTACTACGCACAACTGTTGGATTTCCGGCCCTGGATCCAGGCGGAAACCGATGCGTGGGGGCAACTGGTGGCGCTGCAAAATCCTCCCGCCGGGCTGGGGCCGTCCGATTTCGTCCGCCTGCGCGGCATTCTGGGGATGGAGGAACGCTATGCCTATCTCATCGAACTCAATTCACGCCGGCTGCTGAAAATAAGCGATGGTTTGAAGATCGCCCCGGCCCCGACAGATCGGGTCCGGATCGAAAAATTCTGTACGGGAAGCGAGGAGGAATATTCTCGCTACGTGTTGGACACAGTGCGGTGACCGGGTTGGACAATTAGGGGAACCATGCAATGACCATCGAACTGACACCTGGCGCACCCAAGCCGTGGCAGGCACCGCGCGCCAAGACCCTGCTCTTTGCAGGCATCGGCCTGATGTATGTCTATGTCCTGCTCACCACCGAAAGCTTTCTGTGGGACAAGGCCAGTCCGGAATGGACCCATATCGAGCCCTTCAAGACCATCCTCTTGCCACACGGCCTGGCCGCCGCCCTGGCGCTATTCCTGGGACCATTCCAGTTCTCCGAACGGCTACGACGCAAATACATCACGGTGCACAAGACCTGCGGCTATCTTTACATCGCCGGCTGCTACATCGGCGCGCCGCTGGGCCTCTACATTCAGTGGTTCGAGGAGAAGTTGGGCACCTACTCCCACAGCTTCACCATCGCCACCGTCATGGATGCCGCGATCTGGATGTTCGCCACGACCATGGCGCTGATCATGATCCGCACGAAACGCATGCAGCAGCACCGGCAATGGATGATCCGCAGCTTTGCCTGCGCCCTGATTTTCCTGGAGGTAAGGGTCATTATGGTCTTCTTCCAGCTGCCCGAACCGGCGGTCGAGGCCGTGGTGTGGGCCTGCGTCGCAGCCGCCTTCCCCATCGCCGACCTGATCCTGCAGGCCGACGAAGTCCTGCGCCAGCGTGCGCGCCGGGTGGCAGCCTGATAAGGTTACGAATCCCAACTTGGCACCCGGAACAGGCAACGGCATGAAACAGGCAGTGGCGTTTCTTTCGTTCTGCGGCCTTGTTGCCTGGGGCACCACGGCCCTCGCCCAGCCCGCCGATCCCATCCACACCCTGGTCCAGCGGCTGGAGCTGGAAAAATACAAGGCCACCATCAAGGGCCTGACGGCCTTCGGCGACCGCCGCCAAGGCACTCAGCGCAACCGCGACGCCATCGACTGGATCGAGGCGCAGCTCAAAAGTTATGGCTGTACGAATACCGAGCGGCTGACCTATCAGTTCGGAGAGGAACCGCCACACCGGGTGCTGAGCGCCGCCACCATCCATCACGCTGACGGCGCAAAACCGGAATTCGGCGTGGGCGGCGCACGCCAGCGCGGTGTGATCAAACCGGCCGGGGTCAATTACGATCCCATGAAGCAGCCCGATGCGCGCGTTCGCGCGCTGGACACGCCGCCCGCGGTGCCGGGCGAACGCCAGGAAGTCTGGTGTACCAAGATCGGCGCCACACATCCGGGCGAGATGTACATCGTCGCCGCCCATATGGACGGCATCGGCTTTGGCGAGGCCGCCAACGACAATGGCTCGGGCACCGCGCTGGTGATGGAGCTGGCGCGCATCTTTTCCAGTCCCGATGTGCAGACGGATCGCTCCATCCGCTTTGTCCTGTGGAACAATGAAGAGACCGGCCTGAACGGCGCAGCAGCCTATGTCGCCCAGCGCGCGGGCCTGCAGGGCCAGGAAAGCCCCGCCGGCTCGGGCCATTATCCCGAACCCAAATGGCTGGGCATGATCCAGCATGACATGATGCTGTTCGATCACGGCATGCCGCGCGCCGACGGGTCATTGAGCCCCGTCCAGCGTCCCGAAGCCGACATCAATATCGAATTCCAGGGTGACTCGAAATTCGCCGCGACCTCCCGCGACCTGGCATCTGCGCTGCAATCCGCCAACGAGAAATACGCCACCGACTATCCCGCCAATATCGGCAGCCACATGTCCAACACCGACTCCCATGAATTCCAGGACCATGTGGCCGCCATCAGCGTGCGCGAGAATGAGCGCGGCACCCATGTCGGCGCAGGCTGGGATCCGCAATGGCACCAGCCGACCGACATGTATGCAACCTATGACGACAAGGATTTCCGGCTGGGGCTCAATGCGGCCCAGACCACCCTGTCGGCGGTGGCGCATCTGGCGGGCGCGAGCCTGAAGCCATAGGCGTCACTGGCAAAGATCACGGCCAGAAAGTAGCATCGCGCAAACTACATAAGGCTCGGCAGGCAATGGCCGTCAAAGCAAAAGCATCAAAATCCGCCCCGCCGGTGACGATCCTCAGGCGTTATACCAGCCTCGCCTCCCTGCTGGCGCTGCTGCAGGACAAGAAGCTCACTTTGCTCAGCCCCGGCCTTTGGGAGGATCGCAACGACGCTTTTTACATGAGCGAGTACAAGACCAAAAAATCGCTCAAGACTCTTTTAGCCCTGTGTTTCTCCGAAAGCGACGAGACCTATCATCATTGGCGGGTCTTCGCCCACGGCGCCGATGGCGTCTGTATCCATTTCAAGCGCGAGGCACTGCTTCAGGCGCTGCCCATCGGCCATCAACTGATTGCCGGCCCGGTCACCTATCGCAAGATCAACGATCTGCCGCGGCTGAAGCCCCGGCTGGAGCAGCTTCCCTTCCTCAAGCGCCAGCCTTACAGCGACGAATGCGAATTCCGCCTGGTCTATGAGGACAAACGCAGCGAGATGGAAACAAAGAGCTTTCCTCTCCCCATACGCACGATTACCCGGGTGACCTTGAATCCCTGGCTGTCAGCGCCCCTGGCGGACGCCGTCAAGCGCACCATAAAGTCCACGCCCGGCTGTACAGCGCTCAAGGTCTACCAGACCACCCTGCTGGAAAACGAAACCTGGAAAAAAGCGGCGTTGGACGCATGACTGTGGATATCGCGCGCGCCACGACCGCCACGCCGGAGGTGGTGGAGCTGATCACCGAACTGGAACGTGAACTGTCGGCCAACTATCCGCCGGAGCAGCGGCACGGCCTGTCGCTCGACAGCCTGTTTCAGCCGCATATCCATTTCGTGATCGCACGCCAGGACGGCCACGGTGTAGGCTGCGGCGGCATTGCATTCTTTCCCGGCTTTGCCGAATTGAAACGCTTCTATGTGAAGCCCGACCTGCGCGGGCGCGGCATAGCCGATACAATCCTGCGACAATTGGCCGATGTGGCGGCGGCGGCCGGCCATACCCTGTTGCGGCTGGAAACCGGCACGCAGCAGCGCGCCGCGCTGCGCTTCTATGAAAGAAGCGGCTTTGCGCACTGCGCCGCTTTCGGGCCTTATGCCGCCATGCCGCCCGAAGCGATTGCGTCAAGTATCTTCATGGAGAGGGCGTTGCAGGCATAAGGCTGAGGCATTTTGTGCCAACTTTTGGTTATTCCGCATCTTAATCTGGCCGCCACAGAAATGCCGCTTGCGCTGCGGGAGCGCTGCCATTAAAGCCATTCTCGCGCCGGCCGAATCCATACCGGACCGATCCGAAAAAGCTGTGCGGATCGGGCCAAAGGCCAGCGCCCCACACAACCGACCGGTAGACCGGGTATTTCATCGGGACGTCATGATCAAAGGCACTGTTAAGTTCTTCAACAATGCGAAGGGGTTTGGTTTCATCACCCCAGACGATGGCGGCAAGGATGTGTTCGTGCCCGCCGCCACCATCACCCAGTCCGGCTCAGGACGGCTGAAGGCCGGTCAGCGCGTCTCATTCGAGACCGAGCCCGATCCCAAGGGCCCCAAGGCGGTCCGGCTGACCTTGCTGGATGAACCGATCAGGGACATTCCCAGGGAAGCGCCCAAGGAAATATCACGCGACATGCCCAAGGATATGACAAGGGATCCAAGGGCTGCTGCGCCGCGCCCGGCCGTCACGCTTTACCATGATCCGGCGGACGATGAATCCGCCGAAATCCTGGATGCGCTGCGCGACGCCGGCCACGAACCCCGCCTGGTCGATGTCATTCTGACCCCGCCCACCCGCGACGAACTCAAGCGTCTGTCGCTGCTGTTGCGCGAGGCCGATCAGAGCCTGGTGCGCCGCTACGATTCCCTGTTCCTGGAATTGCAACTTGACGACCGTTTCATCAGCGAGAGCGAATTCTGGCAGGGCATCGCCGAACATCCCCAGTTGATCAACGGCCCCGTTATCGCCACCGCGAACAAGGCCCGGCTGGCCCGTAGCGTCCATGACGTGCAATCCTTCCTGGGCCAGGACGTCCCGCCGCCGCCAAAGAGCAAGGGACTTTCGGCCCGCATGGCGGCGATGATGAACGGCCATCCCGTTCCGCCGGCCCCGCCGCCGCCTCCACCCAAAGAGGTGAAGGAACTCAAAAAGGCCGAGAAAGTGGAAGCGCCCAAAGCCGCTCCAAAGGTCATAGACGAGCCGGAAGCCAAGGTGAAAAAGGCGCCTGCCCCGGCAAAGCCGGTGAAAGCTGCTGCCGCCAAACCCGTCAAGGCCGTGAAGAAAGCCGCGGCCAAACCGGTTGCAAAAAAAGCCGCCGCGCCTGCCAAGAAGGCCGCAAAGAAAAAGTAGCTTTTACAGCCAATTCCGCCACAGGAACGACGTCACTTCGAACAATTCCAGCAACCGCTGGCCGAGCGGCCGCCGCCGCCACGCTTCCCGGTCGATCGGCTTGGCGCGTGCAAGATCGTTCTGGAATATGCGTTCGAATGCTGTCGCGGTGGCGCTGCCCAGTACAATGGCATCCACCTCATCGTTGAACACCACGCTGCGCGGATCGAAGTTCGACGATCCGATTGCCGTCCATACCCCGTCAATGGTTGCGCTCTTGGAATGCAGGACCTGGTCCTGCACTTCGTAGATCTTGACGCCGGCTTCCAGCAGATCGCCGTAATGCGAGCGCCCCACCGCCAGCGCCATCTTGGAGTCGCTGTCGCTGGGCAACAGCAGCCGCACATCAATGCCACGCCGGGCAGCCGCAATCAGGTCATCTTCCTCCTGGTCGGTGGGCACGAAATAGGCCGTGCTCAGCCAGACATTCTTTTCCGCATTCCGCATGGCCGATAGCAAAGTGACATAGAAGCGCGGCACCCCCTTGTCGGGTGTCGATCCCACAATCCGCACCACTTCACGCCCTTTCGGGGAAATTGCGGGGAAGTAAGAGGCGCGTTCCAGCGGAGGCCCTTTCTGGTCCTCCCAATGCTGGAAAAACAGCGTCTGAAGCTGCGCCACCACGGGGCCCTGAATCTCCAGATCGGTGTCGCGCCAATGAACCGGCCCCTTGCCCCCCGCCCCGCCCGATCCGGCCAGGGTCTGATACGTCGTGCTGAGATTGATGCCGCCCACAATCGCATGCTCGCCGTCTACCACCAGGATCTTGCGATGGTCTCGGAAATTGAAGGTGACGGGATTAAACGGATTGTATTCCACCACATTGATGCCCCCATCCCGCAGGCGGCGGAAGAAATCGGGGGGTGTCGCATTGGAGCCGAAGCTGTCGTAAATGAGGTTGACGGCCACGCCCTGCTGCCGTTTGGCGATCAACAGATCGCCCAGATGCACGCCACCCGACTCCACGTCCTCGACAATGTAATACTCCAGATTGATGCTGGCCCTGGCGCTGCGGATCGCCGCAAACATGGCGGCAAAGGTGTCGCGCCCGTCGATCAGAAGCCGGGTGGCATTGCCCGCCACCAATGGCGTCTCCGCCACCGCCTCCTCGATCGCTGTATGGCGTTTGAGAATGCCGGCATCGCCGGGCTCGGGTGCGATCCGATCCAGCAGCGCACGGCTCTGGGCTTGTGTCAGCGGGCCGCGCGCACCGACAATCTGGGGGGATTGCGGCACGGGATTGTCGTTGACCTTGGGGACTGCGGCACAGCCGGCGACGAGCATGCAAACCGCCGCTGCGATCGCCTTGCGCAGGCTCTGGGGCAAATTCTGGCTGCTTTTCATCCCGGAAAACTTTGCTGAAATGCCTGCAAAAAGCCGAGACCAATCAAAAGCGCGGACTTGCCGCGGGCCCGCCGCTTGCCGAAAATGCCGCCGCCCCCTTAAAAGTTCCCAAAAGGTCTTTTTATGTTCGCTGCCCTCAAGCGCCTGCTGGATACGCCCGCAACACAACCCGTGCATGACCTGCGCCTGTCGGTGGCCGTGCTGCTGCTGGAGGCGGCGCGCCAGGACGACACCTTCGATGCGCATGAGCGGGAGATGATCGAACATCTCCTCACCAAACGCTTTGATCTTTCCCATGAGGAATGCGCCACCCTGATCACCGCGGCGGCTGCGCGCGCCAGCCAGATGGTGCAGATCCATGGCCATACCAGCCAGGTAGCGGCCGAGATGACGCCCGACGACCGCATCCACCTGATCGAGATGCTGTGGGACGTGGCCTATGCCGATGGCGTTCTGGACCCGGAAGAGGATCTGTTGATCCGCCGCATCGCCAGCCTGATCTATGTCGGCGACCGCGACCGGGTTTTGGCCCGCCAGCGGGTGCTCGCGCGGCGCCAGCAGCAAGGCAAATAATTCCAATATCTTGGGTCCCGCCCCCTTCGTTTACCATAGAGCCGGGAAACGACTTCGGTAGCGGTACAACCGCTCGTAAGCCCTGTTCAGTTGCGGTAGCATTTTAGGGTTGAATTGGGGGTCACCATGACCGGGACAGAATGGGCCATCCGGGCCCACGAATTCTCCAACTGCAATTGCTCTTACGGCTGCCCCTGCCAGTTCAACGGCCTTCCCACCCAGGGCCATTGCCGCGCCGTTGTCGGTTTCCAGATCCATCTGGGCAATCACGGCGCCACCCGCCTGGACGGGCTGAAAGTGGCGGGCATGTTCATATGGCCAGGGCCGATCCATGAAGGCCATGGTGAAGCCGCCTTGATCATCGACCAACGCGCCGACGAGGCCCAGCGCGCGGCATTGCTGCGCATCCTCAGCGGCCAGGACACCGAGCCGGGCGCGACCATCTTCAACGTCTTCGCTTCGACGTTGGAAAAGGTACACGAACCCATCTTCGCCGACATCAACTTCGAGATCGACATAGATCGCCGGCGGGCGCGTCTGGCCATTCCCGGCTATATGGACTCCCGCGGCGAGCCGATCCTCAATCCCATCACCGGCGCAGAGCACCGCATCCGCATCGATAATCCCAACGGGTTTGAATTCCACCTGGCGGAAGTCGGCCGCGGCTGGTCCAAAACGCAGAAGCCGATGCTGCTGGACCTGGCCGACTCCCATGGCCATTTCTGCGAACTTAATCTTTGCCAAAACGGTGTGATCAATTGATCATGAGTGACACCGCGTTTGAATCCCTCCTGAAGCGTGACCGCTATGCCGTGATGGCAGCGCTTTTCCTGCTGACGGTGCTGGCCTGGGCCTATGTGCTGTGGCTTGTCCGGCATATGGATATGCCCGCCATGTCCATGCCCGGCATGGACATGGGCGCGATGGCGCCGCAGATGCGGCCCTGGGCTCCGACCGAACTTCTGTTCAGCTTTGCCATGTGGACAGTGATGATGGCCGGCATGATGCTGCCATCCGCGGCGCCCGTGATCCTTCTCTATCTGCTGGTGGGGCGCCAGGCCGAAGCCATGCACAAGCCTCTTGCGGCCACAGGCTGGTTCGCCGGTGGTTACCTGCTGGCCTGGGCCGGTTTTTCCCTTCTTGCCGCCCTGCTGCAGGCAGGCCTCGTCCATGCTGCGCTGCTGACGCCGGGAATGGCCAGCGCCCATCATATGCTGGGCGGGGCGATCCTTATCGCCGCCGGCCTCTATCAATGGTCGCCGCTCAAATACAAATGCCTGGCCAATTGCCGCGCGCCGCTATTCTTCATCCAGCGCCATGGCGGCTTCAAAAGGCAGGCCCTGCCCTCGCTCGGCCTGGGCCTGCGGCACGGGCTTTACTGCATCGGCTGCTGCTGGGCGCTGATGCTGCTTCTGTTCGTGGGCGGGGTGATGAATGTCGTGTGGATCGCGGGCATCGCAGCCGTGGTGCTGCTGGAAAAACTGCTGAGCGATGGACGCAATGTCTCGCGCCTGGTAGGCGCGTGCCTGATTACCGGTGGGCTGGTGGTGGCGCTGTCCGGCTAAGCCGCGCCCGTCAGCCCGCGCATGACTGCGCGGGCCAAGCAAGCAACTATGTGGACTTAGGCTTTTTTCCGGCGCCGGTTGAGCAGCATGGCCCCGGCCAGGCCAGCACCAAACAGCGAGAGCGTCAACGGCTCCGGCACGGTGGTCCTGGTGGTCGTGTTGGCAAAGGCGAAGATCAGGTCGTTATAGTCGAAGTCGGCAGCAGGCTGCCCCGCTATCAGGTCTTCCCAGCCGACATAGGTCACGCTCTGACCCGATCCTATCAGCCCGGCGATCACACTGTCCGCGCCGCTGGGCAACGCGCCCACGCCGAAGACACTGAAATCGGTGGAGATGCGCACATGAAAGTTACCATCGATGTCCGCGAGATTGCTGACGAAGTGATTGCTTTTGTTGAGATTGTCCAGGCTGAACACCATGGCACCGTTCTGGATGCCCAGATCCATGGTATCGCCGGGGTTGTTCCCCGTGCAGGTCCCTGTGGGGTGATTGCAGAAGATCAAGTTGATCGCACTGGGTGTCACCTCATTGAGGATGCTGGTGTCAGCCGCATTGGCAAACACGTAAACGGCAGTCACA
>Ga0310811_10003464_pt1 | contig 19830 bp, 15 predicted proteins | sample YCmetagenome_FD_207642 | JGI IMG/M metagenome (GOLD analysis project Ga0310811, IMG submission 207642) | Soil microbial communities from experimental microcosm in Duke University, North Carolina, United States - YC | ecosystem: Engineered > Artificial ecosystem > Soil microcosm > Unclassified ...
TCGGCGCTGAGTCGTTCTATCTGCTGAATGCGCGCTCTCTGTGGATACGACTGGCCTACCGTCTGCGCCCCTGATCTAAAAGGACGTCAGGCGCGACGCTACCTGCTCCCGATGAGGGACGTGCGGGGCGGGAATCAGTCAGAGTTCGGTCGCACCAGCGGCGATCGTTTTTTCCAGCGCGTCGATGGCTGCAGAGATCCAGGCCATGTCGCCATAGTCCATGACTACCTGCACGCTGTAGCAACGAGCGTACGGATGTGCGTTGCGGCCCGCTTCGTATCGCTGTCGAATGGCTCGCAGGATCAGCGATGCGCGTTGCAAACTCAGCTGGTTATCGAGCGAGTTGCTATGGGCGCGCCTAGTTGCCTCTTCCGACTCATTTGCTTGAGTGGTAGCCGGCGCGGCGCTGTCTGTTGTCTCAAGAACGGCGTTCATGGTTGCGAAATCGCCCGTCGTTCGCCGTCGCTGATAGGCCAACACACATTGCAGAGGGTGCAGTAGGCATTGATCCTGCGTCCCGTGTTGAGCAGGACACGCAGGTTGTGCTTGGAGTAGCCGTGCTGCAGCCTCGCTCGACCGCACCTCGGACACATCGACGCAAATGAAGACTTCGGCCGATTCCAGAGCAGTGGGTTGTTCGGACCGCGCATCCTCGCCCTGCTTACCGATGTAAGTGGGCTTGTTTTTGTTGTCATCCGCTCCCTCCTGGAACGATAGAGTCAGCTTAGCTCTGGCGAGTTCAGAAGAACAGTAGCCAAAAGAGCATGCCAACGCTCTATCGCATCGTAAGCAAATACTCGAAGTGCAGCGCCTTCCGTAGTGATCTGCGGCTTGGCCAACGATTTTGAGCGACTTACCCAGCTTGCTTCGCGCAGACCCTGAAGCACAGGAGGATCTGGTGGGAGCTTGGGGCTGCTGGCGCGATCTGATCGCAGCCGCACCCCAGGAATAACGAGTCGATTGAAGATTGCGTATCTGGCTCAAGGCTGTTGTCGCAGCCGTAGTGCAGCCGCCAGGCGGTCGCTCTGTCACAAGCGACGCAGACTCGACCTTGGCCGTGACCGCCGCGCGGTGCAGGTGGAGCGGTGCCAATTGAGTTGGGAACGCCGTGCGATCGATGACGCACGAGCTCGGCGAAGACTCGATTTTACATATCACCTCCCCGGAGGTCGCGTGAGTAGCTAGCCCCGATCGACCTGATACCGGCGCCGAGAGGGTATAAGCATGTTGATATGCCAGGGCATCAACATGTTGAGACTCCACCGGCCTCACCCCGGCGCCTGTACGCATACGAATGTGCGCAGCGCCACGGACATTACGGCCGGCGCACCGCGACGATACGAGGCAATGTCCGGATGCCGAGTTGGACTAGATCAAAAGGTTGTCTGTTTTTGCTCGGCTGATGGGAGGGCTCGGGGACCGCGCAGTCCCCATGCCGTTCATCTCGCGTGCTCTTTGCGGCGGTCGACCGGTACGAGGCGGACATCCGCTCGTGTGCCAGTTCGTCGGTCGTGGGTCTCGAGCGAAACGTGCTCGACCAGCTGCCCTCCGGTGGTCAGCTCGAATCGTGTGGTGATGGTCTCGCTGCGCCCCTGCAGGAGTCGTATCCGCTTCCGGAACTCTCGGCCGATCACCGCACCGTTCCCCTCTGCTTCAGCACTTGGATAGGCCCCATGCAGGCCCCGTTACATCCCCCTGATTCTAGAGGCCAGTGATTTCCCCGTGGCTCTGAGTTGACATCATGTGGCCAACGGGAGGATCAGGTCAGCCGCACCTCGTACGGCCCCCCGCCAGCCCGTGGTTAGTCGCACAGGCCGATGATGATGCCATCGCGTTCCAGGCCACTGATAGCCCAGAACTCGTTGCAGCCGCCGCAATAGGCCTCGATGTTCGCGTTGGTGTTGAGCAGCCGTCTGAGCATGCGGTGCGAATAGCCTTCCTGCAGTTGGCGCTCGCCACACTTTGGACAGCGCGACATGAATGGGATCACCTGGTTCATCGGTCTGAACCTGGCCAGTTTGCCTCTCGACGCATGCCGGTGATCCGTGCCGCGCGGGCGTCCGAAATCGATATGAGCTGCCATTTCCATTCCGCTCCTCGCCTGTAAAACGCACGCCAATCTACTCGTGAGTCCAGCCCAGCCATATTGGGTCATTCCCTATATCCCGTGTCAGAATCTACGCGCTGCTGTCTCAAAATACAGACGCTGCTACGCCGGCCGCCCGTATCCGCCGCGTCCGCTGGCGGTAACTAGACCATAGGCCGGTTTGGGGTGTGGTTGGGTGCCAGCACGATCATGCGGCATGCATATTGAGCAGCGGACGCGCGATTATCTAAACTCGGAACCCTTCCGGTCAGTCCCGGGAGAGCGGAAGGGGTCCGATCCGACCATGATCATGAACCACCTGCCGATACGCGCGTGGCGAGAGCTCGCCGCCGACTGGCGCGTGTGGCTCAGCCTCGCGCTGTGCCTCCTCATCGCCACCCTCGCCTCGTTTCTCGGCTATGACTGACTAGCGCGCGGCGACGGCTTCGCCGTGTCGTCGAGCCTGTGCCGCATCACTCGCCGATGAGGTGCAGGGCGATCTCTCGCTCGTGCGCTCGGTGGCGATGCTCGAAGAGATAGATCCCCTGCCAGGTTCCAAGCGCCAGTCGTCCTGCGCTTACCGGGATAGACAGCTGCACCCCGGTCAGAGCGGTGCGCAGATGTGCCGGCATGTCATCCGGTCCTTCGTCGTTGTGCTCGTAGCGCTCAGGGTCCTCGGGTGCCAAGGCGGCAAAGAACCGCTCCAGATCGTGGCGCACAGCGTGCGCCGCGTTTTCCTGGATGAGAAGAGACGCCGAGGTGTGCCGGCAAAAGAGCGTCAGCAACCCAGTCGTGACCGTCTGACTCGCAAGCCACCCCCGCACCTCCTCGGTGATCTCCATCAGGCCGCTGCCGCGAGTGCGGAGTCTCAACGTCGCTGCGACATTGCGCATGGTGCACCTCTCCTGCCACTGCCCGCGAGCTACCGACGGGCGGAGCTTGCGGTCAAGCGTCCTAGTGTCGATTATCTCAGCACTATGAACGCTGTTACTTCTGCGCCGGCGCTCACGCCGGTCGTGCTGCCCGCGCGCACCATCGAGCCTCCGACCACGATCAGCGCCGAGGCCCGGGCTGCGCTGGCGTTCGGCGCCAGGACACCCGTCACCTCTTATCCCGCACCCGGGGACCTCGAGGGTTGGCAGCGCGCGAGTGAAGCCAGCGCCGCCATTTGGGACCCGGTCGCCGCCGAGATGCTCGCACGCTCCAAATGCCACATAGATACGCAGGGCATAGCCGGAGTCACCAGCTACCTCTGCACGCCGCGGGACGGCGACGACGTGGACCGCTACCTCTATCTCTACATCCATGGAGGTGCCTTCGTATTCGGCAGCGGCCGATTCGCCATGGCCTTCGGCGCAAAGGCTGCCGATGAGCTCGGTGTGAGGACCGTATCGGTCGACTACCGTACGCCGCCCGCCCACCCGTTTCCCGCCGCGTTGGAGGATTGTTTCGCCGTCTATCGGCAGCTGCTGGCAGAGGCGCAAGGTCGGAAGATCATCATCGGGGGCTCCTCGGCCGGGGGTAACCTGGCCGCCGCCGTTACCCTCCTCATTCGCGACCGCGGACTCGAGCTTCCGATCGCCCTCGTACTGCTGACACCGGAAGTCGACCTGACGGAATCCGGTGACACCTTCCGGACCAACGCGCTCCTGGATGTGAACCTCAAACGGGGTGTGCCGGAATGCAACGCGCTCTACGCGGCGGGGCACGATTTGACGGATCCCTACCTGTCGCCCCTTTTCGGTGACTTCACACGGGGCTTTCCGCCGACTCTCATCCAGTCCGGTACCCGCGATGTGTTCTTGTCCAATTCCGTGCTGATGCACCGTAAGCTGCGGCGCGCCGGGATCGAATCAGAGCTACATGTGTGGGAAGCCATGCCGCACGCGGGATTCGGGTTCGGCACGGTGCCGGAGAATGAGGAGATTGCCGCGGAGCTGCGCCACTTCATCGCGCGGCATTGCTGACAGGCGCGGCATGAGCGCCGACTATGACGTGATCGTCATCGGGTCAGGCCATAACGGACTGGTCTGTGGCGCCTATCTGGCGAAGTCGGGACTGAACACACTCGTGCTCGAGCGCCGCAACATCGTCGGCGGAGCGGCGGTCACCGAGGAATTCGCGCCCGGCTTCCGCGCCTCGCGCTTCTCTTACGTCATGAGCCTCCTGCACCCGCGGATCATCCGCGACCTGGAGCTCGGTACGTACGGTCTTCAGGTGCTGCCCGCGAACGACCTGTTCTGCCCACTCGGCGATGACGACTACATCGTCTACAGCGACGATCTGCAGAAGACCCAGGCGGAGTTCGCGCGCTTTTCCCCGCACGACGCCGAGATCTACCCACAGTTCGTGCGCTATCTCGAGGAGGCGGCCGCGGTGGTGCGGCAGCTGCTGTTTGAAACGCCGGTCGACCCGGTGCGGCGCAGCTGGGCGAGCTTCAGGCGCAGCGCTGCGCTTCTGTGGCGCCATCGCACCATCGGCGACAGTGCCTACCGCATGGTCGATCTCCTGACTCAGAGTGCTTACGACTATCTCTCGGCCTGGTTCGAGCACGACACGATCAGGAGCCTGCTCGCTTACTACGCCTCGATTGGTACCTTCGCGGGACCTAAGTCCCCGGGCACCGCCTACGTGATCATGCATCACCTCATGGGGGAGCATGAGGGAGCGGCCGGCTGGGGATTCGTGCGCGGTGGCATGGGTGCCATCACCGCGGCCATCGCCCGCTCAGGCGAGCGTTTCGGCATGCAGGTCCTGACGGACGCACCAGTGGCGGAGGTGCTGGTGCGCGATGGTCGTGCGCGTGGTGTGCGCACGGCGGATGGGCGTGAATTCCACGCCCGGGTCGTGGCCTGCAACGCCGCGGCGACCACGCTCTTCAAGCGACTCGTCGCACCTGTGCACCTGCCAGCGGAGCTGCTGCGTGACATCGAGACGTTCCGAACTTTCTCGACGGCGTTCAAGATGAATATCGCCGCTCATGAGCCGCCGAGTTATCGCGCGTTCGACGCGGCGCGCCTTAAGTTCAGCTATCCCACCTACGTGCACATCGGGCCATCGATCGAATACCTCGAGCGCGCCTACGATGACGCCAAGTACGGCTGGTACTCGAGCCGGCCATTTCTCACTCCGGTCGTGCCCACGATCGTCGATGACTCGCTGGCCCCTGCTGGCAAGCACGTCATCAACGTGTTCGGCGGGCACGCACCCTACCGGCTGCGGAATGAGGCATCGTGGGCCGATGAGAAAAGTAATCTGACACGCGCGGCGCTCGATGTCATCGACTCGATGGCGCCGGGGTTTTCCTCGAGGGTCATCGACATCGAGACGCTGGTCGCGCCGGATCTAGAGTCGATCGTGGGTCTGCCGCAGGGGCACATCTTTCACGGCGAGCTCTCTGCCGACCAGCTCTTCTGGCAACGCCCCGCTCCTCACTGGGCCGACTATCGCACTCCGATCGGCGGGCTCTACCTCTGCGGGTCCTCTGCCCATCCGGGTGGCGGCGTCTCCGGAATCCCCGGGCATAACGCCGCTCGCGAGATTCGCCGCGACTGGAAGCGTCTGCGCGCCCGCCGCACCGTATAATCCGACGCAATAGTGCGGACCGTGACCTTGGGCACTGCTCGCCCCAAGTGCTGGAAGGACCTGCCATGAACGTCTCGGCGGATATGAGCTGGACCCGCGGCGATACCCGGCGTCAGGCGCGTATCGATCTCGCCGCGTGTCATCGGCTAGCAGTGCGGTTCGCCCTCAATGAGGGCATCGATAATCACCTCACCATGCTGGTCCCGGGCTGCGCCGACCGGTTCTATCTCGCACCTTTCGGACTGCTGTGGTCGGAGGTGAAGGCGAGCGACCTCATGGAGCTCGACTTCGGCGGCAAGCTGGTCGCGGGCCGCGGACTCATCGAGGACACTGCGCTGCACATCCACCTGCCGGTGCATCGCCTGGTAGCCGAGGCTCGCTGCGTCCTGCACACGCATATGCCTTACGCCACAGCTCTCGGCATGCTCGAGGATGCTCAGCTCGAGATGGCGGGCCAGAGTGCTATCGGCTTCCATGGTGAGATAGCGTGGTACGAATATAACGGCCTGGCGCTCGATGCCCATGAGGGTGAGCGCATGGCGCAAGCGCTGCGTGGCAAATCGGTGCTCATGCTGCGCAATCATGGCGTGCTGGTGATCGGCGGCACGGCTGCAGAAGCGTTCGAGCGCTTGTACTTTCTCGAGCGCGCCTGCCAGGCGCAGATCCTTGCGCTCTCCACCGGTCGCGCCCTGCACATCGTCCCGCAACCACTCGTGGAGGCGACCGTGGCCCAATTCCATGACTGCAGGGAGGTCGGTGGGGCTAGTCGTAGCGAGCTGCATTTCGCGGCGCTGAAGCGGCTGTTGGATCGCAGTGAAGCGGACTATGCGGATTGAGCACGCCGCGTACAGCGTCTGAGCTGACACCGTTCGCGCGCTGGTGGATCGTTGGCCTGCTGGCCACGGTGCTCTTCATCAACTATGTCGATCGTGGCGCGGTCCCGACCGCTGCGCATCTGATCCAGGAAGAGCTGGGACTGTCGCCAAAACAGCTTGGCGTGCTGTTCTCGGCGTTCTTCTGGACCTACTCCATCCTGCAGATTCCGATCGGCGGGATCGCCGAGCGCTACGGCGCGCAGCTTGTGCTCGCCGCCGGGCTCACCCTCTGGGCATGCGCCACGATGCTGGCCGGGTTCGCGCACTCCTTCGCGGCGCTTCTGCTGCTGCGTCTGCTGCTCGGCATCGGTGAGAGCGCGGGTTTCCCGTGCGCCTCGAAGCTGCTCGCCGTGAGCGTACCGCTCGAGAGCCTCGGCCTGGCCAACGGCATCGTGGCGTTCGCTTACCAGTTCGGTCCCGCGGTGGGTGCCTACTGCGGCGGACTGATCATGGTCCACTATGGCTGGCGCGCCACCTTCTGGATCTTCGGCGCACTTTCGCTCCTGTGGCTGCTGCCCTGGTCGCGCGTGCGGTTGCCGCGTACGCCGCTGCAAATGGCAGGAAGCGCCGCACCGCCGATGCGTGCAATCCTCAGGCAACCATCGCTCTGGGGAACCGCTCTCGGGCTGTTCTCCACCAACTACGTGTTTTATTTCGTGCTGACTTGGCTCCCCTACTACGTCGTGCGCGAGCGTGGCTTCTCGACCGGTGAGATGGCGACCCTCACTGGCAGTGCCTACCTGGTGTGCGCGCTCAGCTCGATCGTCGCCGGCTGGGCGATCGATCGCTGCGTCGTCGCGGGGCGCGCAACCATCGCGTACAAGTCGGTAATGGTCGTGGCTCACCTTGGAACCGTGGGCTGCATGTTATGCATCGCGTTCGCTTCCCAGCCCTGGGCGCTCGCAGGGATCTTCGCCTACCAGGTGATCACGGGCGCCGCCTCGGCGGGTGTCTTCGCCATTCCACAGATCCTGGCGGGGCCTGCCGCTGCGGCGCGCTGGGTCGGAGTCCAGAACTGCTGCGGAAACTTCGCCGGGGTGATCGCGCCGGCACTCACCGGGCTGCTGGTCGAGGAAACCCATCGCTTCACCGCAGCCTTCGTGACCGCCGCCGTGGTCAGTCTTGCGGGTCTCGTGGGCTGGGTATGGATGGTGCCCCGGCTCGCGCCGCTCGCGTGGCCACCCCGGCACACTCAGATCGACGCGCAACCGGCAGCCGCGGCGGCGGATTAGTGCCGGCGGCCCTACGCCGAGACCAGTATCTTTTGGCCTACAGGTCCGGACAGATGCGGCAGGCGACCTCTGCGCCTGCCGATGGAACCGTACTCGAATACGATTCGAGTGTTTCCACCCCTTTGACAGTACCTCCCGTTCGATCGGATTATTGCGGACGTGACACCGCCTTGAATCCTGCGAGGTACCCAAAATGAATACGGCTGCTGAGCCGAGGGGAACACTCGCAGAAGCCCTGCAGCACGCGGCAAAACTGCTCGACCGCGAGCCGCTCCTCGCGGCAGAGCAGGCCGTGGAGATCCTCAAAGTCTTCCCCGAGCATCCGGGTGCCACGCTGCTCCTGGGCTCGGCTCGGCGCGCGGCCGGGAATCCCGCCGCCGCATTGGCGGTGTTGCAAGCTCTGGTCGTGGCGCACCCGACCTGGGCAGTCGCACATTTCGAGTTCGGGATGACGCTGAGCGATCTCGAGCGGCACGACGACGCGATGAGCGCCTTGCGCCGCGCGGTGGAGCTACGGCCCGACCTGCCCGAGGCCTGGCGGGAAATCGGCGATCGACTCGCCATCCGCGGCGACATGGAAGGCGCGCACGCCGCGTATGCGCAGCACATCAAGGCGTCGACGAAGGATCCCCGGCTCATGTCCGCGGCAGCCGCATTGGCTGAGAACCAGATTCCCAAGGCGGAACATCTGCTGCGCGAGCACTTGAAAAAGTATCCGACCGACGTCGCGGCCATTCGCATGCTGGCCGAGGTGGCCGGCCGCCTGGGGCGCTATATCGACGCGGAAAATCTCCTGGCCCGCTGCCTCGAGCTCGCCCCGAGCTTCAACGCCGCACGCTTCAACTACGCGCTGGCGTTGCATCGCCAGGCAAAGTACGAGCCGGCTCTGCGGCAGATCGAAATGTTGACGGCGGCCGAGCCGCACAATTCCGGCTATCGCAATACGAAAGCCGTCGTATTGGCCATGATCGGGGAATATCCCCAGTCGATCGAGATCTATGCCGACATCCTGGCCAAGGACCCGGACCAGTACAAAATCTGGACGAGCTATGGGCATGCCCTGTCCACTGCGGGGCGGACGGCGGCGGGGATTGCCGCCTATCGCCGCGCCATCGCGCTAGTCCCGACGTTCGGCGAAGCCTATTACAGTCTCGCCAACCTCAAGACCTTTCGGTTCGAGGACGCCGAGCTCGCGGCCATGCGCGAGCACCTCGCGGGCTCCGCTATCACCCCCGAGGACCGCGCTCACTTTCACTTTGCCATTGGCAAGGCGCTCGAGGATTCGAAGAACTTCGCGGACTCGTTCAGCCACTACGTGGAAGGGAATAAGATGCGTCTGTCCCGGGTAGGGTGGGACCCGGCGGAAATCACGACCCTGGTACAGCGCTCGAAGGCCCTGTTCACGCAGGAGTTCTTCGCGGCGCGCGCAGGATTCGGCACCCCGGCGGCCGATCCAATTTTCATCGTCGGTATGCCGCGGGCAGGCTCGACACTTGTGGAGCAGATCCTGGCCAGCCATTCGAGCGTCGAAGGCACCATGGAGCTGCACACCATAATGTCGCTGGCGGCAACGTTGGGGAAAAAGCGCGCGCCCGCCGAGAAATCTGTATATCCCGAGGTACTGGCGGGGCTGAGCGCCGAGGAGTGCCGCACACTCGGCGAGCAGTACCTCGAGCAGACGCGCATTCAGCGCAAGACGGCGAAGCCCTTCTTCATCGACAAAATGCCCAACAATTTCCTTCACATAGGGGTGATCCGGCTGCTGTTGCCGCGCGCCAGGATCATCGACGCCCGCCGTCACCCCATGGCCTGCTGTTTTTCGAATTTCAAGCAGCACTTCGCGCAGGGCCAGCGCTACACATACGACCTCGAGCACCTCGGCCGGTACTACCGCGACTACGTCGAGCTCATGGCCCACTTCGATGAGGTTGCGCCGGGCACGATTCACCGCGTCATCTACGAGAACATGGTGAGCGATACCGAGGGCGAGGTGCGGCGGCTGTTGGAGTACTGCGGGCTGGCTTTCGAGCCGGCTACCTTGAGGTTCTACGAGAACGAACGGGCCGTCAGAACGGCGAGCTCACAGCAGGTTCGCCAGCCCATATACCGAGAGGGCATCGATCAGTGGCGCAATTTCGAGCCCTGGCTGGAGCCGCTGCGGCAATCCCTGGGCGCTGTGCTCGACGCCTATCCCGATGTGCCGCAGTTTTAAAACGCGCAGGATTGTGGCATAAGCGAACCGTTGGGGGGGGTCGACACCCGGAAACGAGTGGCAAAAATGCAACTCTTCGAACACTCGGAATCCCATTGCCATTGAGCATCTACCCGCGCGGCATTCTCAAGAGCGCGATCTTCTGAAGAGCAATATCCAAGGGGAGCATCCATGACTCGTAGCCGCAAGAGAAAACTGGCGCGAATTCGCGCCAAATGGGCCGGCATGCCGCTGGCATCCGCCATGCTCGCCGGTGGCGGCCTCGCCGTCGCGGCCGAGCCGACCGAGACCGGGCAGCTCGAGGAAGTCGTCGTAACCGCGCAGAAGCGCGTCGAGGACGTGCAGAAAGTACCCATCAGCCTGCAGGTGCTGAGCGGCGAAAAGCTCAACCAACTTGATGTGACCGGTTTCGATAGTTTCGCCAAGTACATACCGAGCCTGAGCTACCGTTCCTGGGGGCCGGGCCAGACCGCATTCTTCTTCAGGGGCATTTCCGCCACTGAAGGCACGACGCAACTACACGCGGGATATCTGCCCTCTACCGGCTTGTACGTGGATGACATACCGGTTAGCACCATCGGCGGTAATCTGGACATCCATATCTATGACGTCGCGCGAATCGAGGCGCTGGCAGGGCCCCAGGGCACACTCTACGGCGCCAGTTCCCTCTCCGGCACCGTGCGCATCATCACCAACAAGCCCGACCCTTCCAAGTTTGAGGCCGGCTACGATCTCAAGGCCGACAAGTGGAAATCCGGCGACCCCGGCGGGGGAATCGAAGCCTTTGTGAATATTCCTCTCTCCGAGCACGCCGCGATCCGGCTGGTGGGCTACTACGATTACACCGGCGGTTACATCAACAACGTCCATAGGCAGGATACGTTTCAGCGGTACTCGCCGGGCGGGGGGCCGGGCGTACCCCCGACGCCCGTTCCGTGCTTTGGAGTTGGCTACTGCTCCTATGTTCAGCCAGACGGTTTTGGCACGACTGCTCCGGTCCTCACCCAGAACTCCGATGTGGTGAAAAATCGTTGGAATACCGTCGAGACGGGCGGTGGGCGAGCAGCTCTCCGGGTGGATCTGAATGACAAGTGGACGATCACGCCGGCCATCCTCGGCCAGTACCAGAAAACCGAGGGCGATTTCGCATTCGATCCGAAATTCGGCGATCTCAATGTCGGGGACTACTTCCATCCCTTCAACAAGGACGGCTGGTACCAGGCGGCACTGACGGTGGAGGGCAAGCTCAGCAACTGGGATGTGCTCTATTCGGGCGGTTACTTCGAACGCAGTGTCCACAACCTGGTGGACTATTCGCAGTACTCGATTGGCTACGACCAACAGGCCTTCGTCACTGGGTACGCGTACACCAGATTCGCCCTGAACGAGCCGTGCGGCCCAGGGACGTGCCAGCTGAACGATCGTCCGGTGCAGTACACGAACAACCACGACCACTACACCAAGTTCAGTAATGAACTGCGTGTCACGACGCCCGCGGACTATCGCTTGCGGGCGATCCTGGGCGCGTTCTATCAGAAGCAGACGGATGAGATACGCGCGGAATTCAGCGTTCCGAACCTGGGACCCTTCTACGAGGTGCCCGGCCAGAAGAACGTCTATTACCTGTCGCAGATGCCGCGCGCCGACCATGACTATGCGGTGTTCACCGATCTCACCTTCGATGTCACCGAGAAGTTGAAGCTGATCGGCGGCATCCGTTTCTTCTGGGTCAACAACACCCTGAACGGATTTTTCGGCTTCGGCGACTTTGGCTATTCGGGCACCGGCGTGGGGCTATGCACGGGTCCCTTACTGACCACGCCCGGCGTCTATACTGGCGGTCCACTGCCGTGCGTCAACACCGACAAGAAAGTGGTCGAGAACGGTGAAACCCACAGGATAAGCCTGCAGTATCAGTTCGACCCCGATGTCATGGTGTACGGCACGTATTCCACCGGCTTTCGGCCCGGCGGCAACAATCGCAAGCCCACCAACCCGCCTTATTCAGCGGACACGCTTATCAATTTTGAAGTCGGCTGGAAGACGACCTGGGCGCAGCGGCTGCGCTTCAATGGCGCCCTTTTCTACGAGAAGTGGAAGGATGCTCAAGCTGCGATTCAGGGCCAGAGCGGCATCACCTCGATCGTCAATGCCGGCGATGCTAAGTCGACCGGCATTGAGGCGGAGCTCAACTGGCAGACGACCGAGCATCTGAATCTGTCTGCTAACACCACCGTTCTGTTCAAGGACGAGATTACGACGGTCTTCTGCAAGCCAACCCGAGACGGGGTACCTGTCCATGATTGCACCCTCCCCGACGACATCGATGCATATCCGGGTACGCGAATGCCGGGCATTCCCCTCTACAAGGCCAATGGCATCGCCCGTTACCAGTTCGACATGGGAAGGTTCAACAGCTTCGTGCAGGGAACGCTGGTCTACCAGAGTGGCACCACGTTCAGCCTGGAGGCTACGCGAAGCTATGCCGGAGACACCGCGGCGTTCACCACTTTGAATCTCTCGGCCGGAATCGGCCAGAACAGTTGGACCCTCGAAGCCTACATCGACAATGTGACCGATAAGCGCGGCGAGCTTGGCAAGAATTCAGAATGTAACGACGCGGTCCACTATTGTCTGTCAAATGCCCATGTCTACCCGGTCGCACCGATGCAGTTCGGCCTCAAGTTCGGGCAGAGGTTCTAGCAAAGTCCCCGGGGGAGGAACTACCTGCGGAGTAGATGGCGCGGTGCCGCCGGCGCAGCCAGTAGTGGTGGCGGTACGGGCGCAGCCGGGGTTGGTGGCACCGGGACACATTGTCTGACCAATTCCCGCACCCCCAACTCACCGGGCTGCCCCGCCACCTGGGTCATGTCGTCACCGCCTTCGGGTAGCGAGGCTAGCCGCGGGAACAAGACCCCGTGAAGTCTCTGTTCGGGAGAGCTCGTCCCTGCTTCTATCCGGCCCGTTCCTATAGGTTGCAAGGACACCCGCCGTAACAATCTCAATGCCTTTCTCCTTGGCATAGGCGGGGTGAGGCAGTCGCCGTAGCACCCCAAGAACTCTCCGGCACGCGCGGTAGTGTGGTAGTGCGGGGCAATGTCAGGCGGACGGGTGATATTCTATGTTTAATGATGGTCGCAGCACTCTGCGCCTAAACCCATGCAACTGGCGAAGCCCTTTTTTCGGTTACCGCGCCGCTTCGACGTAGAGCGGTTGCGCGCGGAGGTCATGGCAATGCCCGCACAAGCGTGGGCGCCGCATCCTCGTGGAGCACCGGGCAACACCTCCGTGCGGCTCGTCAGCGCCGACGGTGGCGAGAACGATCGTCTCGACGGCGACATGCGCGTCACCCCGCATCTTGCACGTACACCCTATATCCGCCAGGTATTAGCAAGCTTCGCCGTGCCGTGGAGCCGCACTCGGCTGCTGCGCCTGGCACCGGGGGCCGGCGTGCCGAAACATGCCGACACCAACTATCACTGGTTTTCCCGGGTACGCGTCCACATACCGGTGATCACGCGCAAGGAAGTGCGGTTTCATTGTGATGGGGAAAGCGTCCACATGGCCGCCGGCGAGGCCTGGGTGTTCGACAACTGGCGGTTGCATCACGTTGTAAATCCAACCCCGGACGAGCGCATCCACCTGGTCGCGGACACGGCCGGCAATGCCGCATTCTGGCGGTTGGTTGGCTCAAGCGACAACGTCGGCGTTCCAAGCTTGCACGTCGCTTACGATTCCACCCAAGAGCCTGATTTGCTCATCGAGCGCGATTCGATGCGGCCGGTGATGAATCCAATGGAACTCGAGTTTCTCGTCGGCAACCTGCGCGGTGAGCTCCTTCCTCCGATTCAATGCGACGATCCGCGCCAGCGGCTCACGCGCTATCACGAGCTGCTCGATGCTTTCGTTCGCGACTGGCGGCAATTTTATTTGTTGCACGGGGAAGATCCTGCCGGTCGGGCGAACTTCGAACGATTGCGCGATACAGTTCGTGCGGCGTCACTGAAGCTTAGCGATCGAATTGCCCTACGCACCAATCGAGTGGCTGCCCACGAAGTGCTGGAGGGGCGTGTACTGTCGGTCTGTGTATCCGCAACGCCGTCGCTATCGGACTAGAAGGCTCCCAGCAAAGTCTTTCCAGCGCGATCAACGCGGTGCACCCACCGCCGGATGGCGTACTCGCAGAGACGCTAGGTCGAGCAGCATGAACGCACACGCGACGGCAACGGCGTCGGCGAGCCCCAACCCGAGCGGCCGCGACAGCGCCAGCAGCGGAACTAGTGCTTCCGGAAGTTGATCGAGGCCCGGTATTTCGGTCCCCGGCCGAAGCCTCAGTCGGCGCTTGGTGAAGCTGGATGCGGCGTCCGCGCCGAGTGCCAGTGCCCCGAAGCCCGCGCCGAGCAGTGCTGGGTAGCGCAGGAGCCGTGCTGTGACTGCACACGCGAGCACTCCCGCCGCCAGTCCGCGCCAGGTCTTGTGATCACCGAGTAACCGGCTGCCATCGGTCAGGTGTGTCCCACCATCGAGCGGTGCCCGCCAGCGCGCCTGCATCGCGCGTCCAGCGGCCCACGGCGCAAGGTTGGCAACGATGACGAGCAACAGGGCATCGAAACCGCGAGTCATGAGGCGCACCATACTATGCCGCGGCACCCCTACGCAGTAACCCTTCCTGGAGAGCTGTCATGTCCACGCACCGCGAGCGGCGCCGCAGCGTGAGTCGCACCCACGCCTCGGGCACGGCGCGCGGTGCCACAAGCGGCGCGTTGGTGCACCGGCTCGGCGCGTTCGACATCGAGGCCCATCGCGGCGGCCGCGCGCGCCGTCCGGAAAACACGCTCCCAGCATTCGCCGACGCGCTGTCGATGGGCGTAGATACCCTCGAGCTCGATATGGGTGTTACCCGTGATGGCGTAGTGGTAGTCGCGCACGACCGGGGCCTGAACCCGGCTATCACGCGCGCAGCGGATGGAAGTTACATTCCTGCGGGCATTCCTTTCATCGAGCTGACGCTCGCGCAGGTGAAACAGTACGACGTTGGACAGATCAAGCCTGGCAGTGCCTATGCGGCACGCTTTCCGGACCAGCTCGCGATCGCCGGTACCCGCATCCCGGCCCTGGCCGAGGTGTTCGCGCTCGTGCGCCGCTCGGGCGACCGCCGCGTGCGGCTCAACATGGAGACCAAGATCGATCCGACTCGCCCCGAGGAGTCACTCGACCCGCAGCAGTTCGTGGCCGCAGTCCTGGAGCTTCTGCGTAGCGAGCAGTTCAGCGATCGCGTGATGATCCAGTCCTTCGACTGGCGCACCCTGCAGCTCACCCAGAGTCAGGCGCCGGAAATTCCGACCGTCTACCTCACCCAGGAATCGGGGCCGGACGCCAACGTTCGCGCCGGTGCGGCCTCTCCCTGGACCGCCGGTTTCGATGTGCGCGACCACGCCGGCTCTCTCGCGCGCACCATCAAAGCCGCCGGCGGCAGTGTCTGGTCTCCGCACTATGGTGATGTGGATGAGCGCAGGATCGAGGAGGCGCACCAGCTCGGACTTCCGGTCATCGTGTGGACCGTGAACCAACCGGCTGACATGGCACGGCTGATCGATATCGGAGTGGATGGCATCATTTCGGACCGGGCGGATTTACTGCGCAGCGAAGCGGCGAAGAAAGGTCTTCGGCTCCCGCCACCCGCACCCGTGTCCGCGTAAATCTAGCCCGCTATGACGGGCCCGATCACCATGAGCGCAAAAACCATGAAGAGCAGAATCAAGCCCAGTTTCGCATCGTCCGACATGTGGTGCTCCGGGCGGGCTCCTACCGCATAGTGCGCTGCAACCATATGCTGGACGGCTGGTGAGCGCGCGTGACGCGCATCACAGTGTTTTAAATCAGGCCTCAGCGGGCGGCGGCAGCCGCGGGCGTTGCCCCCGAGGGGCAAGCTCCGCGGCCTCCAGCGCCGCCGAGAAGCTCCCGCATCTTAAGGTACACGCCGTTGGTCCAGCCGAAGCCGACCACGTTCTGGCTATAACCGGCGGTCACTTGTACATCGGCATTGCCGAGCACCATATTGTATTTTTCCCGGATCGTGCCATCGGCGGCGAGGCTGCGATCGATGGTGCCCGTGAACTTCTCGGCAACGCGCTTCGCATCCTCATCGAATCCGTAAGCCGCGAGGCCGCATACGGCGAGCCAGTTCGTCGGAGCCCAGCCGAAGGGCTCATCCCATTGCGCACCGCTCGCGCGGTTGTCCATGGCGAGCCCACCCGTGCGCTCGAACAGCGGCAACTGCTTTCGGACCCCTGCGGCCTGGGAGGCGGACGCTGCACCGGCCCACAAGGGATAGAACATCGTGAGATACACCGAGCTTGCCGGCTTGCCGGCGACAAAATCGAAGTCCGCGTACCTGTCAGCCTCCGGCCGCCAAAGATAGTGGTCCATCGCCACACGCCGTGCGGCGGCCAGCTGGCGCCAGCGCTCCGCATCGGCGCTCTTACCAAGCTGGCGTGCGAAATCGGCGAGGTCGAGCTCATAACGGTAAAGCAGACCGTTCAAGCCCACCCCGGCGTAATGGTGCGTCGAGCCGCCGAAGGGACCGAAGTGGAAGTTGATATCGAATCCTGATTCGCGCATCGCACGGTCGCCCTGATAGTAGTCGGCGGTGAGCCGATAACCATCGAGCCAGGCGCCGGCACAGACCATCGAGGAGCGCACATCGCAGCTCGTTTGCGCAAGACGCGCCGCTTCGGCCCCATCAGGCTGCTGGACCGCTTTGACGAGGTAACCTGGATCTTCGGAGGGATGCGCGCGCAGCCAGCGAATCACTCCGAGGTAATAGCGGCTGTCACGTGCCTCGAGCACCGGGCCACTACCGAGATCCTGGTACCGGGCGAGGCCGGTGGCGCCGGCGTGATGCTCCGGCCGCATCCAGATACCATGGTTGCGCACCGCGAGCGGATAGGCGCGCCCGAGCCATGCGAGCCTCTCGGCGGCAGTCGGAAAGCTCGCGCTGTCGCCGAGCAACGCCACGATCATGGCACTCAGTAGTGGCGGCTGTGATCGGCTGAGGTAGTAAGTGCGATTGGCATTCAGCACGCCGCCGTAGTGCTCGACCTCGAACAAAGCGTTCTCGACCATGTCGCGCGCCAGCGTGCTGCGCCGATCGGCGAGCAGCCCGAGCACGATGAAGTAGCTGTCCCAGCCATACATCTCGTTGAAGAAGCCGCCGGGCACCACGTACGCATGGGGCAGGTAGAGCAGCCCCTGCACTGGAAGTCGCGTGGCATCGACATCGCCAAGCTGCCCGATGACTCGCGGCAGGCTGCGCACGTCGATGTGACAGCGCTCGCGCACCGGAGCGAGCTCCGCCGGCACGGGGAACTCCGCCGGCAGGTAGAGCACGGGGCGGGTCGCCACTTTCGGATCTACGAGCGAAGCGCAGTCCGTCATCGAGCGTGTTAGGGTGCTCCAGGCATGCTCGATATAGGCGCGGGTCTTCGCCGGATCCGGAATCGCTTTGGCGGTCGCGGCGGCCGCTCCCTGCACCGCCGGCACCCACAACACCCCAACGAGCGCGAGCACCCATGCGGTGCGCCGAATCGTGCTTGGCCACAATCGCGCGGTGCTTCCGAGTGCGGCTTCGCGGAGTACGCGTGGCATTCCCGGATCCGCCGACTCAGGTGGCGCGGAGCGCCGTGGTTACCGGCACCCGCGCGGCCCGCAGCGCGGGCAGCAGCCCGCCGAGGAGTCCCATGGCGAGCGCCCACAGCACCCCGATCACCGCGAGCCGCGGGGTGACATCGAGCAGGAAGCTGAAACCGAAGGGACTCACCGCCATGTTATGGAACAGTGCGCGCGCGAGCAGCACGCCGAGCAACGCGCCCGGCAGCGCCAGCACCATCGACTCGCAGAGTATCGCCGCGGCCACCGGGGCTGAGCCGAAGCCGAGTGCACGCAGCGTCGCGATCTCGCGGCGCCGCGAGTCGATGATCGTATAAAGCGAATTCACCGCACCGAGTGTCGCTCCGACCGCCATGATCGAGCCCACGAAGTAGGCGGCGAAATTGAGCAGGCCGTTCAGTTGCCGGATGCCCTCCTCGCGTGCCTCGCGCTCGTGACGCACCTCCAGGTGCAGCGTCGGATTGCTCTCGAGCGCGCGGCGCAGGACCGCGTAATCTGCCGGAGTCTGCAGTGTCGCCGTTGCCTGTGTGTAGGAATTGCTGTGGAGGGTGGACATGAGGATCTCGGCGTCCGCGAGCACGACGCATTGCTGTGAGTCTCCCTGCTCGAAGTGCCCGACAACGGTCCAGTCGACACCGGCGATCGGGCGCTCGTCGCCGATCTCGAATCCACTGAACTGACGTAGGCATGGGCGGCTGGCGATGAGCTCGTGCAGGCCTGGCCGAAACACCTGTCCTTCCGTCAGGTGTAGCTCCGGGTCCGACGCGGATGGGTTGTCGGTGACCCCAACGAGCGGAAAGAAGATCCGCCTACCCGTGACGCGGCGCCGGGCTTCGATCGGTACCACCGACTGAAACTCGACCATGGGCTTCCCGTCCTTGCCTTTTCTGATCCCAGGCAGATCGCGCACGGTGTCGGCCTCATTACGGGGGATGCTGCTCTGGATGCCGCTGGCGCCGAGGCTGTTCACCACCACCCGGTCCTCGTGAGCTCCGGCCAGCACTTGCCGCCGCGCCCCGCTCCCCATCGCCAGCATCGAGACCAGAACCCCGACCGCGCAGCTGACGCCGATGATGATGGTAAGGACCGAGCCGAGGCGCTGCCGCGTCCCGGCAAGGCTCATGCGCAGCAGCGCAACAAATTGGCGGATGAAGTTCATGCGGCCCGGTGACCGGCAAGTGCGCTGGCGACCCGAAGCCTCGCAGCGAGCGCTGCAGGAACAGCAGCGCTGATCACCGCTACCAGCGCTCCGAGCGCCAGCCCGATGACGATCACCGCGCCCGGCATGGAGAGCCCCAGGACGAAACGCGCCGCGACAGGCAGCGCGAGTGTGGCCAGCACGAGCCCGCACACGGCACCGCTCAGGAACACCGACAGTGCCTCGGCGAGTACCAGCAGGAATACCGCTCGATCCGAGAAACCAAGGGTCTTGACCACAGCCAGCTCCGGTGTGCGTTCGTGTATCGACTGCACCATCATGGCCGTGGTGGCGAACAACAGCGCGACCAGCACCGCACCCACCACCGCGCGGATGAGGAAGTCGAAGTCGCCGATGGCCTGCATCGATGCCTGCGCCATCTCGCGCAAGGATTCGGTCTTGGTCTCGTGCGATGAATTGGCGAAGCGCGCATCGATCGCATCGGCTACCTGGGGTGCGAGCTTCGGGTCGGTGATCGCCACATTGAAGTGATTAAGCGTGCCCTTGCCGGTGAGCCGTGCCTCATCGAGATACGGATAGCTCACGATCACGATGTAGCGGCCGCCACCGATGTCACTGTCGGTGAATGTGCCGACGACATCGAATGCCCAGTCGGTCGAACCGTTCTGCTGTGCCACGGGTAGCTTGAGGGGAATGCGATCGCCGACCTTCCAGCCGTACTTCTGCGCCGTCAGATCCCTCACCAGCATCGCAGTACGCGATTTGCGGAAAGCGGCCAGGTATTGCGGCGCGATCGTGAAGGTGAAGGCGGCCGGCCAATCCGCCTCGGGGGTGAGGGCAACGACCCCAACCCCCTGGTCGGGTTTCTGATAGGTACCTTGGGTCAGCTCCACGGGAACCGCCACCTTTACTCCGGGAACCGTGCGGATCTGCTCGAGCAGACCGTACGGAAGCGGTTGCATGATGAGGCTCAGACGGCTGTGCACGATCAGCAGATCGGCGCGCGCTGCGGC
>Ga0310811_10003465_pt1 | contig 19830 bp, 16 predicted proteins | sample YCmetagenome_FD_207642 | JGI IMG/M metagenome (GOLD analysis project Ga0310811, IMG submission 207642) | Soil microbial communities from experimental microcosm in Duke University, North Carolina, United States - YC | ecosystem: Engineered > Artificial ecosystem > Soil microcosm > Unclassified ...
GATGTAGTGACCAATTTATTTCATAACTGAAATTTCAAGCTTTGATTAACCACTCTACAGCAGTTTCCATGTTGTCGAAATAAGCATATAGAAAAGAACTGTCAGCGCTATTCATAGTATCTTCTACAGACATTTGTGTGAATAAGTCATCAGGAATAATGATTGCAAGTTTCGAGTATCCTGCTTTGACTGCTTGTTGAAACCATTCTGTTACTGACCATTGCTGATCCCGAGGGTGAATAGTTCCAAGATAGATGGTGTTTGCTATCACCTTGCCTGTTTTAAAATGTTCCATAGCAGACACAAGTGAATTAAGAGCTTCTCTATATTCATCAGAGGTAGGTGAAATTATCCATTTTAGTACAATTACATGATTGACTTTATCGTAACTAATGTTGACAAAATCTTTTCCAAAGAAATTTTGCATGTGGCTTATTAAATATTTTGAATGAGTTTTTTTTACTACTGGTTTTATTTTATCCAGTCGATAGCCGCATCAATGGTGTCGAAATAAGCAGACGGAGTTTCTGTCTTATCCATATTCATGGTGTCCTCTACTGACATCTTCGTGAAAATATCAGAAGGAATAACAAGGGCAAGCTTTGAATATCCAGCGCTGACTGCTTTTTGAGCCCACACTGTTGTTGACCACTCCTGATCATCCGGATGGATTGCTCCAAGATGTGTTGTGTCAGCAATGAGCTTTCCTGTTTTAAAATGTTCCATAGCAGAAATAATGGAATCCAATCCTTCTCTGAACTCAACAGAAGTAGGTGCTACTTTCCATTTCAGTATTACCACATGATTGGCTTTATCGTATGCCGTGGTCACGTAATCTGTTTCAAAATGATTTTGCATAGTATGTAATGGATTGTTTTTAAATGTTACTGATTGGATGGACTTGAAGATATATTTGAGTTTGAAGATTTCTTTAACCAATCAATAGCACTTTCCATATTTTCGAAATAAGCAATTGGATGCTCACCAACTACCTGGCTTTTAGCACCGTCTAGTGACATCTGAGTAAAAATATCGGAGGGAACAATAAAGGCAAGTTGCGAGAGTCCGGATTTGAGGGCACTCTGAAACCATTCTGTTGCTGACCATTGTTGATCATCAGGATGGATCGCTCCCATGTGGGTGGTGTCTCCGATAACTTTTCCCGTTTTAAAATGTTCTATGATAGTAGTAAGTGTGTTTAAGCCTTCTCTGAATTCAGCAGAAGTAGGTGTCAATTTCCATTTTACTATTATTATATGATCGCCCTGATCATATCCGATGGTAACGAAATCTTTTTCAAAATAGGTTTGCATATAATTTAATTACTGTGTATTTGAGTTCTCTTCGTCATAACGAATCGTGAAAAAGTCCCTTTCTAAATAATTTTCGATTCAATCAAAATCTAGTTGTCGCTACTCGTTTTAGTAAGGTTTGCTATAATTTTCTCTTTCAATTCGAGCTCTATGATCAATTCATTTTCACGTTGTTTGAATTTTTCAAGAGACTTGATCATGATCTGTTTTTGTGCTTCAGTTTGTGCCTGAACACGTTCAAGTTCTTTGTTTCGCTGCGCTTCGGCTTCTATTGTTGCTTCCAGCTCTTCCATATTCTGGCGCAATTCTTCCTGCTGTGCACGGAGTTCTTCTTCTTGTGCCTGACTTTCTTTTTCTTTTTCCTTAAGCTTTTCTATGATTTTATGCATCATCTGCTTCTGAGCTTCGGCTTGAAAATTAGAGCGTTCAAGATCTTTGCTTCGCTTGGCTTCCGCTTCCATCGTAGCACGCAACTCTTCCTCCTGAGCTTGAAGCTGTTCAGCTTGCGCCTGACTTTCAAGGAGCATTTTCTTTGTCTCTTCTTGCGCCTGCATCAGTTTGGTAATATCAGTTGAGAACTGAACCACTGCTGTAACTTCATCTTGTTCATTTTTAATCGGGATGTATTTAACCTCAAAATGAAAATCATGATTCTGATAAGTCATTTCAGCAATATCTCCGGATAATGCTTTATCAAACATTTCCTTAAACATCTCCCGCTCAGTGTCAGGAATGAGCTGCAAAAGATTAGCACCTGCTTTATCAATAGCTATACCAACGCTCTGATAACCAGCTTTGGCCTTTTCATTGTAATGAATAATTTTATACGCATGATCAAAGGTGAGAATGGAATCGGTTGAAGCATCGAGCAGACTTTTCATATAAAGTTCATTGCCCTTCGATTCACTTATCAATCTTTCCATACCCTCCTGCGTTGCTTGCAGTTCCTCCATGTTCTGCCGCATCTCTTCTTCCTGGCTTCTCATAACCTCAGCCTGCAGCTGGCTTTGCTCTAATAAGTACTTTGTTTGGTCCGAAATTTTTACAGTGGCGATGGAGGATGCTATGGTTTCACAAACTTTTTCAATGAACTCACGCTCATACTCCTGATAGGGTTCAAAAGAAGCGAGCTCTAACACACCATAGATTATGTCATTTACTTTGAGAGGCACTATGAAAACACAACGAGGTGTGGCCTGTCCAAGTCCTGAAGTGATACTCACATAATCTTGAGGAACTTGAGTCATAAAAATCGGACTGCCCTCCAGCCAACATTGTCCAATTAAACCTTGTCCTTCATAAATAATTTTTTCGGCGTATTTCTTTTTATCCCAGGCATAGCACGATAGCAACTGCAGGTGTATATCTTCTTTCTTCTCATCGTTTAAAACAAACAAGGCACCTTGGTTTGAGTTTGTATATTTTACAATATTGCTGGTGATGGCATCTCCCAGTTTTTTAGAATCAGATTGATTGCGAATAATCTCAGCAAACTTGGCAAGGCCAGACACGATCCAGTTTCTTCTTTCGTCGTCAATTTTTGTTTGCTTTAAATGTTCTCTCATTTTTATCAACTTACCCGCCAGGTTAACCTGGTTCAGTGACTGGTTGGAGTCATTAAGCCTATTCCATTCTGTTGTATAGTCGCCTGCCGAAATTTTGGTTATGAATTCGTTCGTATACTGAAAATTTTTGATGGATTCAGCCACAATTTCTTTCCAATCGCTGATCTCCAGAGAGATACCGTCATCAAATATGTATTTACGATTGCTTTGATCTAATGCTGTAAGAAACTCTTCCCGCTGTTCTCGCTCCGATTTTAATTTCCGGATAATGTACAATGCCGCCGGAATGCCCAATAGCACGAGTATTATCTGAATGATGCGATTTCTGGAAATCGCATTCATATATTCTTCATCAGCCTTAGCGTTTAATGAATCCTCGTAATCAAATAAGGGCAAATAAAACGCCTCGTATTTCTTCCACACGCCATACCCACGATCCTCGTTTAAAAGTTTCACAAATTGTTTCATGCTGTCTTGCTTGGCGAGTTGAATCATCTCTCGTGAAAATGTGAGATAATCTTCAACTTCCGCTCTCAGCTCCCTGAACTTGGACATGTCATAATGTTGTTTGACAAGCAACGTATCAAGGCTGTTAAAAACAGAATCTTTGTTTTTAAATACATCGATAAGAGGACTAGCCAATTGATCATTTTTGGTGAGCGCAAATCCGCGTACAGCAAGGTCTGCACCATGGATGATGTCGGTTATAATGCCCGCAGTTCTTCGTTTAACTACCTCTGTTTCAATTTTTAAAGCATTGTTCTTAACAATGGTGTGGCCATTGAGAAGCGTGAAAACAGAGTTTACCAGGAGCAGAACAATAAAAAAAACCAACAATAAGCTTATGAGGTATTTACTTTTAAAGGTTGTGATCATAATTTAGTAGCTTGGTTTATGCGTGAGCGAAATCTTAAATAGCAGGCTGTTATTTTTGTTGTGTGTTTTTGAACACTCGCTACATGTTCGTTGAGTAAATTCTCCATCAGAAACTAAATTTTCCATCAGAAACAGGGGGAATTTTCTGACTTCTATTTTAGAAGAGTTTACTCTGGCGAGTGCAAATGATGTTACAAAATTTACACCCTAAGGCCGCCTGCGTCTCAGTCATCCAATAGGTTAGCTATGGATGACGAAAGATGGATTAATGAATTTATTTTATGCAAAACACTTGTAGACAAAGTGAGGGACAATAAAGACGAGCAAAGAAATGGAGCTGTAACAACGTTTGCAGGAAATTTATTTGCACCTTAGGAGAATAATAAATGTTGAGAATATTTGTTGAGACATTTCTCCTCTGAATTTATAAAGACAAGACGTTATAATTTGTGATACCTTGCCCATTCAGAAAAAGAATCTGAAAAGGCCCATGGGATGTAAACAGTAATGAAAAAAAACAAAAACTCTACCATTAGAATACTTGCCAAGTGTCTATTCATACTATGCTTTCTTACGGCCTTCAGCCTCAGCTTCGCTCAAACACCTAAAATCGATAGCCTTCAAACTGTTTTAAAAACACTGCCTGAAGATAGCAATCGTGTAAAGACACTGATTGAAATCTGCAAGTTTATGTCTTCGCAGAATACCGAAAAAATGAATGAGACTGCCGAAGAGGCGTTGCTGTTGGCTCAAAAAGTCCATTTTGAAAAAGGCGAGGCCCATGCCAACATTTACCATGCTCTCTATTATAATAAAGTAGGAGACGCACCAAAAGCAATCTCATTTCTTTTAAAAGCACTGGGCTATTTCGAAAAGATAGAAGACTCCGGAAGTACGGCCATGGTTTTCAACAATATTGGTGTGATCTATCTGACTCAGGACCAGTTGGATGAAGCGATGGATAATTTTAAGAAAGCGTACACTGCATGGAATAAACTAAATTCTAAAAGTGGGCTTGTGCGTGCTCTGAATAACATTGCCTCAGTTTACGAAGAGAAAAAAAACGATTCATTAGCCCTGATCAACTATACCCAAGCGTTGAAACTATGTGAGGAAATTCCGGACAAACGTTTCTCAAGCCTGATAATAAACTCTATTGGGATGATCCACTTACGCCGAAAAGAATATGAAACGTCCATGACATTCCAGGAACGAGCGTTACAGCTTGCCATTGAAACGGATGATGAAGCACTGCAGGCACAAAGCTATGGTGCCATGAGTGAGATATACATAGCGCTGGGTCAACCTGAAAAAGCACTGACAATTGCAGAAAGAGGATTAGAGCACGCCCAAAAAATAACTTCTAAAAGAGACTTGCGTGATAGCTATCACCGGGTTAGCAAGGCACATGAAAAACTAGGCCATTTTCAAAAGGCGTATGAATTTCAATCCCTATATGTAGCGCTAAACGACAGCCTCAAAAATTCTGACAACACAAGCTCTATTGAGAAGTTAAAATCCAAGTATGAGCTGGGTAAAAAAGAATCAGAGATTGTGCTGTTAAAACAACGCCATCAGGTAGAAGCTTCTCGCAGAGACATAGCCATAGTTACTTTAGTAGCAATTCTAATTATTGGCTTTCTTCTATACAACCGATATCGGTTAATCACTCAAAGAAGACTTGCATTAAAAAGACAGCTATTAAATCTCTATACACAAGGCTTAATTGAAAAGTCTGAGACCATAAACAGAATCAACGCAGAGCTTGAACAATTTAAAAGCTCTGGCTCAAATGAAGATGTTCAGATAGCAAAAATTGATAAAATACTCCAGTCGAATATTCTTACTAATGAGGATTGGGATAATTTTAAGAAAGCCTTTGAAGACATCTACCCTGCCTTCTTCTCAAAACTCCGTTACAAGTACCCTGCCATTACAGCTGCTGAACTACGACTCTCAGCACTCATCAAATTAAATCTGTCTATTAAAGAAATGGCATCCATGCTGGGGATCTCACCTGAGAGTGTTAAGAAATCACGTTATCGACTGAAAAGAAAATTAGGTTTAACAGAGAATGAAGTTCTGGAAGATTTCATTGAGAAATTAGAAATTCCAAATAAGGCAACAGCATCATATCAGGAGGTGAAATTGTTTTAATCTCACGCTCTTTTTTGATTGCATTGTTAGCACCTGGCAAACAAGCCTAAATAATTAAATATGATCTTGATCACAAGATAATTGAAAGAAGGCTTCCAATAGAGGCCTTCTTTTGTTACTTCAGTCCGTGAGGTACCTCAAGACTTTCATTCCAGAATCGTTACACAAGCACAGCACCACCATCAATAACGATATTCTGACCAGTGCCAAATTGCTGTTTCATTAAATAGATAAAAGCCTGGGCTATGTCCTCTGCTTCACCAACTCGTTTCACCAGCAATGCATCGCCAACTGAAGTATATAAGTTCTCGCGATCAGCAGGTGTCATGCTATTCCAGAGATTTGTTTTGACCACACCTGGAACAACACTGTTAACACGAATTGGCGCCAGCTCAACTGCAAGCGCACGTACAAGTCCTTCCATGGCACCACATATACTGGACGCGAGTGCCCAGCCTTTGCCAGGTCTGGTGCTGGCGATACCGCTCGTGAGACAAATTGATCCACCTTGATTGATATGCGGCATGCCATATTTAACAGCAGCTAGTGCACCCCAATAACGAAGTGTAAAAAACTCACGTGCCTGTTCTATGTTCATTTCGTGAATAGTATTGAGGCTGATATTTTCACCTGCTGTATATATCAAATGATCGAACTTACCGATTGTGTTAAAAACATTTTTAATGTTTGCTTCTTTGCTGAGATCAACAGCATAGCCTGTACTTCCATCAGGAAGTGTTTTTAGCGTTTGATCAATTCGTTGTTGATTGCTGGATACTACAGAAACGATGGCACCTTCCAATGCCGCAGCTTTTGCAGCAGCTTGTCCGAGACCGGAAGTTCCGCCTAATACAATTACTTTTTTACCGGATAATGAACTGTTATGATTCCCCATGATTATTGTGTTTTTAATAACACAAATTTCAGAAGCAGAAATCCGTCGCTACTTACCAAATGGTAAGATCAGTCATTATGGAGAAGATTCCTTCGAATACGACTGAGTGATTGAGGTGTAATCTCCAGGTACGAGGCAATATCTTGTAATGAAACACGCAAGGCAATATCAGATTGTTGCATCATGAATAATTTATAGCGTGTTGCCGAATCTTTTCCCAGGTAGCTGTTGCGCAATTGTATTTTATCAAGGAGTCGCTGTTGCGTAATCTGTTCGATCAATGTTTTCAGATAGGGAAGTTCTTGATACAACGAGTGTAATTCTTTCCTGCTCACAATCAGAACATCCACATCGCAGGCTGCTATAATGTTTTCTGTTGCTATTACTTCATTATTGAAACTATTCAGTATAGTACAAAACTGATTTTCTCTTATAAAGTAGTGTGTGATGTCCGCACCTTTCTCGTTGGTAACCGTAATCTTCAGCACGCCGGAGCAGATAAAGAACATTTCAGCACAAACTCTTCCTCCCGTAAAAAGATATTCTCCTTCTTTAGCAACTCTCCTCTTAAAAGCAGCGCTGATCTGCTCCTGATCTTTTTCAGGGATTACTGTTAAAAGCTGCAAGTATTTTATCAACGTATTCATCGTTATTAGGAAACAACTTACCTAAAAGTAGCGTCTTAGCTAAATCATAAAATTTAAAATTAAAAAAAATTAAACGTAGTGTTTCTTTATAAAAAGGAGATAAATTCATAGCACATAAAGTTTGAGTAACGCCAAACGATATTTGTTTAAATGGATACCCTATATGTCCAAAACCGTTAAAATATTTTTCATAGCAGCTGTAGTATTGCTGGCTTGTGATGTATCTGCTACCGCAGTAAGCATCAGTAGTGCCTATAATAAAAACCAATCTTATAAAGCTACCGGAAGCCGGATGAACGTCTTTCAAATGCCCGACCTTGAAACAGAGACCGAGTCAGAAGGTGTTATCCGAAATACACCAGCTGTAATGCTTGCAACATCGACCTTTAATTATTTTTTCTTAAGAACTAATAAAAACAACTCCCCCACTCAACATCTTATTTTCAGCAGCCGTTCTGTTTTTATTGTACAGCATAAATTAATTATCTGAGAGTAATACCTGGCAGCCAGAATTTTTCTTACACACTTCTGTATAAGTATTTTCTGGCTTTAGCTAAATGGAATCAATTTATTCATCAGATAAATAACCTCACACTATGTACAATCTAATTAATAACCTCACTGTAAATAGCAGATTAAGGGTTATATCCGCACTTATCTTAATCTTTTCTTTTACATGCGTCTATCTTCTTTGGAACACATCAAACTCTTTTGATAACGATCTAAAGGAAATCAATAGTCTGATGGACCTGGAACTTAGAGTTTGGCAAATCAGAAATAATTATAACTCCATGCGTGCTGACATCATGCAAATATTTGTTGCTGATCCTAAAAATCAGCAGGAGTATATTAAGGAGGCTACAGAATTATTGAAGGAACGAATTGACCAGATTAAAGATTATACTTCAACGATTGACAAGAGTAAGTTCAATGAAGAAACAGCAGCATTTTATGGCGCATTCTATTCTTCTCTGCAAAACTATATAACGTTTTGCACGGACAACCTGGCGGCTGTACAAGCTGTACAATTAGACGATCTGACTGAATTCAATCGGGTCAGGAATTTATTGGTGGTAGATATGAACAGGCATTTCCAGATTCTAAGAGAAAATGCTATTAAGGTGGTTGATTCTGTGCATCAACATAAGCAATCCAAATTCGAGATCATGGATCGCAACCGGGCAGCAAATTTATTGATTACAATCATCATCTCTGTTTCGTTGCTCTCCCTTACCATCTTTGTCATTATGGCAATCAGCAAATCAATAATCTCTCCAATAAAAGAAACCGAACAGATATTACAAAGCCTATCTTCTGGTGATATCCCAGACGTAAAAGAATACAAAGGGAAAGACGAATTTTCACGCATGCTTCGTTCACTCAAACTTTTTAATTCTCATATTCATTCACTGATGGATTTCGTTCGAAACGTAGCACAGAATAATTTCGCTGTTCAGGCTCAGATGTTTGAAGGTCGTGGCCCTATTGCCGCTTCATTGGTAAGTATGCGTGACACTTTACAACAAGCATCCACGATCGAATCTCAGCGAGCCTGGGCGTCAAAAGGAATTGCAGAACTTGGCGAGCTAATTCGCAGGCAGGAAAATTCCACAGCAATGTATGATAAAACATTAAGCTTCATTGTAAAGTACATGGAGGTGAATCAAGGTGTATTGTATGTGCATGATGAAAAAAAGAACACGCTTGATCTTGTTGCAGCGTACGCTTACGGAAGAAAAAAACATATCGTATCATCATTAAATCCGGGAGAAGGACTGGCGGGTCAAGTTTATTTAGAAAAAGAAATCAGTGTATTAAAAAGTGTTCCCAAAGAATATATCAAGATTACTTCTGGCCTTGGAGAAGCCTCACCTCGTGTACTTGTAATCTCTCCGCTTATTGCCAACGAAGAGGTATTTGGTGTTTTGGAAATTGCCAGCTTTAATGAACTTGATACTTACAAGCTTGAGTTTGTTAAAAAGATAAGTGAAGAATTGGCTGCTGTTATAAAATCAACCAAGGTGAGCACTCAAACACAACAGTTACTCCACGACTCTCAACAACAAGCTGAGGAACTTAAATCACAGGAAGAAGAGATGCGTCAAAATATGGAAGAGCTCCAAGCCACACAAGAAGGTATGGGACGTATGATAAAAGAATTTCAAAACAAAGAAGTTATCTTCAACGAAATGCTTGACGCTATTCAATCGCCAGTTCTCGTATTCGACAATAACTATAAAGTGGTGCAATTGAACAAGAGCATGAAAAAATCCTATTCAACTGCCGGCTTTACCCTGGACATTGGAACTGATCTGTCAAATATAAATCCAAAGGACATATCTGATATGAAGTTGTTCTATGACCGCGCGCTCCATGGTGAAATATTTCATGCACAACATTCTATACTGAAAACAAATGCATCATACTCCAGCATTCGCAATAGCGAGGGCGTTATTACCGCTGGTGTCATTGTGTGTTATAGTGGTAAGTTAACAGAAGGTCGACATCAATTACAAAATGATTTGTCCGCGGTACACGAAGCGCTTTAGCCCAGACATTATTTTTAGCTTTAAGCATTAATTATTAATATTAACGCTTGAATAATATCGTGTATGAAAATCATTCTGGCTGAAGAAAAACACTTTCCTATCATCCAACAAATTGCCCATGCCACATGGCCTGTTACGTTTGGTAGTATTCTCTCTCCCAAACAGATTGACTATATGCTGGAGATGATGTATAGCACTTCCGCTTTGGTAAATCAAACTACGGTGAAGAAACATGTCTTTTTACTGGCTGAAGAAAATGAAGATCATCTCGGATATCTTTCTTATGAGCTTAACTACAAAGGCTTATCAAAAACAAAAATTCATAAGATTTATATTCATCCATCAGCACAAGGCAAGGGCATAGGAAAACTGTTAATAAAAAGAGCTGAAGACATTGCACTGGAAAATAAAAATGCAATCCTTAGTCTAAATGTTAATCGCGACAATAAGGCTGTTAAATTTTATGAAGGTCAGGGATTTACCATAGCAGGCAAAGAAGATATTGACATTGGTGAAGGATTTCTCATGGAAGATTATATCATGGACAAAGTTCTGAGTAATACATGAGTATTTATTCAGAAAGGCGCCGTTAAATCATTTTGCACACCACTGCAATCCTGTTCTGTTTTTAATATCAATATTTTCGTGCTATTTACAGCTTGATTAACCTAAACTTATGAGAGCTTCTTTACACCTGATTGTGTTTTTTTGTGGCACTGTCTTTATCGCACATGGTCAGCACAAGACACAAAACCTCATTCAGTATGCAAACCCCATTATCGGTACAGAAAAAATGGGTCACACATTTCCCGGAGCAACTGTTCCGTTTGGCTCTGTCCAACTAAGTCCGGATACAGACACACTCTCGTATGATTACAACGGCAAATACAATAAGGACATTTATAAATATTGTGCAGGCTATCAGTATGACGATAAAACCATAGTAGGCTTTAGCCATACACACTTCAGTGGTACAGGTCATTCAGACCTCGGTGATTTTTTGATTATGCCTACCACCGGCACATTACAATTAAATCCGGGCACAGAAGATAAACCTGAAACCGGATATCGATCTGTATTTACACATGCAAGCGAAGTAGCAGAGCCGGGCTATTATAAAGTAAAATTAGAAGACCACAACATTAACGCCGAGCTTACCGCTACAACACGTACTGGCTTTCATCAGTACACATTCCCACAATCAACTGAAGCTCATATTATTTTAGATCTGATGGCGGGCATCTACAATTATGAAGATAAAAATATCTGGACAGTCGTGCGCGTTGAAAATGATACACTCGTAACGGGTTATCGTCAAACGTACGGATGGGCGCGAACGCGCACTGTATATTTTGCGATGTCGTTTTCAAAACCGTTCAAGCAATATGGAACGCGTAACTATTCCAAACCACAAACCTACCGCGGCTTTTGGGGTAAATTCAATCAAACTAAAAACTTTCCTGATCTGGCAGGTAAGCAGCTTCGGATGTACTTTGATTTCGACACACAGGCAAACGAAAAAATAAAAATCAAATTCGCGCTATCACCAGTGAGCAGCCTCAATGCTATAGAAAACATGAAGACCGAAATTCCTCATTGGGATTTTGAAAAAACAAAAGCTGAAGTACAACAATTGTGGAACAAAGAACTCAGCAAGATTATCATTCAGTCGACACAAAAAGAAAAACTGGTAAATTTCTACACCGCTATGTACCACGCTGCGCTTATGCCAACCGTTTATATGGATGTGAATGGTGAGTACACAGGGCTCGATCAACATGTTCATAAAGCTGCTGACTTCACAAATTATACTTCATTTTCATTGTGGGATACGTATCGCGCTTTTCATCCTTATCTTAATATCATAAGTCCATCAAGAAATGGAGACATCATAAAATCCATGTTGGCACATTACGATCAGAGTGCATTAAAAATGCTTCCTATCTGGTCGCACTATGCCAATGACAATTGGTGCATGAGTGGCTACCATAGTGTTTCAGTAATTGCTGATGCCGTGATAAAAGGCAATGCTCCATTTAATGCCGACAAAGCTTTGCAAGCATGTGTTACAACAGCCAGGAAGCGAAGCTATCAGGGTATTGGAAATTATATAGACCTGGGTTACATACCGCAGGAAGCAAGTGGTGTTTCTGTATCTACAACGCTGGAATATGCTTATGATGATTGGTGCATTGCACAGCTTGCCAAAAAATTAAACAATCAACCTATCTATGATGAGTTTAGTAAACGATCAGAAAACTGGAGAAATGTTTATGACAAGTCTATTGGCTTTATGCGTCCACGTCTTGAAAATGGTTCGTTCAAAAAAGAATTTGATGTATTGAAAACAGATGGCCAGGGATTCATTGAAGGGAACGCCTGGAACTTTAGTTTATATGTGCCGCATAATCCGTCAGCTATGATAGAGCTTATGGGGGGAAAGAAGAAATTCACCGCGCACCTTGATTCACTATTTTCAATGACGCTTCCTGATGAATTCTTTGCTGAGACGGAAGACATAACACGTGATGGAATTATCGGTAACTATGTTCACGGAAATGAGCCTGCACATCATGTTGCTTATCTCTACAACTGGACAGATCAACCCTGGAAAACACAAGAACGTATCAGAATGATACTAAAGAATCAATATCACAATGGCTCTGCAGGTCTCGGTGGTAATGATGACTGTGGCCAGATGAGTGCGTGGTACATTTTTAGTTCCATCGGCTTCTACCCTGTAGCACCAGGCTCCAATCAGTATTGGTTAGGAAGCCCTTCGATTCAGAATGCAATAATTAATTTAGAGAACGGCAAAACTTTTGAGATCGAAACGGTAAATCAATCTGACAAAAATGTTTATGTGAAGAAAGTAACCTTGAATGGAAACACACTGGATAGAAGATACATTACCCATGAAGAGATTATGAATGGAGGAAAAATAATATTCTACATGAGCTCTAAGCATTAAAATCAAATTATAAAGTTTATCACACAGAGTTGCACAGAGAATGCACGGAGTTTCACAGAGAATGCCTTTGTAATAAATTCTTAATTATCCAGGTCCTATACTCCCTCCAACTTTAGTAAACATACTACTTACTGTAAATGAAGTAGACTTTGTTCCTGGTGTATACTCACCCGCTGTATAAAGTCCATTAACAACGGTACCTCCTGTTACACTCCCTCCGGTATAAACTGTATAGGTAGTGCCTGATTTTAATTTGGAACTCGAAAATAACATAGTAGAATACGATCGAGGTATTAAAAATGTTAATGCCTCAACGCCATCTGAAGACTGTATGTTAATAAGTTTATTAGCACTGCCTGAGCCTAGCAAAACCGAAGGCTGCTTGCAAACGCTAGCCGTTGGAGCACTCGAAGCACCTGCAATACCTATAAGTGTGCCTCCTGTAATTTTAAATGTGTTGTGATCACAATCAAATCCTTCCTCTGGTGCTGATGTCCCTGCGGCAACTACAGTGCCCCCGGTAACGGTAAGTGTGCCGTTGGAATCAATGGCATCATTTGATGAACTGTAGGCATAGATAACGCCACCATTTATGTACATAGCATCCGAGGCATTTATTCCATCATCGGAAGTTTTTGTTGTGATGGTTCCATTGTTAATTGTCAATGTGCTTTTGCTTTCAATACCCTCTCCCGCAGTAGATGTTACATTGATAGTGCCACCGTTGATCGTGAGATATGGATCAATCGTGTTATCCAGATCGTAAGCAGCTGATATACCTGTATCACTTGAATTAATCGTAAAGGCTCCGTCATTAATTACGATATATCCTTGTTCGCATTGAATACCATCACCTGAAGCTGTGATGTTTATTGTTCCGCCATCAGCAATAAAAGCTTCATTGGTGTGAATACCATCCGAGGCAGCGCCTGTTACTGTAATCGTACCACTGATCATTCTGAAATATTCATCACTGCAAATGCCATGTTTAAATTTACTTTTCACGGAAAGAGAACCACCACCACTAACAATCAACTGTCCTTCACTGAAAAAAGTACCCTTCATGTCTTCTTCAAGATAAGCAGTGTAGGTTGTGCCATCTGTTAATGTGTTAGCACTATTATCTGGCAACACAACAAATACGCGTTTAGTTGATTGGATATTGATGGCTGGCCCATCTGAGTTAGTGATCGAAACACTATTCAACGTAAGTTTGAATTTTGCTTCACTGTAAAATTTTACAGAACCATTCGTAGTCGTTCCTGTCAAAACATATTCAACTTCCTCCGCTGTAGAATTAACTACTACATCACCATTTGATACTGATACCTCAACACCACTACCTGATAATGGATTAGTGATCTCAACTGTAGTTCCAAATGAAATCGTAACAACTGATGAAAATGTTGAGTTAGCAATCAGGTCATCTTCATTAGCTGCAGTATCTGTATTGCCTTCTGGTGTTGCAGTAGAAGTAGTGGTATCCGTGATCGTAGTGACTGTGCCCCCCGAAGATGTAGTTGTTGGATCTGCGTCCTTGGAGCAAGAAAGAATGCTGAACATTAAAAGCACAGCAACACTATAAATTGAGAATCTCTTTTGAATTTCAGTAAGTAAAGATTGTCGTGTATTTTTTAAATGATTTACAATACTCATCATTTTACAATTTTAGATTTGAAGTCATCGCATCAGTGCAGCGATTACTAAAGTCTAAATGAAACAAAATAAACGCAGACTGATTTAGATTATGAGGTGAAGAGGTAAAGTCCTGAGATATATTCCTGCGGTTCAGTGTATGAGCAACACAAAGATTAATATTCCCATCCAGTTCATTTATTCACACTGAGCACTTCACGTATACGATCGATAGTGGTATTCCATTACTAACATCGCGTTACCTGGTTTGAATGGCAACTCCTGGGGGAGCAGCTCAGGTCGGCATAACCCACTGGTTTAGAATTTCAGACAACTAAATATAAGCATGTGAGCGTTGAAAAAGCCAAGGATATAATTGAATACATCGGGTATGCAGTTCTCCAATAACAATGCTGCTCCCCGCTATGTATTCAATTGCCAGGGGTTGCTTTGTAACGTCACCTGCTCCATTAACCTCTCGGCAATCACGCTGAAACAAACAAAATAGGCTTGGCTGTGCTACTCCAAAACTCACCAGTCAGTTCTGAGTCTGATTAAGGCATTTAAAGCAGTTCAGCCCTCCCCTAACAACTATTCGTTTACTAAATATTTATTTAGAAATAAACAAATCAATTTGCATCTGAAAATAAAATCGTCTTATCTTTATCCCGTTCAAGAAATGAACACCTAAAAGAGCAATGAAAATCAATAACACATTTTTTTACTTTTATTATTTCTTTAGAACCCAGGTGGGACTTCTAAGAGTGTGTTGTTAATAGATGATAACAGAGAAACTCAGAAAAGTCCCCCGACAACCGGGGGACTTTTTTTTTAAGCGCAATTTGAAATGGCAAAGAAAAAAAAGTTAAGTGTAGCAATTCAGGGCATCGCCGCCAGCTTTCATGAGGTAGCGGCGCTCACCTATTTTGAAGAACCAATTGACACCATTGAGTGCCTATCTTTTCATTTGCTATGCGAAAGCCTGAAAAGCGGTAAGGCTGACTATGCTGTGATGGCTATTGAAAACTCCATTGCAGGTAGTATTCTTCCAAACTACTTTTTATTGCAGGAGTATCATTTCAGCATTGTGGGTGAGCTCTACCTGCCCATTCACATGAACCTGCTTGCCATGCCGGGTGTTAAGCTTGAAGACATCAAATGCATTGAGTCTCATCCGATGGCGATACGTCAATGCACGGAGTTTCTTCATACGCTCAATGGCGTTGAGATCCGCGAAAGCGATGACACTGCTTTCTCGGCTAAACGCATCGCCGAAATGAAATTGAAAGACACCGCCGCCATTGCCAATGAGCATGCTGCGAAGAGATTCGGTCTACAAATTTTAGAAAAGAGAATTGAAACACATAAAAAGAATTTTACCCGCTTTTTGATTTTAACCAAGCGCAGCAACAATAAGATTGAAAGCAATAAAGCAAGTATCTATTTTGAAGTTGTTAATGAAGTGGGCAGCCTGGCTGATGCGTTGATGATTTTTAAAACGAATACCATCAACCTGAGCAAGATCCAGTCCATACCCATCATTGGCAGACCAAGCGAATACTCTATTCACATTGATGTAGAGTGGAAGAAACGCAAGAACTACGATGACGCTATGCGCGATATGCTGAGACAGGTTAAGAACCTGAATATTCTCGGTGAGTATAAAAAAGCCAAGATGAAATTTTAATCACGATTAACTGATAACGAATAACAATTACAATAGCATGATACAGTCAGCCAAACGAATTGCCAACGTAGAGGAGTACTACTTCAGCCGCAAACTTGCTGAAGTACGGAGCCTTGATACACCAGAGCTGCGCGTTATTAACCTGGGCATTGGTAGTCCTGATCAGGCACCATCGGCCAGTGCTATTGAAGCTCTTGTTACTTCTGCTAAACTGGCAACAAGCCATGGCTACCAGAACTACAAAGGCATTCCGGCATTTCGTAAAGCTATCGCTGACTTCAACAAAACCATATACAATACCACAATTGATCCTGAAACGATGATCCTCCCCCTGATGGGTTCGAAAGAAGGGATCATGCACATCTCCATGGCGTTTGTAAATGAAGGCGACGAAGTATTGATTCCGGATCCTGGATATCCTACATACTCGTCCGTTGCAAACCTGGTGGGTGCCAAACTCAGACCATACGCTTTGCGTGAAGATCTGAACTGGGGCATTGACATAGAGGCTTTGAAGAAAAGCGATCTTTCAAAAGTAAAACTCATGTGGGTTAATTTCCCACACATGCCTACTGGTCGTACAGCATCACGTGAAGAGTTGAAAGAACTGGTTGACCTCGCGCGTAAACATCAGTTTTTGATTGTGAACGATAATCCTTACAGTCTTATTCTGAATGACAAACCAATGAGTCTGCTCTCTATTGAAGGTGCAGATGAAGTAGCGCTGGAGTTAAACTCATTAAGCAAGTCGCATAACATGGCGGGCTGGCGTTTAGGCTGGGTTGCCGGTAATAAAAATTATATCGACGCTGTGTTGCGTGTAAAAAGCAACATGGACTCAGGCATGTTCTTACCCATGCAGCAGGCAGCTACTGAAGCCTTGAAGAATGGTGAAGCATGGTTTAAGGAATTAAATACCATGTATGGCGAACGTAAAAAAGTAGCAAAAGAATTATTGGATGTGTTAGGCTGCCGCTACTCCAACGAGCAATCCGGTTTATTTGTGTGGGCCAAAGCACCTGATCATGTTGCTGACGTTGAAAAGTGGAACGACGAGATCTTATACGGCACTAAAGTTTTTATAACGCCAGGCTTTATTTTTGGTGAGGCAGGCAGACGCTTTGTACGTGTGTCATTGTGTTGCACCGTAGAGGCGCTTACAGAAGCATTAAATCGCATAAAGAAATTTTTGAGTGAGAAGGCTAACACTCAACAGCAAACTGCTAATGTTTAATACAAGAACAAGATGAGAACAACAGTAATAGGGTTAGGGTTAATTGGTGGCAGTATCGCCATCGACTTACGCAAGGCGGGTGTTGCCACTCACCTTACGGGTGTCGATTTAAATGCTGATCACACTACACAAGCCCTTGAACTTGGTCTTGTAGATGAGATCAAATCGTTAGAAGAAGCAGCTCTTGATGCTGACCTGATCATTACAGCCATCCCGGTAAATGCCATTCGCACGGTATTACTAAAACTGTTAGATCTTATTAGTAAGGATACGATTATCATTGATACAGGATCAACAAAGGCTTCTATCTGCAAGGCTGTAGCCGAACATCCTAAGCGTTCACAATTTATTGCAGCTCACCCCCTGGCCGGTACTGAAAACTCAGGTCCTAACGCTGCCTTTAGTGGATTGTTCATCAACAAGACAAACATCATTTGCGAGAAAGAAAAATCATCCGCAAAAGCATTGACTGTAGCCGACCAGCTTTTTGAAGCACTGCAAATGCGCACCATCTTCATGGACCCGATTGAGCATGATAAACATGTTGCTTACGTATCTCACCTTTCTCACGTCAGTGCATTTTTATTAGGACAAACGGTATTGGACATTGAGAAAGATGAAAAGAATATCTTCAACCTGGCGGGTAGTGGTTTTGCTTCAACAGTGCGCTTGGCAAAAAGCTCGCCTGACATGTGGGCACCAATCTTTGAACAGAATGCTGAATACTTAAGCCAGGCATTGCTGGAATATATTATGCACTTACAAAAATTTCAATATCACTTAATGAAACGCGACGTGAAAGAACTTCACAACATCATGACGAATGCCAACCACATTCGTGCTGTGCTTGAAGGGATAGAATTAAAACAACCGAAACAAGAAGTAGTAAAATAAAAACGTAACAGGAATAAATAATCAACATATGAAAAAAGGATTGCAACTCGAGCCCATTTCAAAGTGGCTACCTACGGCCAGCAAGCCGGTCATCATCAGCGGACCCTGCAGTGCCGAAACAGAAGAACAGACAGTGGCTACTGCCAAGCAAATTGCCGCTACGGGAAAAGTACATGCACTACGTGCAGGTATATGGAAACCACGTACAAGACCTGGTCAGTACGAAGGTGCAGGTGAAGAAGGATTGAAGTGGCTTATTGCTGCGAAGAAAGAAACAGGCTTGCCTGTAACAACAGAGGTTGCCAATGCAGCTCACGTTGAGGCATGTCTTAAAGCCGGTGTTGACTTTCTTTGGGTAGGTGCCCGTACAACGGTAAATCCTTTTTCTGTACAGGAAATTGCTGATGCTCTGAAAGGTGTTGACATTCCTGTGTTAGTTAAGAATCCAATCAACCCAGATCTTGAACTCTGGATTGGTGGTCTTGAGCGCTTAAACAAAGCTGGTATCACCAAACTGGCTGCTATACACCGTGGTTTCTCTTCATTTGAAAAAGGTCCGTTCCGCAATGCACCAATGTGGGATATGGCCATTGAATTAAAAACAAGAGTTCCTGAAATTGATATCATCTGTGACCCTAGCCACATTGCTGGTACACGTGAATTGATTTCTTTCATATCGCAAAAAGCACTTGACCTTGATATGGCTGGCTTGATGATTGAAAGTCATATTAACCCTGATGCTGCATGGAGTGATGCCAAGCAACAGGTTACGCCAGGTGCGTTAAGCAAAATTATCGATGGCTTGATTGTTCGTACTGTATCTTCTGATAACAAAACATTTAAGGATACGTTAAGCTTGCTTCGTGAGCAGATTGACCTTCTTGATGATGAGATCATGCAAAAGATTTCAGCACGTATGAAGATCTCTGAAAAGATTGGTCAATACAAGAAAGATAACAACGTTACAATCCTTCAGGTTAACCGTTGGGAAGAGATCGTTCAAACTCGCGTTACATTAGGTAAGGCTATGGGTCTAAGCGAAGAATTCACTGCCGATTTCTTGAAATTAATCCACAATGAATCTATCCAGATTCAGACTAAGGTGATGAATAAGACTGAAGTGAAAGTTTAATATTCATCTAACAGTATAAATAAAAAACCTTTCCGGTAAATCGGAAAGGTTTTTTTATGCGAACATATTTCCGACAACAAAATCAGAAATAATATTTACCCTTCGTGTCAACATGAACTTTCTTCAAAGTATTCGAAGTCTTAAAATCAAGATAGATTGATTGAAGGTTTTTCCAGAATGAAATTGTTGACTGATCTTTATCGTATTCCTCTGCAAGTTTTTCAACAGTACCAGTTTCCATTTTATTAGGAAAAATATAAACAGGAATATTGTTT